>Ga0209671_1003812_pt1 | contig 14683 bp, 8 predicted proteins | sample WorMetHERISLAND2_2_FD_187401 | JGI IMG/M metagenome (GOLD analysis project Ga0209671, IMG submission 187401) | Marine gutless worms symbiont microbial communities from Max Planck institute for Marine Microbiology, Germany - Olavius geniculatus... | ecosystem: Host-associated > Annelida >... | reverse complement strand
TGTTGACCTACCCTAAGTCGACACTGCGCGTTTGGCGTATGCCAATGCATTTAAGTTCGGGCCACGTGATTTTGATGCCGGGAAAATTTTACCCCCCCCCTCTAATTTCCCCCAATCGGACTTAGGGCGCCGGGCGGACTCACGTTGGGCTTTGCCCCAAATGTCTAGTTTTGTCGTGGATTGGCTTGTTGTTGGAGGTAGATTTCAAGTTGTCAGCTCGCTTAGTGGTGACTGATGGTTTTTAAAGCCGCCGAATCGCTACGGTGTAATTGGATGTAAGTTGTCTAGGCTCTGTCAACTGTCTGGGCGTACCTGGGCAGGTGCCTGGATTCTGGATGCGTGTCTACGACAATGACCGTCAACAGCGTCTGAATCAACGTTGCTCTATCTAACCGTCGTTTGTTGCATTAAGCTCGGACAAGATGGATTGTTTGCTTTTACTGTACCTTATTTAAGCCTATATAGTAACTCATCACCGGTCCCGTGATTGGCATTACCTGCTAGTTTTGCACCGGCTTTTGCTGGCTTTACAGAAGTGTCCATCACTCACTCACTCAATCAGAAACATTTATATAGCGTCCAGTGTCTTGGAAACGAATCAGAGGTGCTGTGCTGTGTGTTCAAACAGCGTTGACACAACATTGCTTTTATTACTGTACTTAACTTTTTTTATATCCAGTATCGTAGGCCTATCTATGTTCTGTTCACTGACACCCGAGCGTTCGGTCTTAGGCCAACCTCTGAGCTGTATCAGTGCTCAATACTTCTATACCACCATCTTTGTTCAGTAGCCAATCCATGAGTTGGTGCTGAGTGAAGATGGGTGCTACCTGCCTGCTAGGTAGAATTCTGCTGCTTTATTCAACTACAGGTGGACCTTGCAGCATCCGTGACGTCATTGGTGACGTCACTGGTGTCGTGCTGAGGTGAAGCGGACCACCCACCGTGCATGGCCGCGTTGTGGTCAGCTGCATACTGCCTGTCCGTCTGTCTGTATGTGTTGTGTGTGTGCGTGCGTGTGTTTAGCTGATAGAGGTCATTCAGAGGTCACACCACTCTGCGACTGCTGCTGTGTTTTGCTGCATCCGTGACGATTTGGCGTTCTAATTTGACCCCAGTGTTGGGTCGTGGGTTCTCACTGCATATTGACCCGTGACCCACCATTATTCCGTCGTGTCACATGCAATAAGTCACGGTATAGAGTATGTATAGGCAGTCAAATTTACTTGTAGATGAGGGCGATGGCGTCGGACATGCATAGCGTATGAGGGCTTAAGAAAATGTCATATACTGGCATGATTGCATTCAGCGATGTGTGCACAAAATGATGAATTATACCGTGCCACAATGTTGGATCCATCATGCTGGTCACTGCTCTTAACAGCCGTAACTTATGGCTATTGCTTGCAATGCTAGTGAATGTCAAGAGGGCTGGAACGCTGCAGAGTCTACCTTGGTGATTGAAATGGTTTACCTGTCCAAAGACAGTCAGCCAGTCTTCCAGGTACTAACCGGGCCCAGCGTGGGCAGCTATCTTGAGTGGACACAACACGCCAACCACTAGGACCAAGCCACCACCATTTACTTGCTTATTTGCTTATCGCCTTGCCTCACGTTTTCCCCCACCTGCTTGAAAACCAAGCCGTCTTTCACTTGGCGCTATTTTCTGGGCACTATGCGTCACACAGACGCTCGCTGAGGGCATTATGCGCCTGGTCTATTGAGTAATTTCTCATTTCAGCCGTCGCTTCCTCTCATTTCCTCTCTCCCCTGGTCGTGTGTCTTTACCCCCACTCTCCTAGGGGGTCTCCTGTTCTCTCTCTGCAGTCTATGCTGGTTTACGTCAGTGATGCGAGGAACCGGTCGCTGTTATTTGCTGCCGGCGGCGTGTGCGGAATAATATCTGATTTACGAGTAGTCTGCAAGCGGCAACTGACCACAGACTGTGTTCCAGCAGATTATACCATATACATCCTGTCCTGTAACGGGTCCATATACGGCTGCTGCAGAATAGGCCTGATCCAGGCTGGAAACCCTAGGTTTTGGGGAAAAATTAGGTTTTCGTTTTCAGTTTTTTGAGGTTGGGATTGTTTTTAGGCATCGGACATGACCGGGTCATCGATGTTGATACCTCTGGAAAACTCGTCAGGAGTGCTTGTTATGCTAAGCAATAAGTCTGTGCCTATCTGCAACCGTTTTCGCGTTAGACGAGTCGATGGCGATAAAATAACGACTCAAGTATGCTGCTGATTTTCGAGTCCCAGTGGATCAATTGTCCCTGGTGACTCGGACTCTGGACCCACTTGACTCGGACTTCTTGCTGTGTGACTTGGACGTAATTGCACCGTAATGATTTCGCGCACCTGTGTTCCTAACGTAACGAAGAGGGTATCAGTGTAATGAATATTGACGACCCACCGACCGACCGACCGACCTCTGTTCCTGGAAGAGCCTTCCTGGAAGAACTTCAAACTTCAATCTCAGCTACTGATCATTTGATTTGCTTCCGCTTTGGTTCTAGAGTGGGGTATTCGGGGACGGCGGATCGAATGACCACGTGACCAATGACGTCACGTGATGGCGGTCGGCGCACATGTTGCAGAATTTCAAATAACTATGTCTGAGCAACCGGTTGTCCAGTTTCCTCCTGTGTTTCGTTCTTGTGTACCAGGTTTTGCGAGCGTTCAGTCTCGTTGAGTTCTTTGGACTTGGAGTGGGACGATAGTCGACTACAACATTTATTGTCAGTAGCACAGTGCAAGTGATTGCCATTGCATGGTGCGACTCGTCTCCGAAATGACCCAGTGTGAATGTGTCGAGTGGGACGTTAAACTTCTACTTCCTCCGTTCACTGGCTACCGTATATACGTCACTGCTGTGTGCCTCCATGTGGTTTTGCTTTTGTGTCTTCATTACAGCGAGAGCGCGCCCCCATAGCTGATGACGTCATCAACCTTTTCTCCCCCCCCTTACTCTCCCATAACTTAACGATCTAGGAGGCCGACGTGCCGTAAAACTAATTATGCCCTGTCTGATGAATGTCTGCACAGTCTACAGTTGGTACAGGCTTAGTGAAATGGATTTCATGGCTGCAGTGCGGCTGTATACGTCGTGGTGGTAATTAACCAAGCCACGAACTCACTGTGGTTCATGGTTGTCTCACCACAGGCTGACCAACTGGTGTAAAATAAAACTACTGTAGTGGCACTGCCCATGCCACAGTCTGTGCAAGACTGTTCAACGACTTACTGTATACTTAAGTACTATACCGCATTGCTGGAATGGGTAAGCCAGTACCCAGTACGAGCTTATACCACTCCAGACATTGCGGTATCTTACCTAAAGCACGCTCAGATGGTATAGACGACACCGTCGTTTGCTCCATGCGTAGAAAATTGTGAAGACGGTATAGCAGCGCGAGCTGAGTGACGTGGTTTAAAACTTACTTTAAATACGGTTCAACAGCAGCAAACAGTTCATCTTGAATCTTGAGCAAGTCGAGTAAATATACATGTAGAGCAGTGTTGATTCGTGTATACCTGCTGTCACTTCGAAGTTCGGAGTTCGAACCCAGGGCTGAAGTGTCCACTGCAGCTACAAAAGGCAAATTTTTGTTCATTTCTGTCGCTTTGTAAACGCCTTGAAAGTGCTGACTGTTAACGTAGCCGACCGTCGTATATTGATGCATGAATTAAACTATTTTCAGCTGTTGGCTGCAGCTCGTATATACGGCCGGTCACAGTGAAGTTGAGCTGCCATGTGCTTCTTTGATATTCTGCTGCAGAAATCTGTGGATTCGTCTTTAGCACCCAGTTCGCTATCAGATGCGTCAAATAAGTATATAAGAACGTCAGAATAGAAGATGCAATTTTCTGTATAGATGGCGCAGAAAACTATGCATCTGCGTGGTGTAATGTGATGCAAAGTGGCAGGTCGTGCCATCAGAAGGCGCCGCAAACGTGAAGTGCAGACAGAAGAGCGCTACTGTTGAATATGGTTGACGAACGACTGACGCAATATAACCTGACAGTCTGTCTCTGGTCTGATGTGCTCGCCCTTACAATGATTGCTTTTTGCTGCCCTTTAGTCACTTCAGTTTCTGGTATTCACTGCATATTGCATAAGAAGCATAACAGCCAAAATGTCGGCCCTCCATGTGTCGATATGATGTCGCTTAGCTATACGTACTCGTCCGCTGTGGGCGCAACCTTAACCTTTACCCTGAATTTTGACCTTTGAAGGTGAAAATTCGCGTCACGCCGATTGTTTCAGCTCTGGGGAACGTTCAGACAGTTTTCTTATTTCTATGCTTTTCTGTTTTCAGTTTAAATTCAGTTTAAAAGCGTACACGAGACACAGACGGATACGCGTCGGCACTAGGCATTCCTCGTCTTTGCTTATTCATAAATGGGGCTATACAATAGTTAAAGGTGTTTTTGTTCATTTCTGTCGCTTTGTAAACGCATGTCTCATGTGTTACACATTAGCTCTTTTTGGGAAGTTGGGAACCCGTCTCAGAGCTGCGGCGCGTCACCTGCCATATGAAATCACACAGTGTTACCTGCCACTCGATTCAGGTGAATGCGCTTCGTCTTAATCCCACCAAACCACCAAGTCGATGACGTATATATGTTAACCAGTGGTCTGTCTGTGTGTGTTTCGTCACAGGGATACTTCAGCTGTTGTGACTGACTGACTGGCAGCTATTGTCGTCATCATTCCGTTGAGTACCAGCTGAAGACAACATGGCCGCCGGTGACACCGAGGTAATCACATTAACACTGTATTGTTATTAGACGCGTCTCAATAATTTGATATTTTCATCATAACGCTTGCTACTCACGCGTTCAGTTCGTCGACGTTACTCCAATGTGTCTCTCTGTCGGCTGGTTTTGAAATGCTATTCACGTTTGCCTCACCGGCCCCCGTTACCATGGTAACGAAACGTTCGGCATTTCATTCAGAAGAAATTTTTTCCTGTGGTACATGATGTTATCGTTCCCCATATGGCTGGAGAAACGTGGCGTGCCGGTTTTCAGCTCAAAAGAAACGATCTGGGTTAGGCCCTGCGGTTAGGGTTGTACATAAGTATAGCTAGAAATTAGAGTTGTGTGGGGGTTGAACTTTGAGGCCCAAAGAGCCGAAAATCTAGGCTGAAAGCCGAGAGCGTGAGTGGAGTTCTTAGGGTTAGAGATGGGACTCGGGCTCCCTACCCACCAGCTAGGGAGATCTGATAGAGTGCTGCTCCCACGGCGGCGTCCGCAACCTTGTTTGTGGTCATAAAAAAGCTCTGAAACGTTAGTTATACTGCACATATTTGCATATTTTTTTCGACTATGTCTGCGGCCGTCCTTGTTATGGTATCGGTTGTACTGGCATCCAGCTGCCGTTTTTGTATGCACGTTAGTTACACATTAGCTACTGTGTGGGTGGTTATTGTACAATCTGTCGGTGTATTGGCTGAGCCCTGCAGCCCTGTTTGTTGTACTGTCTGCCCTCACGTTCACTGATGCCCACGCAACTAACTCTGACTTATAGACTAGATCGGCTGTAGTTAAACCACTGCCGAGATAAAAAAAGTCCCGTGAAATCCCGGGGAGCCTGCCATGATAGCAGCATGTGGTATATTAGTTCTGTGGACTCGTTGTGTGACTCCGAGGTGATACTTGGGTTTGCTGTAAATCGCAGAATGCCGCATGACAAGCCTCGCCTCTGTCACAATTTCCTTATAGTTTGACAAGTTTGTTAATTGTTGCTTATAAGCCGGTATGCTTTCTAATCTACGAATGTGCTGCGTGAATGAAGCGGGAAATGAAAACAAGACGTTTTTGTGGCAGAAATACGTTCGAAGTTTAAACAAGAAAACTATGTTTGCTCTGTGTTGCCATATTATACGGCAGTCCGCCGCTCTGGGTATCTCTATCTGGCGTCCCACTGCGTCTCAGTCGCTGCGACTGCCTCAAGACATCAGCTACATTTCACTTCTAGACATAAGCTGGTAACCGTCTCACCCACTGAGTTCATACTGACGTTGATTTTTTTTCTGTCGCCTGCCCGGTAACATGGACATGGAACTCACTACCGCGACATCTGCGTGATCCAGTTCACACCATTTCTGTCTTTGGACGATTACTTATGACATTTTTCTTATAAGAGTACTAATTTAAGCAGCGCATTTGAAGCTTTCCTCTTGTCGATGCCCTATTGACGGTTTACTTACTTACTTATTATTTACTCACCACTTAATGGCCTGTCGTGATCCGCTTAATGGCGGCTTAAGCGAGACCGAAACGTGCAATGTCCATCTGCCAGTGAACCAACAGCTATTCCTGTAGTACTTAATCGAAGTGTCCATAGTCACAGTCTGTTTTTTATTTTGCTTTAAAACAACTTCTTTTATGCACAAAAGCAGCTACTGCTTTCAGTGCGTCTTAGCCATCGCAATTCTGTCTGTCCGTCCGTCCGTCACACGGGTGGATCAGTCAAAAACGGTCTAAGCTAGGATTACCAAATCTTCACCGTCGGCTCCCTGGAAGACTCTAGTTTCAGGAACCGTAAAGCTTTTCCATAAATTCGAAGGGGGTCACCCGAACGAGGGCGCTAAATGAGAGGGGGTAGGAAAAAATTGCAAAATGAGAGGGTGTCGGCAAAATTTGCGATTTTTGGCCAATAAGTCGCTGTATCTCAGTAACGGTGCGAGATCGGGCCTAGGTTACTATTAATCACTAATAGGAAGTCGTACACCGGCTCTCGATTGGCGCCGAATTCAATGACCTTGAATGACCTTGAATGCCAAAATAGAGGGTTTATGGATTTTTTGGCGATTTCGGGCTGCGACACAAGTCTGTATCATTCACTAGGTGGCGCCACGGAACTATCGTTATGCGATCCAGACAGAGAATTTGGTATTTGTATATTAACTTAGCGTGAACACTCCAATTTTCAGCTAAACTACTGAATCTTCACTGTCGGCTGCCTGGAAGACTCTAGTTTCAGGAACCATAGTTTTTCCATAAATGCGAAGGGGGTCACCCTGAACGAGGGCGCTAAATGGGAGGGGGTAGGGAAAAATTGCGATTTTTAGCCAATACGGGTGCGCGAGCGTAAACGAAACGCTATAGATACTTAATGTCAATATTATTGCTGGGATCGGTGAGCTTAGATTTCGTTCGCACCGGCCTTCAAACACGCACCGCTGTCGCGCGTTCCCCTTGTCATCAGCCGGGCTTTTCTTGTTTTTCTTCAGTGACCTGCTCTAATCACCGCAACCCAGTCTTCTTTCTGATATCCTTATTCTTGACTTTGTCTTTCCATGTGATTCTCAAAAGTCTTCGTTGGAACTTGTGATGAGCAGCTTCCAATTTCTTCGTCTGTGTGACTGTTAGTGGCCATAGCTCCATTGTAGGGGACTACAGTATATAGGGTACAGCGTTAACGTGACTCATATATTGATCAATCATTCAGTCAATCGGTAGACGTTTCACGGTGTGTTTCCTGTGTGGTTATTTCCCGAACTGCATATACTTTGAAATGTTGTCGAATGGCTGTACAACAAGATTATAACAAATCCATTGCAGATCGAAGGAGTGGAGTTTAGGCTTAAGAAGCTATGTAATGCAGTCGTTTGTGGCTGATACATTGAAAGACGTTGCATCGTCAACTTGCATGGTCTGTTGCATCGTCGTTGCTGTAACCGCGCTGCCGTTTACATTTCGCTGTCATTTCTTATTGCTCGCCTGCCTAGCTTCTGCAATGTATACAGAAGTAGCGTCCCTGCATGTGCTCATCCGATATTCCATCCTATCTGTCACTGGTGTATAATTCATGTACGAGGAGGATAGGATAGGCTGGATAGTGGATACAAGACTCAGTGTGTCCGGTCCAGCGTAAGATTGTGTTTAGGGAGGCGCGGTTTACCGATGTCATAAATACCGCCGCGCCTTGTGCATCCGTCCGCCTGACCTTTGACCTTTCGATCTAAAAATAAACACGTCTGTAGGTTTATCTCACGTGGACATTCGGGAGTGACGTCTCTGTCCTCGCGGACTACGACCACACGATGTCAGTTGCTGCTGCCATTGGAACGTTTTACCACCAAGTTGTTGCTGCCACCTAGCGAATAGAAACGAGGAGTTGTATTGACCGGCGCAAATGATTTCGCCTCTTACCAAATGATTTTGGACTTGTTCGTTTTCTAGTTAGAAGCCACAGACAGACGGACGGTCGGACGGACGGGTACGACTCGTATTGCGGCCTGTGAGCATGTTTGACGTGCAATTAGTCAGTGCTATGCATAGACCACAGAGTCTGTATAGTCGCTTTTGACATGTGCATCAATTAGCCTATACCGGACGCATGCGTCAATGCGCCTGTCAATATGTTATTGTGTGACCAACGCATTCAGAGCTATTTATAGAGCGTTATCGTACGGTCGTAATATTAACCGTTTTCCGGACATTCCTCATCCACGGCTCGTGTTAATGGGCGTTCACAAAACTACATATTCTCCGCCACCATAGGGCTTTATGGCGGCAGTCTGGTTTTTGTACTTGTACTTGTTGATAATGAGCCAGGTATAGCTTCTCAGCTGTAGGAGCCCATATCTTTCCAGGTCTTATAAAGTCTGTTCTTAAACATGTTGACTGACATAGCTTCTACAATATGCTACAATGGCAAAGGCGTTGATTATTCTGTTGGAGAAGAATGACTTTCTTATTGTGGATTTGCATCTCGACTTGAACAACTTCCAAGTGTGACCTCATAGTCCATTAACATTCAAAGCAGGCGTGAAGTACTTGTCCTTTCCTGTGAGAATCTTATATGCTTCGATTAAATCTCCAGGAAGTCTCCATTTTTCCAACGAGTCAGTTCCTAATTTCTTCAGCCGATTCTTTTATACGTCAACTTGCTGAACTCTTTGACCAGTTTCGTAGCCCTTCTTTGAATTTGTTCCAAGCAGTCTTTATCCTTGACCAGGTGGGGTGTCTATGCTTGCACACAGTATTCCAAGTGTGGCCTGATGTAGGAGTTAAAAATCACCATGAAGTCCTTTTTGTCCAGTTCTTTAAAGTGCCTCCTGACCATCCCCATCACTGCCTGAGCTTTTCTGGCCGACTGTATACATTGTTCCTGTGATTTTAGATCGCTCGTAACCAATATAGCCAGGTTCTTTTTCTCCACCGTTGTATCCACTATCCAAGGTCCTGACCCAGTCACCATCTTCCATAGTGTAAGTAGTTGCAAGTTCATGACCAATGTGCACTACTTTGCATTTCTCCCGGTTAAAAGCCAACAGCCATTTTCTTCACCACTCTGCAAGCTTCAGTAGATCTTGCTGCAGTACTTCAATTCTAAAGTGGATATCCTTGCCCACAGCTTCGTGTCATTGGCAAACGTGATCATACTATTTGTGATTCATTGCGGTAAATCCTGAACATAGATGAGGAACAGCAGTGAGCCTAGGACTGAGCCCTGTGGTACTTTGCTCAGCACTTTAAACCAATCAGAGAATTCTCCATTTCACAAGTGCATGAAGTATACAACTACCGCTGTTTTTGGTATTGTAACGCTGTAATAAAACTGCAATACAAGTTTTCTGTAATTTGATATATTTTATGGCAGAAAACTTGCAGGCTCATTTGGAGCCATTATTGCAAAAACTGTTATTGCAATTGTGTCAATCTCGTAAGACATTTTGCTGAATGATTTCCTTTCGCAGCCTCACTCCATTGTTCACCAGTAAGTAGCTGTTAAACGGTTTCCTTGAAAATATTTACAGTAAACAGTAAAGCAGTCAACAGTAATTTTGCGAAAACAAACTGTAGCAATTAATGAATTGTTACTGCAGTGAGTACGTATGTCTGCTGCATCTAGAATCATATACAAGGTCTGGTTGGAGGAAGTAGCTGGTCAAGATAGTGCAGTGTATGCATGTTTGGGACTCTGCACCAGTTTGAATAAATTACCGGAAGAGTGTTCAGACAGAGCTCTAGCATTCTAGCAAATTGTTATACAGAAACCATGTACAAATCGTATAACTGAGTTTTACAAATCTTTTAATGCTGCCATCGGCGACACGAAAAGAACAGATGAAAAAACATCGGTTGATCTTCAGCCGTTGTGCTCTGGACCCCGGACAAATGGATTAAAGTTGCTTGTGTCGCAGGCACAGTTACTATATAGAATGATTTGGGTTGCTAGCTTTAGATCTCCCAGACTGCGTCAGGATGTAATGTTGAATTATTAGATCACGGTCACTTGGGCAGCTGCGTTACTAACAAACCGACCCATGTAGCGGCTGCTGCAGTCGACATGTCGATTTGTCCAATTACCTCGGAAGTGTGCATTGCTGGTGTTTAGAAGCTGTAATCTTCCTATAGGTTAGCCAATGTTGGTCAGCTACGACGCCATGCCACTGACCTTTGATGTAGCTCAAGGTCATTTTAGTTCATTTACTTGACTGCTGTCGTGAATTGCTGAATCCATTTTCCGTACTTTTCCTGTTATCACGAGTTAGAAGTTTACAGCATGCAAATACTCAAGTTGTACGAGCAGTGGCTTTTGTCCCCTCAAATTTGGAGTCGAAATTGGGCGCAAGTTCCCCCCATTTTAGGCTCAAGTTCCCCCTTTTCCACTTTTGGGCTCAAGCCCCCCTTCGGGCTTCTTCTTAAGGGTGCAGATTGCCCAGTGAAAAATAGGGGGAGAGTTTTGATTTACACCCTTAACAAAACATCTCTCCCTATTTTTCCTCCCTATTTTTCACTGGGCGCAAGCTGCACCTACCAGGTAAAGGAATAGAAGCCACTGTGTACGAGAAGTTCGTTAAAATTTGGATGCGGCCTGCAACAAGATTCAAACAAATCCACACGACGTATTGCCGTACCATGATGTGGTTTGTCCAACAAGTCCACAAGTGAGCGAGTGAGTAGTTTCTTAACGGCACATCAGCATAAAATAGGCTGTTCAGTGCCATAAATGGTGAAAGGCAATTAAAAGCAGTTTATATATTTATGTTTATTAAACGCAAGTTTAAAACACAATACGTGGAAGTAGTGTGGAGTTGGAACTTTATTCTAACGAGCGACCAGCATTGATCACTAGAACAGCCGGGAAACTAGAAGGCAAATATACTCACTGTCTGTCGTTCGTTCCCGGAATGCCTCCCTGCTATGGATCGGTCATCCATCATTGTGCTAGGATATATTGAAATACCTGCATGATCGATTATTCATATTTGATGTCATTCTATCGCAAGGTCGTTGCGTGTGGTAAATTGTAATGCTATATAGCCGGTCACTGCGTAGTGTAACGTTGCATTAAGCTGCGTTTCCACTGGAAGTGATGCCGCGATGTGATGGGATGCATATATTTTATGCCCCGTCTGATCTGAAGTGGGCAGTGCGTGTAACAGCAGGTGGCGTAGCTTTCAGTCATAAATACTTCCTAAAACTATAGTTGGTCGGGCAACTTCGTATCGCTCTCAACTGACTTTCAGCAGTTTTTGCATGATACTCTAAATATCTGCGGTCTTCTTCAAATCACGCCATCAGTGAAAAGAGGCACGTCAATTTTTCTTTCGTGTTCCCCAGGTGGCAGCATCATTCTTTGTTTGGCATTTGTTTGCCCTCTCTGGCATTGGTAAAGAATTCTTGATTTATACAGTATACTGGATCCAGATTCCAGATGCTGATTCTAGTCATCACCAGAATCTAATCACGTCTAAGCTCAGCCAGGTTTTTCTGAAAATTTCAGCCAAATCCGCCTGTGACTCTTTGTGCAGTCCTGCTGACAAACCAACAAACAGATAAGTAAAGGTGAAGGTGTCGCATAACTTCCTTGGCGGAGACGAGGTGACAACATTTTACCAGTACTGACGTCATTGTAAGCGTCAGCACTGTTGTCGTTCTGGCCGAGTCACCTGAAGCTTGCGTTGCAACCTGAACTGATGCAACAAGAATTTCTATCAGATCAGCAATTCAAACGTGTTGGTGGTTGGTTGTATGACATTGCATCACATCATTTCTAGTGGACACGCTTCTTAACGTTGTTTTATAGTTCTGCCAAAGTGGACATCTGTTTTTTTTGCTGGCTTGTCTGGTCTTGTGGTGCATTACTTGTGCAAATGCAGTACAACTGTGGTACAAGTTTATTAACAAGAAAAGGCCTGCTAACGCAAACGGGAACGTGCAACAGCGATGCACCGTCGTACGCTAGTGATCCGTAGACTTCATTCGTAGATCTCATTCGTACGGCTTTTGGCTAGTTTCAAAGAAAGCCCAGTAAAACATAATCAGTCGCCAGAGGCCGCCAGACGACCAGCGGCTAAATTATCTGTAGTGTTTTACTTGTACTCACCAGAGGGCGCCACCTCTCGCTCTGCAACGTCATATCGGCTGGATATCGCAAATTTTCCCTACCCTCTCTCATTTTGCGCCTTTTCTCGGGGTGACTCCTTTTGAATATATGGATAAGCTTCACGGATCCTGAAACTAGTCTTCTAGGCAGCCGACGGTGAAGATTTGGTGATTCTAGCTTGCACCGTTTTTGACTGATTCACCCGTGTGACGGACGGACAGACAGAATTGCGATGGCTAAGACGCGCTTCAGCAGTAGCTGCTGTTGCGCATAAAAATACTGCATTACTTTGCAGTTGCAGGAAGCCCATAAGCGACAGAACTGAACCAAACTGAATCAGAATATGTCTGGTGCAGTTCATTCAATTTAAGTTCAGTTTATTTCTTTCACTTCGTACTCTCCATTAAGCAGCTACCATTTATGGCGATTTCTGTGCTTTTTTGGAAGATGTTTCTCTATGTTCAACATATTGGCCATTGCTGTCTGTCGCATATATTCTAAGTAGCCACTGACTATAAACTAGTCAATGCATAGTTACTTTTGTTTTCATTTGATGTTTTCTTTTCGGTTTTTTCTTGCTGTCCATGGTGTCATCTTTTGTGGAGCGGTTTTCGTATAAAACTGTATTTCATTTTTGTCTGCCATTAGTGACTAGTTTGTTCTTGTTCATTGCACCATTTCCCAGGTTTTTCGCTGCGCTCATCTTTCTGTCTTTTTTGTGGTTTTCTCCTCGTTTTCCAGATTTATTCTGCACACTGCTTGCGGTGTAGAAACAAGATCTCCTGGCCACATGAAATTTAGGCATATTATGTGCCGTTGCATCATACCAGGCTCGTAGTCAGTCATTTCTGAAGGGGGGAACCGCAAAGCCAGGGGGTCTGATGAACGCTATGAGTTTGTTAGTGGGATATGGGGAAAAACTTGGCTGAGAACTCATTTTCGTGCACTTTGAGCTCAAAAATCGACTTTGGTGGTCATGTTTTGGGGTATTTTATACGTTTTCGGTTTCACACTGATGGGCACGTTAGATCGAATCCCCAGCCTGTGGGCCTTTGTACGTCATTTGATGTGTGTAATTTGGTGGAATGAATCCAATGATTGTTTGGCAGGAGAACCGGCGGATGAACACGGCGTTTGACCCGACGGTGGACGGTTCAAGGTTGTCAGGTGGGGTCAAAGGTCAAACTGGTCAGTATGGCTGCACAAAGGACGAGCTAGTGGCGTTGATGACTCTGCATGGTCAGGAAGGTTATCACAAGCTGCAGGATGACTACAAGCCCGGCGGTGTGCTGGAGATCTGTCGGCGGCTCAGGACATCACCCGTTGACGGTAGCTATAAGCCTTCACTATTTGCTATGCATTTTAGTAACGTTCGTTTCATAGTTTTCCTATTGGGCTTCTCTAAGTGGTATAATAATATCCACATTTGTAAAGCGTCATATGGCCGTAGCTTCAGAGGTGCTGACGGCAGGTTGTGTGTTACCGTAATTTGGCTTGCCTCTAGAGATAAGTTTACCGATTAGGTTTAAAAAAGTGAGAGGCAGCTTTAGTTAGTAAGCTAGATAGAGAGTTGGATAAGTCATAGAATTTACAGCTTCGAAACGTTTGCGGTTATTGTTTGAATGTATTTGTTATTTTGTCAGGCCTGGACGGCTCAGATCTGTCGAGGCGGAGAGAAGTCTTTGGTTCCAATGTTATTCCTCCTAAGCCTCCGAAGACGTTCCTGCAGCTAGTCTGGGAAGCTCTGCAGGACATCACGCTCATCATCCTTATCATTGCTGCTATCATTTCACTCGGTCTGTCGTTCTACCCGCCCACTGAAGCTGAGGGCGAGGAAGATCTTTCTGTCGGAGGTATTGATACCAGCTTATTGATGTTTTTACTAATTTTAAAGTGCAGTGTTATACTTTTTAGTATGCATTACATGTGTGAATACATATGGAACTTTTTCAGTTCTTTAAAGAACCTTTGTCCAATAATAATCATTTTTCAGCCGCTTGCGTAGCTTGGCCGTAGCAATGCGTCTGTGTTTATTTATTTTTTATTTTTATTTTAATATGTAATAAACACTTGCGACAAATGCGCAAGAACAATAACATAGGAAAACAGTAAAGAAAAACTGCAAACATTACTAAGGTAGACAAAAGGAACACAGAAAATACATACTAAACATAGGGAAAAAATGAAAGAAAAAAAAACTAGAACATTACTAAGGGAAACAAAAGATACTGAAAATACATGATAAACAGACTACAAATAAACAAACTAATAACAGTTGCTAAATAAAATTCTATTGATAAATGTCCGTTTGTGCAGTTCAGATGTTACA
>Ga0209671_1003811_pt1 | contig 14685 bp, 6 predicted proteins | sample WorMetHERISLAND2_2_FD_187401 | JGI IMG/M metagenome (GOLD analysis project Ga0209671, IMG submission 187401) | Marine gutless worms symbiont microbial communities from Max Planck institute for Marine Microbiology, Germany - Olavius geniculatus... | ecosystem: Host-associated > Annelida >... | reverse complement strand
GGTCAGATGACATTAAGCAGTGGTGTGGAGTTAAGCCTGCAGGAGTTAAGCCACGTTGCCCTAGATAGGCAGCGGTGGGCAGCGATAGTAACGATGGCGTCAGACACCAACGGGCATTTAGCCCACGGTTGTCGATGATGATGATAATGATGATGCACCTGCTCCATGTCATGTGACTCATAGCTGGGTGGTCAGATGCAGAATCAGCCGCATGTCTGTAATCTTGACCCAATTTTGTCTCTTCATTATACAACTAGTTAACCTGATTGCAGCGACGATTTGAGGCATTCTGTGGATAATAATTTCTTATGGCATTTTCTGGGTATTTTGTTGAACTTTTTTGATCTTGTTTTGGGCCAAACTTTTCATTTTGCCTGATTTTGGGGATTTGTTGTTTTCTCGTTCTTTTGGTTGATCGAGGCCTTTGCATTAGCCGCTACATTTACCTGACACTCACCTTATGAGTAACAAGCAAGTAAATAAATAAATAAGTAAAGCGTCATTTTATATACTTAATCGTTGCCTGAACAACCATCAGTGTTGATGTACCAGGTCCTGCACCTCAAATCCATAATATTTATTATTATATAATTCATACAATTATTCTGCAATAAATTGCCGAAGTAAGCGCCGAACTTCGTGTAAAAATATGGTTTCTTTGCAGAGTTATTAATTGTTGAATATCGGTAACAAAATATTTTTGTTACCAATATGGCATTACAAAAGTAAACCCCTGTACTTTTTTCAACTCCAATAAACAAATTTGATTTTGGCAAAATTCTGCATCAACAATGCATCATCTATTGGCAGTCAAAGTGCCAAATTTCAGTTAAATTTATCAACGCAAACAATAGTCACATTGACTTTTGCGATGTGATCCCAAAACGTGAAGTGTCCAGTATTAAGCAACCATTTGATTAATCCTGACAGTGTCCACGAATTGCTGGGAAATTCTGCGATGAACTATTTAGCGCCATACAGTTTCTGTCGTCTCAACGGTTTAACTGAAACACTACTGTCTGCAGAAAATACCACTTTGTTATTGTTTATGTTGACTGCATCAACAAACGTCACTTTCCATCAACCCACTGCAGTAGGCTACCATATTGATAACGGGGATATTTTGTTATCGATATTCAATAATTAATAACTCCGCTAAGGAACAGTATTTTTTACGAAATTTGGCGGTTGCTTCAGCAATTCATTGCGGACTGAGTGTACAAAACAATATTTAGATTCGTTCAGATTTGACAATTCTATTGTACAATGTCTAGGGATTTACTTTTTTACCGGACACTGTATATTGTAGTGTATTATGGTTTTCTGACAAATGGCAGGTTTACGACGTCGGTCTCTACACCTGAGTTCCAGTTGTATAGGCTACTGTTGTAATTTTTTCTACTATTTGTCGTTGCCAGATTCATTTTTAAAGCAGTTAACTGGTGGTGCATTATTGTATGTTTTTAGGTAATAGTGATTCTGCCTGTAGCTATACATTTCTTTACGTGTCATTAGGCAGGCACAGTGAGACATTGTGTTAGATGAGGGTCCCTGATTCCCAAGGCGGAGGGGAAATTTGAAAGCTTGAACCCTTGGTCAATGCATCCAGTTGCAAATTGCAGTTGTCACCTGGTGAATAAAAACGAGGAGTGATTCCACAGTTTATCAAATTAGTTTGGTGCTTGTTTGTGTTCAGAGCAGTCAGCATTCTGCCGAACCGAATCATCGGCACAGTCGGAGAGCACCCGGGATTTCCCATTGAAGCACTGAGTCTGTCCCACTGTGGCCAATGGCTGGCCAGCTGCTCACACGACCAGCTGGTGAAGTTCTCCGACGTGCGTGAGGTCCTCTCGCAAAAAGTGGATGGTCACAAGCGACTGAAACGGATCGACCAGAGGAAAGTGCTGTCATCGAAAGCGGCCACCGAACAGGACTTCTTCGGCGATCTCGATCCAGATAGGGGAGAATCTTTCCAGCAGGCAGCTGCGGAAGATGGCGACTCTGATTCTTCTGACAGTGAATCGGATGATGCAGCAGAAATGAGCGGCACTGCTGGTAAACTGTCTCACAAGAGTCGAGATCAAAGTGCGGTTGAAGACGCACACGTGGATGACGATAATAACGAGCCAAGTGACGATGATATTAATAATGATGAGGACCAAGAGTCCAGTGATGATGATGGTGATGATTAAAGCCATAGCTGTTTTAGAATTACATAGAATTTCCATAGTTAACGTTAATAAACGTGCTGAATAATTAATTTTGAGTATTAAAAAAAGGTACACCATTAACAGTTTTAACACAGTGGGCGACTTCATTTTTTGACTTAGACTTTTGACTTAGATGTTTGCTAAGCCAAAGCTAAAGCTGAACGCTAAAGTATGTACTCAGACCACAGTTCAACTAAACTTTGGTCTAAGTCTATGACTTAGACCAAAGTTTAGACCAAAACGATTAAAATAGCGGAAAATTAGGCCCAATGGGAAATAAATCAACCAATTACGCTTGGACTTGCTTATTTAATTGCGCCGCACACGCGTACGACGTATTACGTAACATTTTACGTCATTGAGAAGTTCTACAGCATTTATTTTTGATACTAGACCGCTTTAATTTACTAAACTATCCGTATGTATAGGAATGTAAATAGTCACCACGTTTTCGCTTGGCTAACGTCAAAAAGTTGAAGTGGATTCGGGGGCATCGAAAGTTTAGCCCTGAGGGCTAAAACTATCTCTACCATGCAAATCAAACCGACTTTAGCCTGATTAGTTTGGCTAAACTTTGGTCTAACCAAACTTTCGAAATCACTTTACTTTTTTGACTTAAGTATGTACTTAGACTGAAGTTTAGGCTCAGCGAAAGGTTTAGTGAAAGTTTAAGTCAAAAAGTAAAGTTACCCAGTGAGCAGGGTGACCACTCTCCCGGAAAACCTGGAAAAGTCAGGGAATTCCAAATTGGTTAGGGGCAACTGAAATCAGCCAAGCCTATTTTCAGGTTTGTAGACTGCTTGGATTTACAAAATTCACAAAAACTGTTGTCAGCTGTTGTAAAATAGTACCGAGGCATCAGAATGACACTTTCCGCGGTTGTGCTGCGCGGGTATTTAATACCGAGGCATTTTCCCCGCTGCGCTGTCCCTCTGTTCGTCCATGGAGTAGACGCCTACGGAAAATTGGAAATAGCTTGAAATGTAAATTCAACAGTACAGACTGCAATGCACTGTCACGATTTGATGGGCTTGAATCTGTTTATAAAATGTCAGTCTTTTATGTTAGAATTACATCTAAAGGCTAGCATTATGCACACTCTTTGTAGGGCCTACTCGTCACTGTTTCTCATACGTCAGTGTTATGCATGATTGAAACTGAAATATCAGCAGCATGTAACAAGTTGTATTTTTGTAGTTCTTATAAAGCTGGTGGCAATTGGGCAGAGGTAGGCTAAGGGACTACGAACTAAGTACAACGCCTAACGCCTACGTTGTCTGACAATTTGTAGAAAACGATGTGACAGGGCAAAAGGTAGCATCAATTTTTACCGTTTTATTGTGTGTTCGAGAAGTTGCTGAGGAAAGTACTTTGCGTTTAATGATATGTGGCGTGGCTACAGCCTACAGTGTACATCGTTAGCACTCGAAGGCCAGATAATGGCGCCCCCATGTTTATCATTTTGCTCTACAGTGGTTTTTGCGTACGTAAGCTTATTTCATAGTGGGGCCGGGGCCTGTATCTTGTCTGATATAGCTGGCGGATCGAATAGACATGAATTCGTGCAGTTTTTTTCAGTAGAAATATTTCTAAAACGTTGCAGCTAACAAAGTAGGCTGCCAGATTTGACTATTTTTACTCGCTCAGACATTCACTGAGATACTATTGAAGCGTTAGGTCTAAATCAGCCTTACATCTCCACGTTCTACGACCAACTCTGTGGTTTTATTCGGCCATGTCGGTTGATTTTCCGATCATCTGTTTTCGTTTTAACGTCGTTGACTTCTGACGTTGTTGTTGTTTTTTCGTTCTAGTTATCGTTCTCGTTCGCTTGTAATCAATGCTCAACGTTGGCTTGATAGTCGTCTCTCTATTTCAGAGGGCGGCGAGGCCGGGCGGCGCCACTTGGCATGGGTCAGGCGGTGGCGGCGGAGGTTCTTTCGGTAGACATTTGGGTGGTGGTGGTTCTTCGTCGTCGGACACCATTTCTTCCTTGAATTTGTTGACTTTGAACATCGGCACGTTGCGTCGAGCGATCGTTATGCAGCCGCGCTCGTGGTCCGCATTCAGTCGGTCCATGCTGTACGTGTACTGTGTGCATATACAGACCACAACCGCATACTGTGATATCGTCAGTGATTTTTGTATACTTTGTTTCACCTATAAGTCAACAAGTATCCTAATTTGAGCAAAGCTCACGTGACCCTCGACAGCGTCGGTCCTACCATTTGGGCAGCAAGTACACAGCGTGCAATAAAATAGTAATGCGACTTGAAGGAGTAGCCAAATTTGAGGCCTCGATCTGTACGGAAGACTCCTTGAATCTAAGAGGTCAAAACTCAGATAGTTAAAAATGTATGTAAAAATGTACGTTCTGTGCCGAAAATTTCATACGCAGGTTGTCGGCAAAATTCACTCTTGAAATGTGTGCCGCAGCCGAAAATTGCAAAAAGCACTAAAACCCCCTATTTGGGGGTTTAAGGTAATCAATGTTGACACCATTAAAAAGCTCGACACTAGCTGCTTGTTCTGAGAAACAGTATGTCTGTGCCTATCTGCAACTGTTTTTTTTACCCTAAACGAGTCGATATCGGTAAAATAACCACTTTGGAGGGGTAGCCGTCTTCGACGCCCGCCTGCACAGGCCTTCGTGAACCTAGAGGGTCGGGACGTGGACTGCTAAAATCTGCGTTTAATTCCGAAAATTTTAGATGCAGGTTGTCTTGGTCTATCTCCAGCCATTTCGTCGCAATCCATCACTGAAATGTGCGCTGCAGTCAAAAATTGCAAAAAAAATCATCAAAAAACCCTCTTTTGGAGGTTCAAGGTCGTTCAAGGTCATCGATGTTGATAAATCTAAAAATCCCGTCGCTAGTGCTTGTTATGATAAGCAGCATGTCTGAACCTATCTGCAACCGTTTTCACACTAGACGAGCCAAAAACGGCAAAATAACGTCTTTTAGGGGGTTGCCCCCGTTTTAACGCTCTCGTTTGAGGGGAACCCCTTTACACAGGGGCACGTGATTTTTTCACACAAAAAAATTGTCCCTGTGGTAGCCTACAGTGAGGATTTCGTAATTCTAGCTTGCATTTTTGATAGGGCTCAAGGGTGTGACGGATGGAGACCGTCGGACATACAGACAGACACCTCGACGATGGCTAAGACGCACGAAGCATTACATGCTGTCGCGCGCAAAACATAGCACTGAACTCTTGTTCATATCTTCGCCAGATATTCGCCGCTTTTCAAAGTTCGTCAGCCGACAGACTTGCAGTATTGCATTAAAGTGGGCAGTCGTTAAAGTTCCCAAGAAAGTGTCGCTCCACTACCTTGCAAAATATAAATTTTCAAAAATTGCACCGCAACGGCAAACTAAGTACGCATCATGGGTACCCATGAAACGGAATGATCTAAAGAAAATTTGACCATAGTAGATGATGGGCTGGTAGATCTACTATGTCATCAAGATCAGCAAAAATTCATCGTTTAGTACACCAAGTAGCACAAGCTGGTGTTCTGCGAATCATTTGTTCATCGCGATCTTGGTTTGAATAGTTTTCAAGAGACGACTTCTAAAGGAGTGACTGACACAGATCAGTCTAGGCCTGTTCGAGACTTTGCTGCTCATGCACACATTAAGTGAGATTAAGTTTCGCTGAGACTTCAGTCTAAGACCAAAAAGTTTGGAAATTTCCAGCAAAATATGTCAGACTTTAGTCTCAGAGTCTCAGACTAAACTTTTAGCGAAACTTGACTCCACCCCACCCAATGTTGCTTGAATGCTCGTAGGCCAGGCCTACACTAAAAGAAGTTTACTGACAAAATGTTTATGTCAAATCCATGAAAAATGTGAAGAATAGCATCTGGTGTAGCAAATAATAAACTAGTAAGCAAATGTTTTTACGCGCGACAGCAAAACGCTTGGCGCGTCTTAGCCATGGCCTAGGCGTCCGTCCGTCTGTCCATCCGTCACACTCTGCAGCTCTATTAAAACGGTGCAAACTGGGATCACGAAATCTTCACTGTGGGCTGCCACAAGGACTGTAGTTTTTTTTGTGACAAAATTTCGCGTTGATACCACTAAACTATACCTTTCCATTCTTGTCGGTGCGGCTGATGGCTTTGAGCTGAGCCTCGCAGCAACAGGCGGCATGGGCTCGCCACGCAGCACGCTGAGTGAACCATCTCTTACACAACTCGTAGCCAGGACACTTGATACGCACCTTTGACATCACTGATGACGTCACACGCACCTGCTTGTAACAGTGACGACACATCGAACACCGACAATACGCTGTACGTGATACGTATCATAATGTATGTTAAACTTCGGTCTGGACGGAAAATGATAAATAAATGTTAAACGAACTTAACATTCCGGACCCGTATATAGTCTGACACAATTATTCCACGATGGCCGACGGTCGGTCGTGCGGTCTACACTGTCGTTCTTTGATCACGGGGATTGTCGATCGACACGTTATCTCACTGTATACATACAGTTTGGGAATACGAGTACCAGTTTGGAATAAAAAACAAAACAAAAAAGTTCTATTCCACAAAATGCTGATGTACGGTCACTAGCTAACTTGAGCGGCCCACAACTTCCAGCCCGTGTACTGAGTATGGGCTACATTCGGCCGGCAACGTCAAAAACAAAATCGCCAAAAAAATAAAAATATGGCGTAGACCTACGAAATGCTATTATCTTCGTCTATCTAAAGAACTGCCAGTATGCAGCAATTAGCGTACCTGTTTTGCCGTATATTGAGCTAGATCAAAATCGAATAAAGACCAAAGACAAAAGATTCGTTGGAATAACAAAGCATATCAGATACAGCAGCTGAACGCGGGTAACAACGATATGATGACGTCACAGACCTTCAATGCTACAGCAACAAGCTAGTAGTAGTAAGTTCAATTAAGCTGCGTGCAGCCTCTAAAGCACAAATTGCTCACATAAATAATTTGTTTAAGCGTGCCTTCAAGTATGGATATATTAAGTCCATCATTACTGTAGAAAAGCTATTGGCAAGCTAGAATGACCAACTTTTTTAAAAAGCAACTTATGATAATCATTGTCTGCATCATCTATTACCGGTTGCTAAGTCTAACAAATATGGCTTAAGAGATATAGGGCCTAGGTCATGGTTTATTAATAGATCATGGTAACATCTAAACTGCACAAAGGGACATTTATCAATAGAAATTTATTTAGCAACTGTTATTACTAGTTTGTTCAGTTGTAGGCCCTAGCCTGTTTATCGTGTATTTTCTGTGCTTCTTTTGTTTCCCTTAGCAATGTTTGTAGTTTTTCGTGCATTTGTTGTGTTTATTACATATAAAAAATAAATAATAAATAAATAAATAGCTTCGGTCGTGCCGTTCACAACGGTGTGCCCTGCAAACAAGGCCTACAGGTATCTCGCTAGTGCTAGTGCAGGCCTAGAGTGAGCCAGTAGACCTTAGCAACTGCATAATGCGACTGCTATAATAGGCCTACTGGCCTCTAGTCAATTCTTTCTATTCTCTGCACTGCAAGAACGCCTGGCTGAGCTATCGAGGTGAGTGAACAAACCCCAAGTGGATTTTATAAGCGCTAACTTCAAATCATTACAATCATTATATTGCTAATCGACATCCGTGCAATAGCAGATCGTCATGTTTTCGAATTAGGCATGCCTACTCTACCTTTTCTTCTGCAGTAGCTGTATAGAATAATTTTTATTTATTTACTTATTTAATAAACCAATTAAATCAAACGTAGGCCCCATGCAGTAGCAACTGAACCAATACCAGTACCATGACATTAAAATAAAATCAAAAAAAGGTTACTAAAGATAACATAGAAGAACCAGTACTAAGAGTAACGCAAAATAACGGAGATAAGAGCTAGCAATAATTTGCTTGTAGTTATACAGATATCGCGTAACAAAAAAAATTTCGAAAGAAACTAACAGCCAGTTAGGTACATGTAATTCGTAATAATAATAATCTGACTTGTAAAGCGCCAGTATGTGCTAAAAAGACTTCAGTGGCGCTGGCGGACAGAACTAGTCGCTGAGGTTAAATGTCTGACGGTAATGGTGTTATCTGTCCCTGAGGCCATAAACAGTGCATTAATTGTTACAGGGTAACAGTGAGTTAACACAAATAACAGGGTAACACAAGTTAACGCATTTTATTAAAAAGCCTGAAATCCATATCTGACAAAATCGATTCAATATCATCTAGGCCTATCTTACTAGTGAAACGGTATCTGTGCATTCGACGTAATAGGGCAGTAAGTGTGTTTTTTGGGTAACTGTAAGGTAACCGCCATAAGCACACATTGCATACTTCACTTTTGACAATATTAAAGGATAGAAAACAACATCCATATTACGCACAGCAAGTTTTTGATCTCTTAAGAGTTTTATAATATATGATTGCCGGCTGCAAGTCTTTAAACATGATTATCCTGGGCCTCAAATCCAAGGTTTTGCTGGAAAGTTATATCGAGCAATTGAGCACATGCAACTTGCTCGATAACACTGACAGGGGCTGGTGCAAAAATGTTTAAGACTTGGTTAGAAATTTGCTAGTTTAAAATATTTTCTCAGAAAACATTCATTCAGAATGCGATTGTCGTTCTCGTGCGCCCTGTCAGGCTGTCAAAGGGGTTGAACACAAAATCCATGCCTTCCGGTAGTTTAATTCCAATTTCTGGAAAAGCCAAACAATCGTGGCATAATAAGTTACTAATTCCGGCAGCGATGTTTTCGAGGAGTTTGTGGTCAAGGCTAAGGACTAGGCCACTGAGGCCAGCGCCAGCAGTTGAATTTTAAGTCAACAACTAAGGTGGCAATGACATCCAAAATTACTACGCCAACAGGACGCAAAACAAGTAAGCTCAAGGTAAGAATTGAAACCCGGATTTTTTAAAAAACGGGGCCCGGGGAAACCCGGACATTTTGCCAAACCCGAAACCGGGTTTGGACAGTCCGCAGAACCCACGGGTTTCGGGTTTGCGTTTTTGCACCAAACGCTGCATTTGATGGAGTACTATACCATATTAAATAACCGCAAACGCGTTTTTGACTAGTTATAAGTAGCTGGAGCAAGAGTTTTGAACGCCAACATTTGAGCGCCACCATTCGGACGCCACTGGGTGCTCACCGTTTAGGCGCCGGGACATTTGGGATTGGGCATTTGGGCGTCGCCGTTTAAGCGCCGAACGTTTGGGCGCCAAGCCACGACACCGCAGTGGATAAAATTTGAAAATTTCGCATGATATTTGCTATCATATTGGTTAGCGTATAACGCTTAATTCACGCGCAAATTAGGCAAAATTCGCCCAGCATTTAGTCAAAAAACAATGTTTATACGGCTTGTCACTCTTGACGACGACAACATATATTCGACGACAACGTACGACGACGAAGCGAAGCTTGACGACGATGTATGATGATGACCACGTACGACTACGAACGACAAAAAACGCAATGACGACGACGACGACGACGAAACGAGACGTCGATGAAGAAGCGACGAACAACGCGAAGCGTGACGAAAACGCACGACGACGACGTACAATGACGTCACGCGACGACAAACAAAACTGATGACGACAACGATGACTACTGAGTACAGGAGGAAGATTTTGTTACAAAGCTAATAAAAATAGTATGTGCCATTTGCCAGCTTACTCATTAGGCCTACTACGATTTTAACTCAAACGATATGCTAATTAATTAAAGCATGGGACCCAAACCGAACGTCCGTCGCCCAAACGGCGCCTAAACGTATCCGTCCATAGCAAACTATCACTTTTAGCTCATTTCCACTCCTTGTGGCAATTAGATTAAAGTTCGTAAGCAGGATTCCGACTGGACTGAGTTGATAATTTGAAGCTGATAGGCCTACATGCGCTCCCTAATATATGTACACTATAGGCTTAAGCGCATTAGGTATGCTTTACTTTAAAGAGTGTTGTTGCGGACGACAGTCAATTTTTAAAAAAAAGATTTTCTGTGCAGTTTAACATTCTTGTGTTACTATTATTTTATGACGCAGCGAGCATAAGTTCATCTACTATTTAACAACAGTTATGAGAAATACCAGCGACAGATGGAGAATTCATTCGCGGTTTTACATGTATTTATACGGTTGCCATCCTCCCAAACCCGAACCAAACCTAATTTGGCGGTTTTCCAAACCCGAAACCCGTGTTTGGCAAAAAGACTCGGGTTTGCAATCCCTAGTTCAAGGCCAAGGTCACTGTTTTTTGTCCTCGCGGCCACGCCAAGGCCATGTCATCGAGGAAACATCGCTGAATTCCTGCCAATAGTTTAGCGACGGAACATTTCCGATTGTACTGATTAAATTAGGAGTTTTATAAACTTATTCAAATGCTGTTGTTATAATATGCAGGTCTACGGCCTCTGGTGTTGGCTGTTATCACATAATGTGATAACGTGTGTGACGATGAAGGTGGCGTATGACTGCTAAGCAATCAAACCCCATGTATCAACACGGAGCCGATTGACTTCATGGCAAACCGGAAACAGATGGTACCCGCCACGCCGATCAAAAACATCTTCCTTGTCCCGCGCACACGCAATTGCTGCTCTCGGGTTTCGGTCACAAAATTTTCACAAGAAAAACGTCTTTCAACCGTGTGCTGCATCGGAATGTTTTTCTTCTTGTTCACTGTGCAAACCTTATAATGTTGAGTTGTTGGCAACACAAGACTGTGAATTCAAAGTTCTATTACGGAACTACGGGTTGTACCACTAAAGCTGCTGCCACTGTGCAACGGAGTTAACGTATACAGCCACAGCAAATAAGTAGTTCATGTTATGTATGCTGTGATATACGTCGTCATTAAATGAATGATATGGCAACGTAAACGTAAACGTCGAGAATAATTGTACTATGAATATACGACTCAGGACGAGAAGACGATCAAGTTGCTGCATGATAGCCTGAAAGAACAGTAGGCTACGACGATGCTCAGTTGGCAGTTGCACGGCGTGTCAGTTGTGTAGCGAACAACTGATATTCTGTGCAACAAACTTTGCTATGGCAATGACTGAGCAGCAGAAACACAAGTCTATAGCGTCAATATGGCTCAGGTTGGACTTGTGCGTGCTTACTCTGATACAGAGTGTTGCGGATTAGTCGGTTGTTTAGCCTACACTGCAGGCCCACTAGACTCCTATAGGCCTATCTACTCATTCGAAGAGTAAAGAACAGTCTAAACTTTTCAAACAGAAATATAATACAGTAGCGAGCACCAGTAAACAAGAAAAACAATCAGTTATAACAACCAAAAAAAGCAATACGGCCATAACACGGCCAACAAAAGAAAAAAACGTCCTGCCGGTCTCCCGGCCACACAACCTCTAGGCTCTCTGACTGTCCGTGTCCGGTCAGCTCACTGACCCGTGACCGACCAACCATCAGCACGTAGGCCACAAGTAATCAACAGCAAGAGACTGTCTATCCGCGACACAGAGAGACAAGAGGCCTACCGCACACTAAACATTGTCTTATATTCACAGGAAATATCATAAAATTACCTGTATAACGCTAACACTGTTGTACAGATGGCAGCACTTTACGAAATTACACAGTCGCGCTCCGAGAGATTTTTTAACAGGTTGTAGCCTATTATTTCCTGATTGTGACAACAGATGATTTTTTAAAATATTTTTGCCTAACATTAATTTGTTATTGCATTTCAATGTTTGTTTCGGCCGCAGTGTCGGAGAGAATAAATTCGAAATTCGACGTTGTTGCGTTCTGTGTTCACTGACTTGTCAGAATGACGACAACCTTGCGAAAATTAAGGCACTGTTTAATGCCATACAGGGTGGGCCGAAAATGGCACAATGTTTTCATATGTCAATAACTTTATCAAATATTAACCGATTTTTAAAATTCATTTACTGTTGGAATCAAGAGACAATCTATAGTAACACTGTCACTAATTATCCCACCATACCTACTACGTGTCGCTACACTACTTTGTAAAATGTCAGACATCGCACTCAAGCCGGCAACTGCAGACTTAGGCCGGTTGCTATGTATATGGCTAGAATAGAATTGTTTATAAATTTTTGGCTAATTTACCGTACGATTCTAGCTGCCATTGGCGATGACAACAAACGTTCATTTAACGTTTTAAAATAATATATTGCGATAAACACAAAATAAGACGTAAAAAAGTTAAATCACGCAACTACCAATACATTCGTTCATTTAATGGATGGCAATATATTACCAATTTGTCCTTTTATAGCAACAAAGCAAGCGGCAGAGCTAGCTAGCAAATGCATACGGATCAAATTTTGATCTCGGTTCAAGTGATGAATGCCGGGATACTGTCTGTCCGTCTGTCCGTCCGTCACACCCTACACTGTAACAAAACGGCGACACCTAGAATCACGAAATTTTCATCATGGGCTGCTCAAGGACTCTAGTTTTTAGTGACAGAATTTCGTGCCCCTGAGTTATGGGTTTCCTCTCGAACGAGGGCGTCAAAGTGGAGTACCCCCTAAAACGTTATTTTGCCATTATTGGCTCTTGCAGTGTAAAAATGGTCGCAGATAGGTACAGTCTTGCTGCATATCATAACAAGCACTGGTGACGTGCTTTTTAGATTTGTCAACATTGATAACCTTGAACGACTTTAACTCCCAAAAGGAGGGGTTTGGGTGATTTTTTTGCAATTTTTGGCTGCAGCGCACATTTCAACCGTGAATTGCGACGAAATGGCTGGAGATAAACCAAAACAACTTGCGTGTGAAATTTTTAGCATTAAACGTAGATTTTAGCTGTTCAAGTCCCGACTCTTTAGGTTCAAGGAGGCCTGCGCATTCGGGCGTCAAATACGGCTACTTCCCCTAAAAGTAGTTATTTTACCGCTTTAGCATTAAAACAGTTGCAGATGGACGCATAACAAGCACTGATGACGAACTTTTTAACGCATGGCCTTGGATGACCTTGAACTCCCAAAATAGGGCGTTTTTGTGTTTTTTTTCAATTTTTGGCTGTGGTGCACATTTTATAAGTGAATTTTGCCGACATGGCTGAAGATAGACATGGACAACCTGCAAACAGGAATTGCTAAGACTGTCGCGCGTCTCATAAGCTTTGCTCAAATTACTTGTTAGATTTGGAAAAAAATTTCCGACAAGCTAAAATTTAAGGCAGGGAGTAGGCCTAGGCTAATTGGTCCCTGCCACCAGGACACTGTTGTTGTGCACAGCGATATTGATCTTAGGTCTAACATAATGTGGGTGAGCGTGAGATAGCCTAAGCCTACCGAATGCGTCACATGTTGTGGACCGTTGCTATGTTGCCCATTCGCTGAGCATTGCGATTATTGAACTGTTTGTTCTCTAATGCTGAAGCAGTGTGACATAATGTCTCGAATCAATAGCTGCTCATGATTGTTTGCTTAGCCTAGGCTATAGGCCCTAACAGTTTCCGAAGTACTTCCTACAATTATAATTCAATCTGCATACTAAAATAGTGGAAATTGCTGCTACCGGAAGCACCTTCGCAGCCAAAATTTCACCAAAAATGTGTTGCGGGCTTGCAGCCCCCGAGGAGCTTACGACGCTCCCGCAGATCCCTAAGCCGACTGGAGAGGAAACCTTTCCTTCTTCCCCACTCCTTGATTCTCGATGACGCGTTGCCCCAGTAGCCTATACTAAGCTAATAACTAGACGCATTGCAATGCAATCGATAACATTGAATACACTCAGTCTGTTCCTAGCAATATTTTACAGAGCAGTTTGCTTTTTATTGCTTTACGACCGGATACAGGCCTAAGTTTTAGGCTTAGGCTAAGCCTAGTGCGATTCTGTTTTAGTTTCACCTACAGCACACGTAGGCGCCAGCCTAGTGTGAAACGAGTGCTTAGCTTACTATAAGGTTAGGCCTAACAGGGCAATCGCCACGTCGCCACGATTATGCGGCCTGGGTTGGCCTCGCCTATCGATCGCCACGACCAAGGGCGGCGCCACCATAGGAGCTGGGAGGGACATGTCCCCACCACTTTTGCGGGATGTACCACCCAGGGGGTACAACCCAATTTACGTTGTACACCTGCGGGGTACTACAGCCGGCCGCTTAAGTTACGCAATTCACATTCGACTTTAGCACTTGGAAATTGTGTTTCCTGTTCCTGTACAGTTTACTACTTGTCATACAGTCTAGGAAGCTAGGATCTTGAACTTTGCACTGCTGGAGAACCCGATAAGCACCCATCTTGCTGACGTGCCAGGTCGACGCACCCTTCGGTCTACCGCTACAAATATCTTGGCTGTTCCGTCCTTCAAGCTGTCAACTATTCGCGGCCGCGCTTTTCCAGTGGCCGCTGCTAAAATCTGGAATGCACTGCCTGACAATGTCGTCTCGGTGCCATTATTTCGGCGCCAACTGAAAACTTTTGTGTTAAGTCGGTGTCGCTCTAATGAAATT
>Ga0209671_1003810_pt1 | contig 14686 bp, 8 predicted proteins | sample WorMetHERISLAND2_2_FD_187401 | JGI IMG/M metagenome (GOLD analysis project Ga0209671, IMG submission 187401) | Marine gutless worms symbiont microbial communities from Max Planck institute for Marine Microbiology, Germany - Olavius geniculatus... | ecosystem: Host-associated > Annelida >... | reverse complement strand
GTTTAATGATGTTGCGCAGGGTAAATATTTGTTCAGTGCATGAACGCCCTTTTCTGAATCCTGCCTGCTCATCCTGTAGGGTGCATCTTGCAGTCTGTTTAGCAGCACTCTGCTGAAGACTTTGCCGGGTGTAGAAAGTAGTGTGATTCGTCGCCAATTATTGCAGTCCTTGAGACTTCCTTTTTGGCAGCTTGATAATCACACCTTTCTTCCAATCTTCTGGGACCTCCAAGTCCTGCCATATCATGTTGAATAGGAGGAGAAGGGGCAAATTGCCCCGGAATTTCTGTCTGTCGAAAAATTGTCAGAAAATCGTTTTCTTGTCGAAAGGTTTTCGTCCGAAAATTGGAAATTTGGGGCTAAATTTTCCCAATTTGGAAAAAAATTTAAAAACAAAATTGAAATTTTGATCATCCGTAATCTCTTCTGTCGGAGAACTGCAACTTCATGTCTCGCCTACTTTTTTAACGCACGACGCCGTGCACATGGCCAGGAAAAAACTAGAAAAAAAAACTTTTTTTCAGTGCCGACATATTACGCAGTTTTTCGGCTGCAACTGCGACAGTTTACATTTTTGGCCTTTGAGCTTTTAAATTGTTAACTGGCGTACCGGTCTTTATTCTGTTTTTTTTCTACGTTTTTTGTTATTCTGCCAGGAGCCCGTACGGGGCTTAAAGACGATCCGTCTACTTGTAACGTTTTTTCAACCATTCCTAAAAGCAGCACGCACTGTTGACTTACTTTTAGACGTCATCGAAACATTTTTACTTTTCGTTCTACTTGCACATCGAGCGCATCCGAGGTTATTGCAGTTAACGCGCTACAAAAATTACTTACTTAATTACTAGCTAACTGTTTCATAGTGTCTAATGTTCGTGGATGGCAGGAGAGTTCGAGAGATTGGCGAAGATCGGGGCTGTGCTTCGCAACGATCTAGCATTGACACAGGTAGGCGTGCATGGATTGAAATACTCATGCGTCATCACAGAGTATTCAATAAACACAAGATGCGTTATAGGGTGTTTACACGATCCAGCAAACGTCTAGCAAACTTCCAGCAAATATATTCACAATACACGTGAATTGCTGGACGTTTGCTGGATCGTGTAAACACCCCATTAGTCGCCCTTACACGGCATTGTAAGCAGATACGTCCAGATACGTATTTCATTCAATTATACTTTATTAGCTTTGATGTTGATTTTATAAAATTAGGCTATTCATCCGGCTGCCGGATAAATATTCTGTGAAAAATATTTACAAGCGCGTAACAATAGCTCGCGCTTAGTTGTGGAAATTATTACGCCAAAAAACAGCACAGTAACTAAGTGATGCCATTTGGCGTTAGGGGTGTCCCACCCCGTATATATAAAATTTCAATTGTCGAATAGCTGGCATTTGCACTAAAATGACGACAGCAATGAGAAAATGTGAACGACGTTATTGTGTTTTGACTGTGATACAGTGGCTCATGTCAACACTGCCGTATTAGATATTTCGGAAACGACATTTCGACGAAGAAGAACTATTTAACGGAAAGCGCTTGGACAGCACAACTTCCGACGCCGGGATGATGTTTGCTTTATTTCACCGTCAACATTACTGTGCTGCCATCTGGCGGATCATAATGATTTTTTCCTTTATTACTGTCCGCAGTAGCGACGACAGTATTGTTTTCAGCACGGTCGCTAAGTTTTGTTTGTTTGTTTTTTCTGTTAACACGATAACTCCTGAACTGCTGCAATTCTGCACGAACATGTAGGACCTGCCTTGACAACTGCAAGAAACCTATTGAATTTTAAGGTGATCGCTCAAAGGTTAAGGTCACGGGATCGGAATTTCGGATACTTTACAGTTGCGAAATAGGACCATGCTGCTACTGGCTGCTGCTAGGCAGGCCCAGTTAGTCTGATAACTATTGGCCGACGCTGATGTCATTGCTATAAACATCGCAGCATGCCAGGGCGGCTACCGCGGACAGATTTAGCCTTGCGCGAGGCTTAAAGTGTAGTTACCTCCGCCAAGGGGGTAATGTTTTTGCCAATTTTTGTTTGTTTGTTTGTTTGTTTGTTTGTCTGTGAGTCAGCAAGAACTCAAAAAGTTATGGACGGATCTTCGTGAAATTTTAAGGGTATGTCGGGCATGACACAAACTACCAGTGATTCAATTTTGGGGGTGATTCGGCAGGAATCCTGGATTCTAAATCACTGTGAAAATTTCGTTACCATTGCGTTAAAGGGGGCATAAGGGAACCGCTGGCAAAGTGAATATGGTGACGCCACCTGGCGAATAACATTGCCTTGGTGGAGGTACCTGCGGGCTATGACTGCTTTCTAGTTTGTAAATATTTTTGGCTGTGTGCATGTGTAGTAGAGTCTAACTAAGTTGGTCGCTCATCATCTTTAAGCATAGACAGTAGACTACATTACGCATAATCGTACGGTATCATGTGGTACGCTTATTGCGCCATAATGTATTATATGCCGATTGCTGTCGGCTATACGGCACGTAGGCTATATAATGGCAGCAATAAATAAACACATCAAATATATTGCAACGTCGTCGCGTTAAACCAGATTTATTCTTGGGAGCCAATTATGCCGGGGGGCAAAGTTGGAGGCAAATTGATGTGGACTCACATTTCTTTCTAGTATCAGTGATGGACAACTAACTGACTAAACAAGAAGCCCAGCTGTCGATAGGATAGCCGATCGTATACTGACCGTACTGGTTGTCAGTGACCTTCAAGGTCATTCACATTCAATAATTTTTATTTTATTTGATAGAGCGTATGACATTTTCATTTAGTCATTAATAGTAACCTTGGTCGTATCTCTCAACGTTGTCGAGCTATGGCCAGTTTTCCGTTGAAAGCGCACATTTTTCTTACCGCCCGTCCATTCAACCCCGAATTTGAAAATTTCCACTTGCACTAGTTTGCTGAAATTTGTGCATGTTTAGGTTTACGACACCGGGATAATAATTTCTGTAATATGTTTCCCCTACGGCCTACTGTTTAGCCACAATACATCTGTTACGGATAAACGGTCGGACAACAGACGGCGTACGACAACCATGCCATAAGCTCGACCGTTACTTAAGTACGGTCGGCTAAAAATTAATTAAACTATATAATTAAATGTCAACAAAACATTAATTTAACTATTACCGGGTAGTTAGCAACTAGGCTTACGTTGGCAGTAGTACAATGTGTAATATTGAAATACAGTTTAACTGTTATTTTTTACATAACGTAAAACAACTAAAAAGCACTTCGATACCAATACACTGTTATGTCTGTTGGTAGCACGATCTGACCGAGGTGTTTTCTAACGTGAGAGTATAGGAGCGGCAAATCACCTTAGATACATTTTTTAAAAATTCGTACTTCGCTTTGTTTTGAAAGTAGCTCGCTACGAAAATCAAAAATGCAAAAAAAAACTAACCGCAACAAAACCTAAAACCAGTTTTAGTGTCAGTGGTGATAGCAGGTAAAATTTTGCGATTTTGTTTAGTTTGGTCTTGTTTTATTGCACGCGTAGTTCACTCTCAGTTCGTCTGTAATTGACAACACTTCAGAGCAATATAATCGGACAGCTTAGGTGGTTTCTGCTGGAACACTGCTGATGTGGTTAAGTGCGTAAGCAGTACAAGCTTATACCACCCCAGACAGTGCTGTATTGTACTTAAACCGCTTTCAGATCGCAGACTACACTATCGTTCGCTTTTTGATGCACGACTGTAAGGCCCGTCATTTTTATTGTCCTGCATTTTCGAGCCACTGTTTTTTTCGTGGTCCTGCAAATTCGGCGCCCTCTCAGTGCTCGGAGAAAGCGTTCTGAGTCAGCCAGTGGGCCTTTCGTATCTGCGCGAAGCCGGGACGAGAACTTTCGCGCTGCAGAATGTCAGTGACCAGCTGCTGAAACTTCTGCGACGATTCGCGATTGTCGGGAAACGTTGGACCTTTCAGCACCAGTTGTAAAAGTTTCTTGTGGTTCGCGACGTCGAACGGAATCTTTCCGATAACCTGCAATTACGCGGCCAAAATTAGACGTTGCTTTTCCTTCTATCAATTTTCACGCCGCATGCCATACCATAATTATCTACATTTACAAAACACACTGTCAAAACTTGCGCAAGGCTAAGGCTGTCCGCGCTAGCCGCGGTATCCTACAACTTAATAACAGTTTTGTATCATATGTTCTCGCAAATCTATCAGTAAAAGAATTTCGAAAATCGGTCACTTATTAGCAAAGATATAATGAGACACAGTGCAGTTACCATGACGTAGAGTATGACGCCGAGGCTCCAGATGTCAGCAGACTGAGGTATGTATGGAATTCCTATTAGAACTTCTGGCGCTGAGTACGCGTAGCTTCCGCAGTATGTCTCGCTATAACGTCTGTATTCTCCGCTTACCGGGAACATTTCAGCACGCGCAAAACCGAAGTCGATTACTTTGATATTGTTCTAAAACGAAACACAACATTCAACATAGTGTATACCTGCCACCTAACACCGGTTAACGCGCGCCCGCATTAAACCCAGCCAGACAGATCGTTACTCGATTTACCTACCCCGGAGGAGCTGTGTTGAACTTCGTGTTGGTTATAAGCCGAGTAGGCTTATCTGTCTGCAGATAGTTGCCCATCCAAGTACGTACTACTTGATAGCGACCCAACAGCGAATCGAACCTACGACCTCGGGATCACAAATCCAACGTCCTAGCTACCGTTACACTACGAAGCCCAACGTGGCGGAAAGTTTCGAACCGTGCTGTCGAGCATCAGGTTCTCGCACTTCAGATCGCGGTGTACGACACCTTGCTTGTGACAGAAGTCGACAGCGTCTATCATCTGTCGAAACCAGACAGCTGCCTGTTTCTCCTGTATCCGCTTCACTCGCCGGATCAACTGCAGAAGAGTGCCTCCGCTTGCTTCCTCCATCACGATGTAAACACGCGCGTTCGTTTCGATCGCCTGTAACAGCATGAAACGCCAATGACAATGCGAACAGAAACTGTCACTGTCCGCGGTAGTGAAGACAGTATTGTTTAGGTATCATCATCATCATCCACATCATCGGTAGCATGCACCAGAGTGGTATGTAGCACCTCGAATCAGCCCCTTTTACAGCGAACGATCAGCAACAAGTTCAGGAAACTTATCTAATTCAATGTCAAGTTGCCGCAGACATCGTTGAATGGTAGCCAGCCAGCACTGTCGAGGTCTACCAGGTCGTCTTCGCCAGTCTGTATAGGAATAATTTGGTAAATGGCTTTGTATGCATCAGCTGGGGGTGCCATTCTTGACATGTGGCCTAGCATGGACAGTCTTCGCTGACATAATGGTCGCACTGACTGGCGAACCAGTGCGTTCGCGGACCTCTAAGTTGGTGATACAGTCCTGACAAGAGATATCGAGTAGACGTCGGAGACGCCACTATCAAAAGCATATAAACGTGATATGTCTGCGTTGATGGGGTCCAGCATTCGGATGCATAGAGGACGATCGGTAAGATGCAGGTGTTATATAAACGTAGTTTGGTAGAAAGAACAATGTGAGCGTTTCATACTGACACATAATAATTAATTATTGCTGCATGGCAGATTTTGCAATGGCGATTCGTCTGTGAATCTCAGTTTTACTCTTTACAACGGAATCTACGCTCCGTCTCCAAATAACGTCCCACGTCTTATTGTCCTTACCTTCGCCAAATGTTAACCGATTTTCAAAATTTTTTACTAGTGTATTTTGTAGACGATTAGCAATGAAGCAATTGTAAAATATGCCACAGCACCTTAACTGTGTCGCTACACTACTGCGTGAAATATAAATGCATAAAAACTAACAATAATTGGTAGCAAGCATGTTGGTAAACGAAATACACTTCCAGCCAAAAAAAACTCCGTGAACAATCTTTACGGTGCCAAACTTTGTTAGATCTGTTTCGCTGGATATCTTTCTCGTTTAACGGTGTGTTTATTTGTGGCCTTTGTGATTTAGTAAGCTTACCATTTTTATCCCCACTGGTCACATTCTCTTCAGTACGTGCATGCTTCTGTCTGCCGGTCTCATGCCTTTGGTCGGTACTGCATTCATTATTAGTAACATTCTCAGTTTTTGCATTTTGCAGTTTGTCATCAAAAACTTCATCAGTATCGTCCAAAACTGTATTTTTGAAACGGTACAAGTTCTTAATTAAAGGCATGTCTCTATTGCTAAATAGCACATTACATAAACGGTATATTGTCGCCACATTAAAAAATATAATTTAAAATAATATTATGTGCATTTGTTTAAAATTATCAGAAATGTATATAAAATTAAACACAGTTTAATTTTTACATGAAAATTAATTTTAAAAATTGTTTTAGAAAATAATATTTTTGCATACGTATTATATATGATTTTAGTAATTTTTGACAATTGTTGTTTTACGTGGTAGTGTAGCAACAGGATTAAAGTGTTGTGGGAGATTTGATAACTACTTTATTGCCAGTTGTACACAGAATTTTAAAGTAAAAAAAATTGAAAAACGGTTAATATTTGCCGAAGATGTGAAAAATGACACAGTGTAACGTTTTTAGACACAGTGTATTGTTGAGTCCAGGTAGTAAACTGGTCAATACATGCTACAGTTTCTGACCAGACTGTTATCGATGACGAACATCCTTGAGCGTCATCCGGGAACTGAACTACAGTTCTCTTCTAATTTAGGCCTACTTGAAGACCAAGCATAGACGTTTGGGTTTGGTCATTATTAATAAGAAAGCCCAGCTCCCGCTAGGGAAGACGCGTTACAGCCTATATAGTTTCTGCTGTATAGTACAGACCTACAGTTTCCGTTGCAGTACAAGCCTTGAAGGTCATTTAAGGTCAATCATTTTCATGTTATTTAAAAGGCAATATGCGACTTTCTGTTAATGATCAATAGCAACCTAGGCCTTATCTCTTACCGTTTATTCACAATAGCGCGTAATAACCTTAGAGGTCATCCAAAGTCAATAATTTTTTTTAACTAAAACAGCGTATGCCACTATCTATTAACGAGTTATAGTAACCTTGGCCATATCTCTCACCGTTTTCGAGATACGGCCAATTTTCCACTAAAACACACACTTTTTTACCTTTTTTCATTCAACCCCGAATTAAATTTAAAAATAGTCTTTTTGCACTGCCTCTTCAAATTTTGTATGCAGAGAGCGTCGGCACGAGGATAATTACTTGTGTAAAAATGTTTTTCCGAGCCTTACCTTTTAGCCAGACTACATTTGTTACGAACAGACGGACAAGTAGGCGGACGGACACACTGACAACCCGTGCTATAATAGACGCCTACAGCATTTTGCAATTTTCATTAAAATAACAAATAATATCGTATTTTAACTTGCTGAAATGACGAACGATAAACCTGTAGAATATAATACGTCTACCTGCAAAAACAGGATGACATTAGGATGTTTGAGGCTAAGGATCTTGGCAATGCCAACTTCGCGCGAGAGGAATTTCTTGACGTAATTTGGCGGAGCGTCTCGCTTCGAGATGATCTTGACTGCGACGTTGCACCGATGACGCTCGGAGCTCGCCAGCTTCACGATAGAGTACGAGCCTGTAGGAATTATACAGACGTTTCACCCCTTTGACGTTTCGCCCCCCCCCAAAAAAAAAATCTTTCGCTCCCTGGAAAAGACAAGAAGTAGTTGCCGACCTTTAATTTTTGGCTGTGGGAAAACTTTTTTCCTGTCGGAAAATGTTCGGACATAAGTGACAAATGTGAGGCTCAAATTCCATTTTGGGCAAATTTAAAGACAAAAATAAAACTTTCTGTGGCCATTATCTCTTTTGCCAAAAACTTGCAACTGCAGGTCAGAATTCTATCGAAAATGCGCAGCGTTTGTTAAAAAATCTGCTCCAAACAGACAGACAAATTTTCTGTGCATTATCAGTTATGCAACAAGTAATTTGAGCAAAGCTCATAAGACGCGCGACAGTCTATAGCAATTCCTGTTCGCAGGTTTTCCTAATCTATCTCCATCCATTTCGTTGCAGTTTATTGTTGAAGTGTGTGCTGCAGCCGAGAAATGCAAAAAAATTACTTAAATCCCTATTTTGGGGGTTCAAGGTCGTTCAAGGTCATTAATGTTAAATCATTAAAAGCTTGTCAACAGTTATTGTTTCGGTAAGCAACAAGTCTATGTCTACCTGAAAGCGCTAGATGAGCCAATAGCGGTAAAATGACGATCTTTTATGGGCTCCCCTCTTTGGCGCCCGCGTGCGGAGGCCTCCTTGAACCTAGGGGGTCGGGACTTGAACTGCTAAAATCTACGTTTAATGCTGAAAATTTCATATGCAGGTTTCGGCGCAATTTATTTTTAAAATGTGTGTTGCAGCCTAAAATCGCGAAAAAATCACTAAAACCCTTATCTTGGGGGTTCACGGTCGTTCAAGGTCGTTCATCTTGATGTCAATCGAAAAGGCGTATGAAACTTCCTATTAGAGAGTGATTAATAGTAACCTAGGCTCTATCTCGCACCGTTTCTGAGGTACGGCGACTTATTGGCTCAAAATGGCCAGTTTTTTGTACACCCTCTCATTTAGCGCCTTCGATCGGGGTGACCCCTTTTGAATTTCGGGGAAAGCGTTACGGATCTTAACACTAGAGTCTTTCGGGCAGTCTATGGTGAAAATTTCGTTATCCTAGCTTGCGTTTTATTGACACAATACCGGAGTGTGACAGACGGACGGACAGACGGGCGGACGGACGCCTCGACGCTGGCTAAGACACTCGAAGCATTACATCCTGTCGCGCGTAATAAAATGATGATGAAACGTTCTGTGGGCGATAAAACACGTCCTGATTATACGAGCCTGTGGCCAGTATTTCGAGTATCTTGTATCCGTGAGTGTTCAGTATGGGATGCCGCTGGTCGTCTTCAGAGAAGCTGACTCGGCGGCGAGGGCGTGGGTAACCCGGCAGCACTGCAGAGATATTCGCCTCTCGTTCCACATCCATCGCCGTCTTCCTCCTTTAAAACAAGTAATTCGAGCAAAGATCACACAACGCGCGACATCATTGGTGTTGCCACTTGGGGTGTCAGTGTGCAGCGTGCAATAAAACAGTAATGCGTCTGGAAAGCGTACCGAAATTGGAGGCCTCCTGTACGCAGGATACCTTGAACGTACAAGGTCGAAAATCAGACGGTTAAAATCTACGTTCTGTGCTAAAAATTTCGTATGCAAGAAATTTTTTTCGAGAATGGCATTTAATGCAGCAACGACTATACCAGTAAAGCAAAACACATTTTAGCTTACGTTGTCAACCGGCGTGTTGGGTAAAAATGTAAACGCAGCAGGAAGTTGCGATTTTCCGATAAACAGCTGCAAATCTCGGACAGAATTTCGACATACCGCTGCGAATTTTTCACAGAAAAAAATAACGGATGCTTAAAATTTTAATTTTGCTTCTAAGTATGTCCCAAATGGCTTTTTTAGCCACAAATAAACCAACATTTTTACCAAGAAAGATTTTCTGCGAATTTTCCAACAGCCTAAAATTTACGTTACTGTTTCTTTTTCCTGCGATGACGCTATCGGTTTTTTTAGTTGTTAATGACAACGCAGACTTGATAAGGTCTATTACAGTGAAAGAAATGTTTCAATTAAAAATAATACAAAAGATACCTGACAAAAATGCAGAATGTTCGATGTTTTTACATTCTCTTCTGCCATCTGTGGCAACTAGTGTCCACTGCTATCCCAGCCCATCTCCGAATCGCACACTCACTAAATAAACTTTAAAACTTAAAACTTAAAAACTAAAAACTTAAAAACAGGATCTGGATGTGTGTGGCAAACGTCATCGAACAAAAGTGTGCGGAACATGACGCGTCTTGGTCCGCAGTCGTTCCGCAATTCCGCTATAAAAAAAATCCGCTCAATCGCCTCCTCCTGATTTTATGCTGCTTCTTTCGCGAGAGCTTTTGTCGTTGTAGGCATGTACCTCTCGTCTCAGAACACGTCACCTTTTTACTTTTGTGGTGTCATTATCATTCTTTTTCGATTTTGTTAATGTTCTGTTGTGCAAGTGTTACTGACTAGGTTTAACGTACGTCGAACTTTCCCTGTCGCCGGCCGGATAACATGGAACTCACTGCTGAGGTATCTACACTATGTCCCAAAAAACGTCCCACTTTGTGATTGTTTATATCTATGCCAAATATCAACCGACTTTTAAAATTCTTTTATTGGTACATTTTGTGGACAATTAGCAATAAAAAATTATTAAATATTTCACCACAAATTAACTGTGTTGCTACGCTACCTTGTGGAATATAAATGCAAGAAAAACTATCAATCATAGACAGCAGGCATGTTGGTAAATCAAATACACTTCCAGCCGAAAATGCAGTGAATAATTTGTCCGATGCTAAACTTTGTTAGATCTGCGTCTTTGGATATCTGGCGTATTGAATGATATGTTTGTGTCTGGCCTTTGTGGTTTAGCAAGCCTACCATTTCATCCACAATAATCACGTTCTCTTCAGTACGTTTATATAGTCTACTGGTTTCATGCTTTTGGTCAGTGCTGCATGTTTCCAAATCAGTATTAATAACATTCCCTCGCTTTTCCTGTTACAGTTTATCTTTAAAAATTTTGCCAGTATTCTCCGAAATCTGTATTTTGTGAACCAGTACAAGTTCCTTATCAGAGCTTTGTCTCTACTGCTAAATGGCACATTACATCAGTGGTATATCGTCGGTGTATCAAAAATTATTATTTACGACAATATCATCCGTTTTTGTGTACAAACATTAAAAATGTATGTAACATTAAACTTAATTTAATTTTTGTATAAAAATTACTAAAAATTGTTTTAGAAAATAATTTTTTGCATATGTTTTAGTGATTTTATTGATTTTAGTAATTTTTAAAATATTACGTTTTACCTGGTAATGTAGCAACGCAGTTAAAGTGTAGTGGGATATTTAACAGCCATTTTATTGCCAATTGTCCGCAGTATGTGCCAGTAAAAAATTTTAAAAATCGGTTATTATATGGCGAAGATATAAAAATGACAATGTGGGACGTTTTGGGTACACAGTGTACAGTGTGATTCCGTTCACATCGTCTCCTTTTTTGAACGACTACTTAAAAGTTTTTTTAAGTACAAAGATATGCAACGCATTAGGAGCTTTTCTGGCGTGGATGCGTTCTATACATTTATGTTTAACTAACTTACTTGTTTATTTACTTACTTTTTCATATCTGAGATAAAACTAAAACGTATAACTAAAAACGAAATCGTATCGGCATTATGTTGTCATGTAGGCTATTTCACGAAGGTAGCGGATCGTTGTGGAATCGTAAACCTGCTGCGGATTCGAGTCCAAATGCCGATACGTCCGCAGTTTGCACACCTCTGACGTCACGCTATTTGCTAACGTCACGAATTTCGACTTAGCTCTAGATGTGAGAGAGATGAGAAAAAAAGATAGGAATATTGCAAAAATAAAAAAAGTAGCAGAATAATCGTCAATAAAAGTAGCAAAAAACTCAGTTTTCGCTAGGGTGGGCCGACCGTGCCGCTTATATCCGAAGGCCAGCTTCCGATTTCCCATACACACTATGGTGACGCTGCTATATCGACCGCGACAATAAAAGCTAAAACACGATACGGTAATTCGGCGCACATGGGTGATAACTGCAGACAAAAACTTTGCATTTAAACTTTGGGCAAAACTGCTGTGGTTACTATTGACAGCCAATACGGAACTCGTTAACGTTAAATTCAACGGTATTATCGCCGACCCCTACGATGCACGGTTTAGCCACAACACTGCATGATTAGAATAACAGAGTGCGCAATGACCCTTCAAGGTCATTCAAGGTCAATGACTTTCATGTTATCTTAAAGGTCTTATGGAAATTCTTATTAGTGATCAATAGCATATTGGCTTTCTCTCTTACTGTTTGTGAGATACGGCGACTTATCAGTTGAAAAACGCACATTTTTAATGCTACCTATGTTCAATCCCAAATTTGAAAATGTTTTTATTGCACTGGATCGTTGAAATTTTGCATACGAAGAGCTGTGATAGAAAACGGACAGAGAAACGGCACAACGTACCAAACGCACGCCTTTACGGTCGGCCAAAAAGCAAAAGATTTAGCCGTTACATTAATAAAGAGGAAGGTTCCAGACTGCTCGCTGTTTTTCTATGCATTTTCTGTGTTCTGCGTTAATTTGTTATTTTCTCCATATAGGCCTAAACCGTAGACATGATTTAGCAGTGCGAGTGTGCACTAAAAAATTAAACTAGGCTTAGTTAATAATCGACGCAATCTGTAAGCTAAACTTAAAGGTGAGCATTAGGTTTAAACAGCAACAGTGTTTGATTGTTATGGTTGGTCATTAAACCATATAATATAGACAAACGGCTAGGTATGAAATAACGATAGCAGTTAGTAAGAGACAAAACTGCACTAAAACAAAATGGACTACATAGATTTTGCGTCATATTTTATTTTCGAAAAAAAAATTTATTAAATTATTTATTGTTTATTTTCGTTAGAATATTTTACAGCTTTAAAGAGCAATTATTTCCACTGCATTATATCATTTCAACCGTCATCCATTGCATTTCAACAATTAAATATTTTTTTAATCTCCAGCTGTTTTACCTGCGATTATCTGGGCTAGAGAATTTTTTACGAGCGACATTACTGTAGGCCTACGTTGCGCTTCGCAACGTTTATTTTTGTACAAAAATACAATCAGTAAGCGCGTTGTGGGTTACAAAAGTTAAGACAAACAAAAAAAGCTGCATTTTACAACAGACAGCTGCCACGTTACGGCAGATGAGATACATGGATGCTTATAAGTTTCCCGACAAAATAAATGTTTTTCCCAATACATTATATAAGGCCAAAAATCTACATTGTTGACAAATTTAGGGACAAAATTAAAATTACTAGCACCCACATCTCTTATGCTAAAAGTGGCAGTTGTCTTTTGTAAAATACACCTTTTTTGCCCCCAACTTTACTATCCCACGACGACGCGGACAGTAATGTCGCTCGTGAAAAAGTCTCGCGCCCAGATATTTGCAAGTAGATTATTTGGAGATTAAAAAAATATTTTGTTTGTTGGAATACATGTCGTCGACGGTTTTGACAGGCTAAAATTTAAGGGACGGTGAAAGAAATTGTTTCATACCCTCTTCTTCTTTCACGACGCCATTACTAACGAACGACAGTAGGCCTATAGGCTATATTTCACAACGTTTATAAGTATTCGCTTAAAATACAATATTCAAAAAGGTTTTATTCACTTTTTTATCACCGTTGATAGTAACGAACACTATTGGAAAGAAACGCAACGACGAAGCGAGTAACGCTACAAAACGCAGCCAACTGCAGCAGCTAAAAGTTGAAACAGCAGGCTACCACACAGATTAGCCTTTCCCAACGAAATTCGCAAATGCCGATTTTGGCCTACAGCCGCATTAAGCGCGGTTTCCGTCGGTTTACGAGTTGTTGTGTTAACAAACATCGGGGCGAGAGAAACAAACGAACAAGCTTTGCCATGATGCTGAAAACTATACTATCGCCGCTACCGCGGATAGTGATTATACTGCCGTGCCACGCCACGGTAACGATTAATTCAATACAACGTAGACGACGAAGCTCAGCAGTGCGGCTACCAAACAACCTGCGCACAAACAAAAAAAACAACGTTAAGCTTGCGATGTCAATGCTATGCCATGACAAATTAATAATTTGAACTGAAAAACTGGCTAGCAAGCTGCCAGTACTGTTTAATCTAGCACAGACAGTTGTAGTGTATACCAAAAAAAACCGTAGATGTTTTAAGTTGAAATGGGATAAAAGTAGGACCTAACTGATACAAAAATACTGCTATGTGAAACATTAAACATACAAAATGCAGAAACAGCAAGACATATGACTAGAGGTAAAAGCCTGAAATTAAAAAAAAAAACGAAAAACGAAAAAACAGCGATAACCAAAACTAGAAAAAAACTAAAAACTAAAAAAAAATGTAGGCCTATGAAAATCCAAAATTCCAGATCCGTGAAATCCATCCAAAAAAGTGCCAAATGTTTACAAAAAAGCAAAAATTTAATTGTTTAAGCAATGTGTTGAAAACTCGTTAAAATGCATGCATAATTATCGTATATAGCATGTCACATTTTGGTAACTGTGCGTCTGCACAATTAAATTAGTAAACGGCAACTTTAAGACAGAGGAGATTTTAGGTGCTTAAAATTATAATTTTGCATTTAAATATCCCCCAAGATGGAGTTTTTGGCTCCAAATTTGGTATTTTTAAACGAAGATGTTCGGACAAAACAAATTTCCGACAATTCTCCGACAGCCCGAAATTTAGTGGAAAAACGATTGTTCAACTGCAGCTCGCCCCCCTTCGGCCACGACAGCACTGCTAAGGGAATAGAGACTGACTATTGCCAACCGAGAATTGTGATCGTCGATCGTGAGCAGCAATATCTCATCAGTCGATGCAGAGTGAAAGCGTGCGATCGTCTCGGCTGCAGCAACTGCGACTTGGTGCGCTGCAGTTCGTACTGCAACTGCAAGTTCTCCATATAAACCTGTCGACGACGCACGCCAAGCCGAACAGTAATTAATTAACTCACCATTATTC
>Ga0209671_1003808_pt1 | contig 14686 bp, 10 predicted proteins | sample WorMetHERISLAND2_2_FD_187401 | JGI IMG/M metagenome (GOLD analysis project Ga0209671, IMG submission 187401) | Marine gutless worms symbiont microbial communities from Max Planck institute for Marine Microbiology, Germany - Olavius geniculatus... | ecosystem: Host-associated > Annelida >... | reverse complement strand
TCACTGCCCCCCTTAAAATTTGGGAGGGCAAAAAACGTTCAAAAATTGGTGCGATTTACGACAACTTTCGAGTTTGAGCGCAAATATCTCTGGAACCGATGAAGATAACGGCATAATCTAAACAGCGTTGACGAGAGCGATCTTTTCTGCATTGAAGAAAAAAATTTTGTGAAATTCCGTTCACTACAAACCAAGTTATAAGCGCTAATGTTGACCTACCCTAAGTCGACGAAGCGTGTTCGGCGTATGCCAGTGCATTTGAGTTTGGGCCATGTGACTTTGATGCCGGGGAAATTCTCCCCCCCTCTTTACCCCACCTCTAATTTACCCCAATCGGACTTAGGGCGCCGGGCGGACTCACGTTGGGCTTTGCCCCAAATTTCTACTGTTGATTAGTAACTAACCACTTATTAATTTAGTTTGGGATCGACCCTATTAAACACACAAGACAGTATAGAAATTTCGACTGTTTTTTCAGTATCACTTCCATAGTCACGTGCACACACCACCGCACGCTGGCACGCACCCTATTTTATATGTCATACGAAGGTGCGGGCTCAGTCGTCGCTGCCAATCAACAAGACTGACCAATGACAACCGTCGCTGCAGTGACGATGTCTTCGTTGTGATACTACGTATCAGCTTATCAGCTGGCCACTTCTGCTATTCCTTTCCACAACGAGACCAGCCAGGCTTCCTTGAATTCCGTCGAGAGGGTGGGGTGGGGAGTAAGCTACCCCGGGCCCCGCGACATTTGGGGGGCCCCGCCATCACTCAGAAATATAAAGTACACCAGAATGTACCATTTTGAAAATAAAAATTTTAAAAATTTTTCTCCAGAGGGCCCCCACAACAATGTTTGGGGGGCCCATGAGAATTGTTTCCCTGGGCCCCACTGTGGCTCTCAACGGACCTGGTCGGGACTTACAGTGCTAAAATCTACATTCAATGGCGAAAATGTCATATGCAGGTTGTCTTGGTCTATCTTAAGCCATTGCAGCGGAATTCGCTCTTGAAATGCGTGTTGCAGTGCGAAATTGCGAAAAATTCACTAAAACCTCCAATTTTGGTGGTTTAAGGTCATTCTTGGTCATCGATGTTGACATTCCTAAGAAGCTCATCGGCAGTGCTTGTTATAATAAGCAGCATGTCTGTTTCTATCTGCAACCATTTTCACACTAGATGACCCAATAGCGGTAAGATAACGTCTTTTTAGAGGGGGTGCCCCTCTTTCATGCAATCGTTCGAGGGGAACCCCCTCACCCAGCAGCATGATATTTGGTCATGTAATTAGTGTCCCTAGGCTATCATACGGTGAAAACCAGAAGTCATCTCATTTGGGTTGCGATAGGTACCAGGGCGTGACAGACAGATGGACAGACAAAATTACCATAGCTAATATGCGCTATAGCTATACAGGGTGTGGCCAAAAAAGTGGACCCTTAAAATTTTTCGCCTTTTTCTCAGCAACTGTTTGTGATTTTAGTATGAAATTTTACAGCTTTATTTATTGAAGCCTTCTGCATCTAATTGCCAAGTAAAGTGTGATTCAGTTGAAAAACGACAAAGTTATACACTTTTTAACATTATCGCCTACCTTTTTTTCAGCATTAAAAAATGTTCAAATTAAAAATGCTATTTAATTTTCAAAAACTGGTTACAGGTTACTGCTGATGACATCACAGTGACGTTTTGATAAACAGTAATTTATATTGTTTATAAATTATCACCAAATTATCGTTCTTTTAAAGCAATCGTCGGCTGCCCACCGGGTTCGTTTTCCAGCAGGACGATGTGCCAGCATACACAGCGCGCAGCGCATGAACGGACTGCGGGCCAGCTGTCAAGATTTCACCACAAAGGACCAGTGGCCTCCATATTTGCTGAGTGGACTATCGCATGTGGGGTGCAATGTTGGAGGCTTACTGCAAGCTAAAAACAAAGCCGAAAACAATAGCCAAAGTCAGGGAAGCGCTTCATGTTATCTGGGGCAACCTGCCATAAGGACCAATTGACAAGGCTGTGAAAGACTTATCAAATTAAGTGACTGAAGGCTTGTGTTGGAGCTTGGAGTTGGCGGTGGACGCTTCGAACATTCTCCGTGACAATGAAATTCTGGCATCTGATCGTTAGTTAACTGTGTTGTTTCAACGATGTTACTGAATTGGTGTTGTAGCTTGAACATTTATTAGTGCTGAAAAATCGGTAGGCAGTCATGTTAAAAAGTCTATAACATAGTCGTTTTTCAACAGAATCACATTTTACTCGGCAGTTAGATGTAGAACGTTTTAGTTAGTAAAAGTGTAAAATTTAAAATTAAAATTCCAAACGGTTGCTGACAAAACAGCAAAAAACTTTAAGGGTCATCTTTTTTGCCACACCCTGTAGCTAGCTCTCGCACGTAAAAAGCATTGTCAGTGTGTTGGGCTTGGCATGTTGCAACCATCACAGTGTTTACGTGTTACTTTGATATGGTGGCTGGTGGCTTTTTTACCTAGTGAGGAACACTGTCATCATTTGATGCTATTGGTTGTGAGTCAGAGAAGATGTTCAACCTGCAAAATCCTTGGTTAGGCTGAAAGCCGGTTGACTTGGATTTTTCTGGAAAAAGACTGTCAAAACAATGTATACTGTTTTACTGGGGGTAACATTTGTTGCTTCAATGTAGCGTAGTTCTTCTTGATAACAAAGAATGGATGCATTTGTTTCAGGTATGACATGGACAGATTTGGGGTGGTGTTCCGTGCAAGCCCACGTCAAGCTGACTGCCTCATTATCGCTGGTACAGTTACTAACAAGATGGCTCCGGCACTGCGCAGAATTTATGACCAGACGTACGATCCTAAGTGGGTCATCTCGATGGGAAGTTGTGCTAATGGCGGAGGATATTATCACTACTCATACTCCGTTGTGCGTGGATGTGACCGCATCATCCCAGTTGATATCTATATACCTGGCTGTCCGCCATCTGCAGAGGCCCTGCTCTATGGTGTCCTTCAGCTTCAGAAGAAGATAAAAAGAATGAAAAATGCTCAGATGTGGTATCGCAAATAGACAGACAGTAGACACCAGGACTCTTTTGAGATTTCCATTAAAACACTGTAAAAATTCTGTACATTTTCTGTACAGCCACTTCTTTCATGTACCAGAACAGTACAGAACAGAACAGAACCCCTGCTGATACTGACGATATTACTGGCATTACTACTGTCAGCATCTGGACACAACCATGACTAGTCAGTATAGAGATAACTGCTGCTGTTATCAGATTCATTACAATATGGCATCAGCACAGTACTGAGTACATTGGTCATACAATGTGGCTGCTTATTGCTGACGGTAATTTTTCTAAGCCACAGTTTTGGCTATAAGCATGCTATCGTGGCTATGTGTTAATTCGGAAAAAAATTAGCTGGTAGCTTATGTGAGGCTTGTAGGCACAGTTTTCCAGTCACACTTCACTCCCTGGGCTGCTCCATTGATCCAGCTAGGGGAACAGTGCTATAAGTTCTCTTCATGGGTCAGGGCTGTCAGAGTCCTGGCCACAAATTTTATGATGCATTTTGAGCAGGAAAATTGCATCTGGTTGTGACATTTTTGGTTATATTAAGCTATGCTAACTGGTTCCTGACCCACTGACAGGGTGGGAAGGAGTGTCTGATCGAACCTCCTTGGTTATGGGCCTATTATAGTAGACAAATCAAGTGCAATACATTGCAGTGTAGATCATGTGATGGACAATAAATTAGTCACCACCATTTCAGGACAATGGTGTAGTGCTAAATTTTTGTTTGGGGAATGCGTCCTCTCTCTTTCCCTCCTTATATTAATAACTAGGCCCATTTAATCCGGCTAAGAGAGTGCTATAAGCTTTGCTTTTTGCATCCCAGAAACTGCGTCCGGTAACACCCAAGTTTTTGATTTTTTAATTTTTGAATGTCGTCCAAAGGGAGGGGCAAAAATATTTACGGGAATGACATTCCCCTTGACTACATCACTGGTATGTATGAGCAGTATGGCAGAATTGAACGCTTCAACAGTATAGGCAATATTTGCTATTAATGTACTGCACTTGTAGGAAAAATTGAGTTTGTATGCTGCTGAAGCCATACTGCCAATAGTTTTCTGTGTGTATTTCGGAAAATTAAGTCATGTCCCTTGCAGTAAAATAACACTTGATCAGTGACTAATGCTGTTTTATTATGTTCTTATTGTTCAGTTTCTATACTTATAAACATTGCAGCACTTGCTTAATTAAGTCATTACTAGTAGAAATGCAACACCTTTCTTCAAACGAGTTGTTCGTAATAATTTCATAACAGAAACTGTTCAAATACCAGCCAAACTTCTATGCCCAACATTGCCCATGCATAACAAGCTTTGTATTGCAAATGTTATATTTTGGGGCAAGAGGAATTGGGGCAGTATATGGCTCAGTTACCTATGGTCAGTGTTCGATTTGCCAGGGGGAGGGGTTTAACCTCCCCCACTGCATGAGGACGACCTCCCCACTGAAACTTGTCTGGGGGGGTCGGCTTAGACTCCCCAGAAGGGTTCCAGGAGCAACTGGAAAAAACGTGGGGGTACAAAAAAATTTTCTGCTCACTTCGCTCGCAGATTATTCATGTCCCAACGTTTAAGTTAGTGACGCCACCTTTATTTGTTCTTCTTATTTCAATTGCACTAAATTTGGTGAGTTGATTCTCGAGAAAATCATTATTGCCAAACGTTTATAATTGCCGCTCACATTTGAAGTAGAGCTGTCGAAGTGTTAATTTGTTAACGTGTTAACACACAGTACGCATTGCGTTTATTTTAAAATTTTTTTCCTGATATTGTAAGTGGACTACATCAAAAGGGTGAGTTGTGCCTGCGTCGCAAAACCATGACAGTAGTAATAAAGCGTCAAAACAGTAGTGACAGAACAGCAACAGGACAATTTTTACTCCTCGCACGCTACGTTCCTAACATAGCAAAGAGGAGTATATAAGATCAGTGTAATATTGAGGACTGACCGACCGATGACCGACCTCTGTTCTTGGAAGAGCCTTCCTGGAACGGTGCTAGATAGACGCATAGTCACTATGGACCACTGATAGGAAGTCGACCCCCGGGAGTGACCGAAGACATCACGTGATCCCAAAAGTTCAATGTCGTGACCCCATTATCTTTGTTACCATGGCAATGAAATTTGCCTATTTGCGGTGTGAAAAGAAAGGAACTAAAAAGCAGTTTAAACTAGAGAAAGCACTCGGAGAGCTCAGGTACCTCCGCCAAGGCAAAGCTATTCGCCAGGTGGCGTCACCATCTTTGCTTTGCCAGCGGTTCCCTTATGCCCCCTTTAACGCAATGGTAACGAAAATTTCAAAGTGATCCAGAATCCAGGATTCCTGCCGGATCACCCCCAAAATTGAATCACCTGTAGTTTATGCCATGCCCGACATACCATCAAAATTTCAGAAAGATCCGTCCATAACTTTTTTGAGTTATCTTGCTCACACACAGACAGACAGTCAAACAAAAAACGGCAAAAACATTACCTCCTTGATGGAGGTAAAAATACAGGAGAAAATAATACGTGCAAGGAGTACATTAGATTGCTCACAATCTGAAATATTTCTTGTTAATTGCTAGAAATTTGTTCAATCATCAAATAAACGTAGTTTAATGGAATTTTGGAGCTCCTGCTTCGTAGAATTAGGTGTACGGACACTTCATCACGCGACAGTTAATCACGCGACAATTAATCACCGACATATAATCACGCGACAATTAAACACGTAGACTTTTGATCACCCGACAGTTGAACACTTAGACATTTCATCACGCAACAGTTAATCACTGCATAATCAGACATTTAATTACGCAACAATTAATCACCGACACATAATCACTTAACAATCATCACACGACATAATCACAGTTCACATACAAAATCCTATAAAAACATGAATGTCCACGGACACGTTAACAACTCGACACAATAAATCGCTTTGGGACAGAAGGTCTGGGTATTTGTCTTTATTTGCTGCGTCACATCCATGTATGTGACAGAAGGTTGTGCACTAGCAATTTCTTGTAGAAATGATGAACATTGCATTTGAAGATCTTTTTTGATACCTTGCATGAAAGTCCACAATGTTGGATGGTGACAATGGAAAAGTGTCTGCAGACCAAAATGCCAACCTTCAACTGCATTTTGTTCTGCTTGCAATACCCGCTGCCCGCGCTTCATAATGAGTCCACATTTGTATGGGAAATATGACCGAGTCGTAGTGTTCACTATGCATGTTCTGGCCATTTTCTGTCTTTATAGGCATGTTTGAAAATGCACAATCGATCACAGGTCGGCGATTAACTGTCGCGTGATTAAATGTCGGGTGATTGTCACCAAACCGTAGAATTAAGTGCAGACCTGGCTGAAGGGTCCCCGTACCCTCCAGTCCGGGACCTCATGTATGCTCAGGGGCCTTATGCTGCGTATGAAAAATTTCTAGTTACGCGCGAAAGCAGCTACTGCTCAAATTTCTTGTTTTTTAAATATATTCAAAATGTAAAATAAGGAAACATGTAGAGAGTTTACCCAAAATGGACAAGTCTATTAATTTTCATTAATGTACTATAATCTGTGATGTACTGCGGCATGCTAAACTTCATTTTTTGCAAAGACAACACAAATTGTATCTGATTTTTTGCATTTAAAATTTTAGAAAAGTGGGCATATTTGCGGCTTTCTTTGAATGTCGAAAAGTCAATCAGCTTCAAGAGGCTTTGCCCCCTATCCTTCTGACCAGGGGCTCTACCTCTGGATTCTGCTAGAGGCTGCGCCCCCATACCCCCGTTTATAGAGGGTGAGTGAGTAGTTTCTTAACGGCGCATCAGCACAAATTAGGCCATTCAGGCTTCACAGTTGCATTTGGGGGCCTCCAAGTACCTAGTGCCGGCACTGATTAAGAGAATTTATGCACATGCGTTAATTTTTTTAACACGCGTTAATTCTTTAACCATTAACGCGTTAAGTTAATGTGCTCATTCGACAGCTGTAATTTTGACTATAATGCTCCAAATTCGATTTCAGTTGGGGCTCTGCAGTAGACACAACTGGGGTAGCTCATGGTACTCCCGCAGACCCCGTAGGTAGAATTTCAAGGGCAAGGAAAAGGAAAAGGAAACAAAGAAGAAAGGGACAGAGACAGGAGGAATAAAGAAAAGACAAGGAAGGGGAGGACGACCAAGGATGAAAGAGGAAAAAAGGAAGGGAAGGAAAGGGGGAAGATTCTCTGGATTTGCTAACTGGGAAAAATTTCCTAGCTACGCCATTGCAAAAAATTTACGTATTATTTACAAAAAGCTTCAGTCCCTGGACCGACTGGAAGACTTCCGTCATACGCCCCGCAGCCCCTAAAATATGCTAAAATGCGTTAGCGTTAGCGGACGGGGCTCTGCCCCCGGGCTGGACAATGATGGGGAGCTCATGATGATCCCCAAATCTCCTAATCGTCTCGGGATATCTCCTCCTTCTAAAATATCACCTATCTCACTTCATCAGCGCTGCAGGCGCCTCGACCCTTGGCGCTCATTACCCTGCATGACAGACAGCCTAAACAAGTCACTGTACAGGCCTATAGCAAGCTTCGCATAGTAGGCCTAATACATGATATTTGAATTATTCAGTATGTCAATAATGTGGTTCTCTCACTGAAGATGTGGGGCAGAAAATGTGCATTTTTCTTTCTGCTAGAGGTCCTCTGTGACTCTAAAATATGCTACAAATGCGTTTGCGGCCGGGGCTCAGACGCTCCCCAGACCCTGTAGTTGGCCCCACCCCTCTTGGCGCCTGCGGCGCCTCCACTCTCACGCCTTGGGCGCTCGCCAACCGGCGACCCTCCCACCACTGGCTTTTTGACAAATCGAACGCTGACTATGGTACCACTGGAGTAGGCTGTCTACAGCAACCATTTGGTAACAATAAATGCATGATAAATGACCACAATTGGCAACAAATTTTGACTAGGTTACCTACACCCAATCTCATTAGAATGGAGACTTGGGGTCCCTGAGTAATAGAGTCAGTGAGATCATTTTGGTGCTGTCGTAAATTTGATCTTAAACAAGCAGAGTTAAAGTCTTGGACAAAGCATGGTCTAAATGCTAGGAACACGCGTCTAGTTTTCTTGTCAAGTGAAGCTTCATTCGGTCTAATGGATTTAGCAGGATCAAGAGTGTGATCAATGGTGATGCTTTTAAATGTCGTCCAAAGGGAGGGGCAAAAATATTTAGGGGAATGACATTCCCCCTCGACTACATCACTGGTATGTATGAGCAGATATAAGGCTATGAGTGAAAGCAGTTTTTGAAGTTAACCACTTAAAAGGTAATAATTCAAGGGCTATTCGAATAATGACTGATGAATGATATTTAATAGCCTAAAGTTTGCAAACCAAACAGCAATGGCATTGAGGGTTAAAAAGTGGGCGGGGCAGGAGATTGCACATTTCCAACGGACTGAAAATTTCAAACAGAATTCCGACAGACAACTGCAAATTTTTGATAGTAGATTATGGCTGCTCAAAGTTTCAATTTTGCCCTTAAATTTCCCAAAATGGGGGCTTTTTAGAGCAACGAATTGGATTTCTGGACAAACATTTTTGAACAAGAACATTTTCTGGCAAATGTCTGACAGCCCATAATTTACGGGAGTGAGGGGACAATTACTTCCCCTTCCCCCAGCCTGCAATGCCACTGCTGACTAGTATCCATTGACCAAGCCAAGCAAGCAGCCACCAATACATTTTGTCCACTGTCTCTGTGCATCATTGTCAACAGCAGCAGCTTGAATGTTGCCAACGGCTTTGCTCGACCATTCCGCAATGCTGGCTACACTGTCTGGCCAGAACCTAACACCATTCAGTGCGTTGCAGGTCGCTCGGCACAGTATGGATACGTAGTTTGAGTGCTGTGGGTGGCAAGCTGATGGCTCAATGCTGACTGAGGTAATGCAGCCTCTCTCTACAGTTGCACAAATCGTCACAAGTACATCTAAGCCACACACGTGATGGGCAAACGTACGGTCAATGTGAAACTTTGGCGTATGACCATAAACCCAGTCCCAACTCTTCAGCTCAGACCGAAGGCTGTCGATGCCAGCAAATTTCTGCTCATCAGTTGGATCAATATATTCAAAACCAGCCTACAGCCACCACACAACACAACAACAGTACAGGGTTGGCCAAAAAAACCGGACCTCTTTGAGCGTTGATAACTCAGAGATGGTTAATGGTAGAAAGACGTGTGATACGTCAAAAGTTTCAAAATGCTGCAAGGAATAAACGACATATTTGCATAGTGAAGCATTTAAATATTCTTTGCCTAATTTGCATAAATATTCATCACCCCCGAAGTTATAGCAAATTTGAGTGTAACACATGGATTTAACAGGGATATTTGAGCTTTTATAACTTAGCAATTTTTATTGATGGATAGGCGCGTAATACGCCAAAAGTTTCGAAATTGTGTACAGAAAAAGTATACAACTTGCATGTCGCAGCATTTAAATATTCTTTGCCTGATTTACACAAATCTGCCCCACCCCTAAAATCATGCTAAATTGGCAGTAACGCATGAATTTAGGTTGATTTTCATTCAGCATACAGTGAAATATCAACAATCATTAACACATACGTTGAGATTAGATAAAATTTGACATAGGCAGTTGCTTAGCTTTTGCATTCATAACCGTCATTAGTTCTTTTAGGCAGCTGATCGATTGCTGGAGTCAATGTGTTCAGGATCAGCATTCGATTAACACACGTTTTAACTAGTCAGTTACTGAAATTTTGTGACCATGCTATTCATTGCAATGCCCTCACACTGAATAATTCACAGATTTTTTGGCAGTGAGTTGTTGAGTTCAATGAACTCGGTCACATGGGAGTGCAGGCAAATGCCTAATTTCAGGGGTAATAAAGATTTATGCAAATTAGGCAAAAATATTTAAATGATTTGCTATTCAAGTTCGGCCCTTCATGTCTACAACATTCTAAAACTTTTGACATATAACACGCTTTTCTACGGGTAATTATATTTATCGCTGAGTTATCAACGCTCAAACAGGTCCGGTTTTTTATGGCCCACCCTGTAATTATTATTCATCAATTTCGATGAAAGCTAACAGTGGTAAATGCCAAAGAAAATGCATCAACTGTCCTGTTCAACCAATTTTTAGCTACAAGCTTTCACAGATGCGCTGAGACAATTATTGTAGACAGACAAAAATGTTGACTTTTCTGGAAAAACAAACAGATATCTAACTGAGATGATTTCAGATGCTTGTCATGATACCAGTGTATCTTCTTTATAATGTTTTGATGAGATAAATGTAATCAAAATTCTAATGACCGAAACTTTACTAATCGTTACAACTTTTTAAAAATTAACTGCATGATTAAGGTTAACTCCCATAGCTCTAGTTAAAACTATATGTAGCCAATTCAATTGAATAAAACAGCTGAAGGAAATCAAATACTTGTTTAACGTGCAACAAATGTGCAGTTTATGCAGCAATACTAAAAAATTATCATCCTAAAAAATTAATTTGGATGAAAATTATACATACATCAACTTTGCTTGCACCCATCCTGTTGCTGTCATATGCTTCAGCTAGCAACTCAACCACATTGTCATGAGTCAGCCCTGGTGAAGTGTCGGCCAGATTAGCGACAGGCATGCGAACACTAGCTGTGGCTCTGCTTGCAATGCCCTAGAAAAAGAAAATATCACATCATCAAAAAAATTGCATGAAAAACACTTACATGGCAGAAATTAAGGATTTTGATGCTGTTAATGATGTGACATTCTGCTATATGTCTGGCTTAGATTGCAGGAGGCGCCAAAAGTTGCTTGGTAAAAATAAAAAGAGTATTATTTTTTACGCACGAATGCAGCTACTGCTTTCAGCGCGTCCTAGCCATCGCAATTCTGTCCGTCTGTCCGTCACATGGGTGGATCAGTCAAAACCGGTGCAAGCTAGAATCACCCTATCTTCACCGCTGGCTGCCTGGAAAACTCTAGTTTCAGGAACCGTAAAGCATTTCCGTAAATTCAAGGGGGGTCACCCCGAACGAGGGCGCTAAATGAGGGGGTGGGAAAAATTTGTGATTTTTACAGGCTTGCCGTGGATATGAAATTTCCCATCCATATCCATATCCACAGAGGCCTGCGTACATGCAGCTCCCAATTTTTGCAAAATAAAGCAGTGCAAGAGCGTTTATCCTTCCCCCGTAAAACATGACAGATATTTCCCACTTTAAATTGTTAAAAAATAAATAAAAGTAAAAAACAAACACACATTAGCATTATCTTAGATTAGTATTTCCCAAGTTTCGTGAAAATCTACATAATTTTATTGCCCCTGTTTCTGGGGTAGAATATGTCGTGTGTCTGTCGCCTGTCTGTCCGTAATGCATGTACTGTGGCTAAACGGTACGTCGTAGGGGGTCGGCGATGGTATTACTGGATAGGGGAACGGCGACTTTACATAGGCTGTCAAAAGTAACCACGTTCCTATCTGCAGCGGTTGGGCTGCAATTTTGAATGCAGCCATCACCCATCGTATCGTATCCCTCCGTTGATTGTAGCGTTCACTAAAACAGTGTCACCATGGTGTGAATAATAAAGACGGTAGTCACTCTGGAAAATTGCTTTCTTTCCACGACCTGAAGTCGGGCGCTGGCTTTCAGATATAAGAGAGAGCCTACGGTCAGCACACCCCAGCAACAACTGGGATTCTTGTTTTCCAAGACGCAGGTTATATTCATGTACGACTACAAATAAAAGGTGGAGTGGACGCTTTTGAAGCGCTATTGGTTTGTACTTCCCACTAGCATTAAATATGTTAGTAAATAGAAAAACGTTTGATAAAAATTATAAATAAACTCTCAAATAAATAAACCTTTTGTTGCTCAAGGAACAGTACTAAAGCACTGAAAATTAAGATCCGTTGCTGTTATAGTACTGACAAATTAATTTAGGCAGATTAAATATTAGCGTGCTGATATCAGCGATTATAATTCGTTTGACTCAGTAATGTAAATAAAGGGGAAAATGCAGAGTAAAAACGACAGACAAGGAAAAACTATAGAAACACTAAGCATATAAGTATTCAGTTTAATTAGCAGGTGTGCCAGCATAATATCCACAGGACGGCCTAAATCTCATATCCACACACGGATATATCCATGGATATCCATATCCACGACTAGCCTGGATTTTTAGGCAATAAGTCGCTATATTTCAATAACGGTGCGAGATAGGGTCTAGATTACTATTAATCACTAATAGGAAGTCGTACACTGGCTCTCGATTGCCACCAAATTCAATGACCTTGGATGACCTTGAACGCTAAAAATAAATAGGGGGTTTTATGGGATTTTTGGCAATTTCGGGCTGCGAGACACATTTCAAGAGCGAATTGCGTCGAAACCAATTGAGACAGACATGGACAAGCTGCATACGAAATTTTCAGCATTGAACGTAGATTTCAATGGTCCAAGTCTCGATTTTCTAGGTTCAAGGAAACCTGCGCAGTGCGCACGAGGGCATCAAAGAACGGTACCCCCGTAAAAGTCGCTATTTTTCTGATGTTGGCCAGTCTTTCGTGAAAATGGTTGAAGATAAGCATGGCATGCTATAGGCTTTCACGTGTCTCGTGAGCATTAGCTCAAATTTCTTCTTAATCCTAATCTTCAAGACTTGTGTAATCCATCCATGGCTGCACAGCGCACACTGTACCCAGTACACAAAATAAGCTTTATAGCAGTCTGCAGTTAACACTGATAATGAAAAAAGTGTAAAATAATCTAAGCATACAAGATTTAAAAAAAACACATACTGTCAAACCCTGTAGATAACTTCTGACACTATTTAGGTTAGCACTGAGCAACAGTGTGCAATGGTGATAGGAAGCTTTTGCTCCAAGCTTTGCAGCAGTTCCAGATATCTACTACCATAACAGCAAGTAACACATACTACAGAATCTACAAAAAGAAAACATTGAACAAACCAACAACAGACCACAAAAAACATCACGTCTGTCAAGCTAGCGTTCATGCAGCGAGCCTATGCAGCCGTTAAACGCTAGACGCTGCATATGCAGCGTTTAAACGTGTTCGTCTAGTTGAACGCTAGCTTTAAACGCTGGCGTCTATTTAGACGCTAGCGTCTACTTTGACGTCTTTGTCTAGTTTTCACGTTGCCACGCTGCTAGAGTCAAATTGAGCGTTAGCGTCGATTCAAACGCCAGCATCTAATTTGAAAGTGGCAGCGTGGTAGCGTTTAAGTAGACATTATACCCAGTTTAATTGCTGGGAACTTTCTGGGGATGGCTGATATGGGCCCACATGGTGGCCTAAGCCTACGAGGTGGCACTGGCTGCCCTGCCCTGCATTGAAACGATGGAACGATGGACGTCTGCTCCGCTGGTGGTTGTCACTTTGTTACAGCGTTTTAGTTTGACTTCAGGGAAAACTTTTCCTGTGATAGCATTTGCAGCTGCTTTCCCATTTTTTGGCTTAATCAAACTGTAAAAATGTGTTCAAGTTCTAAGAAGGATCACCACTCACCATCTCTAGTATAGAAAGAAATCATTTTTGCACCTCCTTGTATTTCATCTGAAAAACCCAAAGTGTTTGAAATGTCATCAGTTCACGAGATGCATGCTTTTGATAAATGCAAACTGCAATGGGCAGCAGAATAGGAGAAATAAATGATCGAAATTGTGGCATGTGTAACTGATGTGCATCTTCGTTGATTGGTCTGTGTTGCTTTAGATTTCAAAACTTCATTTAGTAACAGGGAGGGACTATCTGGAATCATAGATAATCCACTGTTGGTACTTTCCATGGCACGATATTTGAAGCAGTTATATATTTGCATTTTAATATCATCTGAATGAATAAAGCAGCCATACTAATTATACTGTCCTTATCGGTTTGTACATCAAATTTCTTTTCTAATTTCCACAAGCTTTGTAAAACTTCATGTCCCTTTTCCCTAAAGGTGACATCATTGGACTAAGAAGGAATGGTTGTAATTATCACTTGATCACCATATTTCTTTGTCGGTTTTTCTTTCAACGTCTTTTATGAATATTAGTCTTCACGTTATTCAAGAAAGACTGGTGAATATCTAACAGTTAGGATAACGAATATTGGCATTCGTCATTTACTTCAAAATGCAGTTTTTACCTCTACTGGCAGTAGAGTCATTGTATTAACACATCAATATTATATTTACATTCTACTCTTTATTAGTCCGCCCGAAAGCGATAGCTTGCGGAGCATGATGTTTTACGCATGATGTTTTTTTTATTGTTTTTTCCGAGCATGAGATCTCCGAGATGCGTGGGCCGACCGGCTTGAAATTTTGCATGATGATCAGTACTAGGCCGAATTTTATAATGCTGGTCCAAAATTTTGGGGGGCGCACCCCAAAAAAATTTCAGGGGCGAAAAACATGCAAAATTTGGCCCGATTTTGGACGACTTCGAAGTTCGGCGGCCAATATCTCTGAAACGGATGAAGATATTCAAAATCGGATTTTTATTCCGTCTACCGCGATTCCTCCTGCGTTAGGCGAAACAAGTCCGGTGAAGTTTGGTCCAGTGACCTGGGAGATCTCGATGTGAAAT
>Ga0209671_1003807_pt1 | contig 14687 bp, 7 predicted proteins | sample WorMetHERISLAND2_2_FD_187401 | JGI IMG/M metagenome (GOLD analysis project Ga0209671, IMG submission 187401) | Marine gutless worms symbiont microbial communities from Max Planck institute for Marine Microbiology, Germany - Olavius geniculatus... | ecosystem: Host-associated > Annelida >... | reverse complement strand
TTTAGAGGCCATTGGTCTTTTCTGATAAAATCTGGTCAGTTGGCCCGCAGTCAGTTTCCTGCGCTGCACGCTGTGTGTGCTGGTGCGCTGTCCTGCTGGAAGATGAATCCGGTGGGCAGCCGGCGATTGCTTGAAAAGAATGACAATTTAGTGATAATTTATAAACAAAATAAATTACTGTTTGTTAAAGCGTCACTGTGACGTCATCAGCAGTAACGTGGTAACCGGTTTTTGAAAATTAAATAGCATTTTTAGCTTAAACATTTTTTCATGCTGAAAAGTCGGTAGGCGGTCATGTTCAGAAGTCTATAATTTCGTCATTTTTCAACAGAATCATATTTCATTTTGAGTGCTCTGGAGATGTCAAGTGACGCATCCATCCTTGCCACGTGACCGAAGAGTCGAAGCCGACTTCTTTGAATCAGCTGAGACAGCTGCGGCGGTGAGCCAGCTCGAAGTCGAACCATGGCGTTGGCTAATTACATATGCACGCGTATAATTGAGTTCTTACAACTTTAGGTTAAGCTCATTTTTGTGTTTTGTGTTTCTGTAAAGGTTAAACTTTCTGTTTATTGTAAAGTTTAAACTTACTGTTCTATTATTATGAGTTTGTGTGCATTTTGCCTCAAAAGGCCATCCCCGAAATGACCTATACTGTGTCGGGTGGGACATTAAACCCTATACTCACTCACTCACTCACTTAGTGATGCGAATTTTGTCAAAAATCTAGCAATAAAAATATTTTAAAATGCCAAACTGTTTTTCACTGATTAATCCCGTGGTTAATCGATAATTGTCACAGCTATAGTTTATTGGCGTGTCTTGGTTCACTGCTGAATTTAACACAAGTTTTAAGCTTCTTACAGTGGAACGTGTGTTTCTTCGGCGTAGAATTGTGTCTGCATGTGTATATATATATATACACACAGTCCGTGTGAGATTGTGTGGTAGTTTTAGTTGTTGATAAGGCATGAAAAATTCCTCCGCTTACGGCTGCCCTCCATGTGTACAATTGTGTACAAAGATACTGTACACTGTGTCTCAAAAAAACATCCCCAACGTTTTTGACTGTAACTTAAAAACGAATTGTCAGATTCTGATAATTTTTGGTACAGATATTCCTGACACAACTTGCCATCAAATGACCGTTCAGTTTCCCACCTCACCCAACGTTTGTTTCTGCACTACCTGGGGAAACACAACCAGCGAAATATCACTTTTTTATCCAATGCGATATGATTGCTTAATTAACAAAGCACGTAAACACATTTTGTTCACATTTCTGACACTTTGGCTGACATTTCATTCAGTTGTCTATTTTTTAACTGCCTGCAGTAAAACTGCTTGAAGCGTTGGCCCACTATGCGAACACAGGCAAGGAGACGCTTTCTCAGTTCATTGACAGCAATATCGATAATGTTCTGCTCCAGACCAATTTAGGATGTACCAGTCACTTCTTGACTTCACAAACATTCCTAAACTTTATCTGGTAGACACACTGCTGCATGACAGTCAAACCTTGTAATAGACCGGCTGTTGGGGCCCACAGATTAGGATAGATGGAATTTATTGACGTTTTTTCATTCATTTTAACAAGTATTATGCTTGGTCAGATTTCCTCAGGTAGTGCAAAAGCAGACGATGGGTGAGGTGGAAACTAAAACACTTATTTAATAGCCTACGTTGTGAGAAATATTTCTGCCAAAAATTATTAAAATCTGCTAATCTTACTTCAAGTTATGATTAATAATATCGGGGACGATTTTTCAGGTTTTCTGTTTATTTCAACACATATTTCGCTTGATCTAACTTCCCTAGGTAGAGCAGAAGCATACATTGGGTGAGCTGGAAAACTGAACGGTCACTTTTTTATGGCAAGTTGTGTCAGGAATATTCGTACGAAAAATTATCAAAATCTGGTAATTGGTTTTAAAGTTACAATCAAAAATGTTTGGGATGTTTTTTGAGACACAGTGTAGTTTTCTCTTGTTTGCTTCCACAATTTTACTGCAACAAAAACTGCTTGTCGGTTTGTGTGCATTACTTTTACTTTAGTTCCGTTGCATATTCACTTTGCATTTATGAGCAGATTTGTGTAACATTGTACACAACCAGAAGCACCAGATTTTGTCAATTCTGCACATATGTGATGATTTGCTTATAAATACACAACTCATTAGAGATTTTTTTCTGTTCGCTAAATTACAATTTATATCTTTTGTTTGGTTGAAGTCATACATACATGTGTACTGGACAATGTGCTTGCTTGTGGATTTTTATTAATAAATTGCAATACGGTTGTACACCAAACGTCAACTGTTCGGTTCGCAAAGCGCTTGTCACCATATACTGTATGCATCTCTGAGTGAACCTGATTTGCATTTATTTTTCCCCCACAAAAATACAATAACAGCACGATGTTTGTTACGGGACAATTTTAGTGTCAACGTCGCCATACTTGCTGTTTATAAATGACGTCACAGTGACGTCATCGTCATAAACTCACAGCTGCTATTCAGAATTACATTTCCTACAAAACGTATATTTCGGATTTTTAATGTTTGAAAAACTCACAGAATGACGCTGTTTTATAAGTTATTTATCGAACAACCCTTGTAGTATTGACTTATCTAGTTGTGCTATATATGTAAACGTTGTAGTTTCATTTTTGAAGTACGGATTGCAATCTCAGGATTGTGGCTGTTTTAGTGAATCCTGAATCCCAGGATTGGCGGTATCCCAATCCCGGAATTTCAGAATTACAAGACTTTGTTAAAACTACTTTTTGGGTGTTAGATGATACAATTAACAAAACACCATTCTCCTTGTCACATTGTTTCATATAAGCCTACAAAAGCTCACTAAGATGTCATTCACACACTGACATTATTATTTACACCTGTCATCTTAACGTTAACCTTGCTATTAAGGCAACACAGACTGACTACCGGTACCTGATCAATCATTACTACTAATTAATAACAGTAATGTCTGAGCCTTTGCACTGCAAAACAAAACATTTATTGAGACAGCAAAAGGCATAATTTTGCTGCTTGCAACAATTAGTATTAAGCAGTAGTCCAGTCATACTCATGAGATGAGCAGTAAAGCCCAAATTCCATTACGCCGACTTTCACCGAAACTTCCCCGTGGGGAAAGTCATGGACACAAATCACGAAAGTCGTGGACTCAAACGATGACAAATCATAAATCACGAAGTTTCGGTGAAATTCACAGACACACACCATCTCGACATGTCGAGATGTTTGCAACAAAGTCCGTGACAAGTCGGAGACAAACTCATTTATGTCGCTCTAATGGAATTTAGTCTGTTACAATGCACGAGGAAAGTCGGCGACAAAGTCCGCAGACTTTGTCGTGGACACAAATCACGAAAGTCCGTGACATGATTAGTGTTGCGACTTTTGTGCTTTGTGTACGTGACCAGGACTTTGTCGCAAAGTCGGTATAATGGAATTTGGGCTTAAGGGAGCTCACACGTGTTAAAGCATAACTCTTCATAGGAAACCCATCTCAGAGCTATGGAGCTCAGCTTACCATATGGGATCACACAGTGTTACCTGCCACCCGACACAGATGAACATGCCTTGCCTTAACCCCAGCCAGATAGGCCAATACTCAATTTACCTATCCTAGAGGGATGGAAGGCTGAGTTGACCTAGGTGGCTGGTTACACACCTGCCTGCAGAGAGTCACCCATCCAAGTACTAACCCGGCCCGGCATACAGCAACTTCACTGATCGGACACAACGTGTTACTGCTACGCCACACCACCAACATGTGCAGTAAAACAAAATAAAATACTATTAACAAAATTAAATACTATTAAAAAACTTGTCATCAACTCCGTGTACTGTTTATCAAAGAATGAAAAAAGCAGCCACAAAGTTGAAGAAAACGAGTATTTTTTCTGGGAGTTCGCACGCAGTGTTATTGCAGTTTTGTGGCATTTTATTTCATTCCGTAGCACATGCACAACCCCAGACCCGTCGAGAGGATGGGGTAGGGGGGTTAGCTACTCTGGGCCTTGCGACGTTTGGGGGGCCCCGCGGTCGGCCAGAAATATTATGTACGCCAGAATGTACCATTTTGAAAAGAAAAGTTCAAAAATTTTGTCCCCAGAGGGGCCCCGCAAGAATGTTTCCCCAGGCCCCTTTGTGGCTCTCGATGGGCCTGCACAAGCCCCACTAGTGATGCACTAACGACAACCGATCAGTTAAATTAAGACCTTTCACTCCATAACTTTTTTTTCTGGAAAATAAACCAACAATTCAAGACATTTTCCAACTAGCTGATCCACAAAGTACAACAAAAGTGCACAAAATGCTGAAAGCATTAAAAATCGACACAAATGACAGACGTAGAAGCAGTGTGAAGACTGACATATCTTCGCATGCAACGATCACATTTTTGACAATGTTTGCCACTTGTGCATTTACAATAACATTTAACGTCACGTGATTACTACTTGGAGAATAACCGTTTTCTTAATCCGACAGATTTTCAGGACGTTCAGGACAAATCTGCTTATGTCAGGAAATTTCTGAACAAGCTTCGAATTCAGTAATTATAAGACCAGTGGTAAGCTGGAATTAAATATTCTACATCTTCTTCTTGATCTTCTTCTTCTCGGCTTCCTCGATCGAGTAGACAATGGAAGGCTCGGTGAACTGGAACAAATCTTTGTCAAACAGTTCCTCAGGCAGTGGTTCTGTGATGTCATCGGAGTAAAACGTAGGCATCGGAGGCTGCTGCTGTCTGTCGACGACTTCCTGCTGACGGGCACGGAAAGTCGTGTCGAAGATCCGGGCAAAACTGTGAATAGGACCGGGGCAGCCGTTGCCGTGCACGTACAGCACGTTGTACTTGGTGTTGATCCGCCATATCTGCCGACAGCAAAGGCAACTATGTTGTAACTGTTAAGCCATGTACTATGCGGCAAAAATGCAGACTTGGTTAAATACAGCCGGAACGAGCCAGAATGGCATTCCACAACCTGTGTCTACTGTTCCACCACTAGAAGTTAGCGACTGAATTTTAAACTAGAAATTTTGGGCAAAGCCCAACATGAGGCCGCCCGGCACCCTAATGAATTTTGGACACCCCTTTGAAAAAAATTGTAAGTGGGACCCACATCCCCGGTGGGGTGTGCGCTAATAAGACTTTGTCATTCTCTAGCGTGTGTAAAAATTTGGAGGTGCAGCACCCCCTAGGGAATCCTGAAAAAGTGAAAAACTCAGTTTGGGTTGGTATGATTATACTGCTAGATCTCCAAATTCCTGGACCAAAGTTCACGCACCTTTTTTCGCCTAACGCCGGAGGAATTGCGGTAGATCAAATACTTGCCCGATATTGAATATCTTCATCCATTTCAGAGATATTCGCCTTCAATGTTCGAAGTCGTCCGAAATTGAGCCAAATTTTGCATGTTTTTGGCCGATAATTTTTTTTTGGGGGGGGAAGGCCTCCAAAATTTTGGACTGGCATTATAAAATTATGCCTAGGTATGACCACCGTGCAAAATTTCGCACCGATTGGCTGACACATCTCGGAGATCTCGTGTTGGAATAAAAAATAAAATAAATAAAAACATCAGCGGTAAAACATAAGTCCGCTCCGAAAACTATCGTTTCTGGGTGGACTAAATATGTGAAATATTGCAGCCTACTGCAAAATGGCTTCCTGTGCATGGTCAACACATTTTTTGGTCAGTGGATTTTTGAAAAAAAAACTACTAAAATTAATGCCACAGCTCTATTTTCGCTGGGGCTACGGCCCAGAACTCGGGACCTTGGCAATAAAATGAAATAAAATAAAAAATAGCCTCCAAGACGACTGCGATCTTGTGCTGTAAAAATTCTGCAGAACAGTACAACCAAGGTTCCAGCTTCAACCATGTATTCGGAATTTGGTACTTTTTAAGTACCTTTTTCACGACCTAACGTATAAGTATAGATGAAACATCTTTATTGCAGGTTGGAGCCAATAGCGGGATCATCAGGCAATAGCTGGATTATAAGCCAAATACGTCCATAGCATCAGCAGAAATGGAGCTCTTATTGTTCACCGAAATTATGCTGCAAATAACGAATCAACTAATTGGTTTTTCAGGAAGCATTTATCACTTCTTTAGCATTTGTGTCAAATCTTAGAAGTTTTTAGGTCTTGGCTACTAAAAGCTCCAAATTCAGAACTTATCAGAACCCTTGGAACCCTGTATACAACAGTTCTTAGTTTAACTGACAACCACTACTGACTACACAGTAAATGATCGATTGACCCCAATATAAAATATATATGATAAATTATATAATATCTACAAGATCAACTGATTAATAAATCATCACAAATGACTAATAAATGGGCGACGATAAAATACGAATAAATGAATAAATCAGGTAAGAAGTTCCTAGTTTTAATTGACGATCTCTAGTAAATACATGACCAATACAAAATACCGCTCTGAGTCATCAAACAATGGTAATGGGACAATGCTTACCTTTAAGCCCCTGAGTTCGCGAAATCGTCCTCCCATATTCCCTGGCATTTTCTTCCCTTTCAGCACCAAGCCTCGATCCTAACAGCAGCAAACGCACAATATAATATGATGGACTGATGCCGAATCTACAACACAGCTGTATAAAAACTAGGGGGTAACATTAGCAATTAATCGTCAAAACCTTTATTGTCAGAACAGGGCATCTCTTGACTGTTGACTACTGAGCACCACGCCATGCCAATGTCGATCAAGATGTAATGAAGTAATAAGGAACTTCGCAGTTATTAAAGGAAGCATGGCTTTGCTTAACTATTGACCCTTGCTACTTAGTTACTGTGAGCGTAAGGTAGCCATTAAATATATATCACAGAGATATAAGTATTGGTGGAGTTGGACAGAAAAGCGGTGCAGATGTCGAGAGAATTTTATACTAAATCCGTCGATCCAGTGAAGAAATCTGACAATAGTCAATAGAAGTGGTGTGAGTGAATTTGGGGATATTGACATAAGTATTAGTTAGAGCATAGTGGCATCTGATTTGCTGTCCTAGAATCTAGAAACATGAGGCCTTTACTTTGCAAAACGTGTTGAGAAAAAGCATAATAATTATCGCACAGTGGCCAGGCAGCCCAGCCCCCAATTAAAATTCAAAAGTTTTGCAAGGGGAAAAGATGGGAGGCCCCCAGTTCACATTTCTGGCTACCGCATTGTTAGTACACAATTGTGAGACACACTAAACAGCATATAAATGAATAAACGCACTCTGCCGCAGCCGATGCAGCCGGGCCGCCGATGCCACTTTGTCGTGCCATGAGATGCCGGCCCTCCCTTGAACCCCCATCTCCTCACCACACCCTGGAAACCATGCTGTATCCTGCACAATATGCACACAGATTACATCAGACATATGAAGAAGCTGGGTGGCCAAAATACAGTAAAAAATTACAAAATGAAACTACCAATAACGACCTCTATTGAAGCCCAATTCCGACCAATTTGCACAAAAACACCAAATTCCCACTGCAATTTCCCACCTCAACATTCAGTATAGTCATTCTTATTTCAGCCAACTCTCATAAATGATCTTTCAAAATAATCAGTTTTTGAAAAACATTCGTTGCATTTTGCACTGACAACAAATATTTACAAATGATTGCAGAATGGTCGTCACCATTACTATTTCAATGAAAAATGATAATTGCCAGACCCACGGATGAATGGGCGACTCACTGCTGACCGACAACTATAATTTTCGGCTGTAATCAACCACTCTGTGGGATTATAAAATGAGCACAAGTTCTCTAGCTCGGCAGCAACACATGGCAATGGATGCCACATGTAAACAACACAGCTGTCTGTGTGTAGACATGCGGCTGAATTTGGACTCAGAAGTAATGATGTAACAGTAGCATGCTCGACTGGTGACGGAAAGGTCCCTGAATCGACTCGGGCCCGAAGCACTGCCAGGTAGCAACTTCGGGCACGTTGTTCACACACATGTGCCCCTGTTCACCAAGTAGTATAATTTGGTACTGGTCAAAAGGCGGTGACGCTCTGCAGCTGGGAAGGTAACCGTAGGTCACACATCAGGGACTCAGCCATCTATCCACCTACGGGCTCAACAGCCATAGAAAGGAAGATGAGCACCTCGCCTACGCTCCAGTAGGGGTATGGCATCTTTACCTTACAGAGTGACAGCCGCAACAATGTTTATGGTGTTGTCATTCTGGCAGTGAACTGCCACTGCAAGAGTTCACCCAGTTCATTTGGCAATAGCAGCATGAGCGCCAAACAGCTGCTAATGTTTGAACCAAGCCATTCTGCTTGAGCCTCGGATCTGCCTAAATTGGCAGCTACAGTACTAAACTCACCATCAGCATCCATTACTATTCAGCCGGGTTAGTACTTGGATGGGTGATTGTCTGTGGGGAAATAAACCATCTCGGTATGAAACCAGCCAGTCAGCAAGGTCGACTCAGCCTTCTACCCTCTATGGGGTGGAAAAAATGAGTATCAGTCAACTCAGCTTTCTATCGCTCTGGCATAGGTAAATCGTGTACCGACTTATCTGGCTGGGGGGGTTAAGGTGGGGCATGTTCAGTGTTCACCTGTGTCGGGTAACAGGTAAGTGTGCGATCCCACATGGCAGGTGACACTCCGCAGCTCTGTGATGGGTTTCCTATAAAGAGCTATACAGTAACTTTAACCTTTAACCATAAACATTGTCTGATCTATCGCTAGTTTAGTACTCACGTTTTGGCCTGGACATCGACGTAGGAACCGACACAGAAATGAGTGGCATACAATGGTGTTCCTGCAAATGTAGCACCAGCCAGACATTATGCATGCCATGACACGGTAAATATTACATCTTCTATCAAACACCAGCTAATCCGATAGCAGTAATACCGTACATGTACACCTTGGGCCATAAAAAACGAGCCACTTTACATTTGTCCATATCTTCGCCAATTATCGACCGACTTTCAAAATTCTTTCACTGGCACACTCTGCAGACAATTTGCAATAATGTGATTATTATATATCCCACCACATGGTAAATGCGTCTCTACACTACCTTGTGAAATATACTGCACTAAATGATTGAAATAAATAACAAACAACTTAAATACTACTATCATACACACTAACACAGAGAAGTATCTGCCAACAGTACAAGTCTGAGTGCCATGATATTCCATGTGTTCAGAATTCATACATATCTCAATGAGAAAAAAACCATAATTATAAATACGTGAGCTAAAATCTGCAATTCGATAACTTCACGGTCGGCAACACAATGTGGTCTACTGTCTTCTGTAGTAAAAGTTTACAGAAACAGTTAAGAATTAGAGCTGTCAAATTAATGCATTAACTTAATGCATTAGCACGTTAAAAAATTAACACACATTAAAAAAATTAACACACACACATAAATTTACTAATTCTGAGAAGCAGGAGTTTTAGTATTCTATCAAACTACATTTATTCGATGATCAAATAATATTCTAGTAATTAAAAAATTGTTTTGTTTGTGTTCTGTCACTACTGTCATGGTCCTGCGACACAGCCATGAGTTCTTCGGTCATCATTCCACTCACCCTGTCAATGTAGTCCCCCAAAAATATCAAAAATATAATGCATGCATTAAAAAATTAACGCAATGTGCTAATGTGTTGAAAAATTAACGCTTCAACAGCTTTATTAAGAATACATCAAAGCTGCCACTAAAGTCACCACACAAGTTGCAAACTTTTTTGCCAGAATGCCATGTCCCTACAGTGCATTTCACTGTATACATGACATTTATCTCAGCTAACTTTTAGGCCTCATGTAGGCCATGTTGTTCAGGCCTGTCGAGTGGGGGTAAAGGAGAAAATTACATACCCCGAGCCCCGTGATGTTTGAAAGGCCCTGCAGTCGCTGAAAAATACAAAGTACACCAAAGTGCACCATTTTAAGAAGAAAAGTAAAAAATTTTCTCACTGGAGGGGCCCTGCAAGAGTGTTTGGGGGCCCCATGAGAATGTTTCTCCGGGCCCGCTGTGGCTATCGATGGGCCTTATGTTGTTATCTGTGAAAAGCTTATCTGAGGTAACCATGCCTATCTGAAAATGCTCTATAGCTTGGCCAACAACTGAATGTAACTGAAGCATTAACAAACCTGGTTGTATAGCAGCGTTTGGAGTCACTGGAAAGCATGTTAGCTGTCGTTTCGGTGGCAATCCAGCCTCATTGAACAGGCCACAATATGCTTTGGTAAACTGTATGCAAAACAACACATATATAAACAATATTACTGTACAAATTCAGACATATCATCAGTCAAAGATGATTATAGTTTAGCCACAGTAGAGCAGAACCAAATTTCTGAACTTTAAATATACTCAACAAAACTACATCTTACTACCAGTACTATTAACTACCACCAGAGGGCACTGCTGCTAATACTGTGAAGGCACAGCTGCTGCTGCTGGTGCAAAAACTACCACTATTATTTTTTGTTATTGTTTAACCAGCTACTTTCCTGGACCACTTCAGACGAGGCCAGGTTCCCACAAGTGAACATATGGCAGCTGTTGTAACAAAAAAACTGTGGCTCAAAAATGCACAAAAAACCCAAACAAAAAACTATCAACTAAAACCCGATTATTCTGACAACTATGCCAACTAAAGATGCCACAATGTCAGAAGAACTTTGCTGACTGTGTAATGGTAAAGTTTGAATTATTAAATTGTGATTTGTGCCGTTTTATATCTACAACCATGATGTCACCCTTACACTGTATATAAACTGAACAGTTTTTTTTACATAAATCATAATATTTCTCACCTGAAATGGATGCATGCTGAGTGCACCGACAACAACCCCGGCGTATTTGTCTTCCCACCGACTCCATTTATAGCGCGGGTAATGACGATATTCCGCCGGTGGAATATAACGTACAACATGGTTGTCTAACACCTGAAATATCAACCAAACAATTAACGGAAAAACTAACGTATGAACGAAAAAAAGCATGCAGCGTCACACACCATCCGTCACCCTAGGCCCACTTGCTTTGATTTATCATCCAACGTATGCAGTACATCAAAGTCCACAACAACAAAGTAGTGGAGTTTGAGTCTTACTCTTAAATTAATTTCAGTCGTGGCTAAGAGGCACAAGCCTACTTACTTGACGTTTAATGGCGACGAAGTTTATCAGCCTCTGTGGATATCTGTGTTTCTAGTTATACTTACCCACTGTCGGTTTTTGACGTGCTACAGCTATGCTGTATAGCGCGTCTATGGGACGGTTGACGTCTGTTGTCCGTCCATCCGTTGTCTGTCTGTCACAAATGTATTGTGGCTAAACGGTAAGTCGTAAGGGGTCGGCGATGGTACTATCGGATAGTGTGCTGGCAACTTCTTATAAGCTGTGTCTAACTGGTGGTATCCAATTTCATTGACAAAACGTGAAAAAGCAATAAACACAAAAACATTAGCAGAAATATCCCAGTAACATAAGTATGCTGCAGATAATAGTGAGTTGGTGACAAACCTGGTACATGGTTGTGAGAAACTTTTTCCCAGACTTTGTCCACTGGGGGACTACACCGATCTTCATTGCTAAAACACCGCATCGCCATGTCCTGGTAGAAAACAACAAGAAAGCCTATAGCAGTTCCAGTTCAGTAGTTTAGCTGAAAACTGGGGTGTTCATGTGAAGTTAATATACAAATACTAAATTCTCTATCTGGATCGCATAATGATAGTACCGTGGCACCTCCTTGTGAATGATACAGATTTGTGTCACAGCCCGAAATCAAAAAATCCACAAAACCCCCTATTTTGGTGTTCAAGGTCATTCAAAGTCATTGAATTCAGCGCCAATCGAGAGGCAGTGTATGACTTCCTATTAGTGATTAATAATAGTAACCTAGGGCTTATCTCGCACTGTTACTGAGATAAAGCGAGTTATTGGCCAAAAATCTCAAATTTTGCCCACCCCCTCTCATTTAGGGCCCTCGTTCAGAGAGACCCCCTTCGAATTTATGGAAAAGCTTTATGGTTTCTAAAACTAGAGTCTTCCTGGCAGCCGATGGTGAAGATTTGGTTATTCTAGCTTGCACCGTTTTTGACTGATCGACCCGTGTGACAGACAGACAAACATACAGACGGACGGACGGACAGACAGAATTGTGATGGCTAAGACGGGCTGAAAGCAGTAGCTGCTTTCGTGCGTAATGAAACAATTAACATAATTCCATGTTGCAGCGACAGTCTGAATTTGGCACATCGAACAAGTAACTTTTCTGCGTAAATTCTCTTCACGTACAAAAATTCTCCTCCTCACTTACCCAACTGTCCATTCAGAACGTTGCCACGGTCCATCCTTCAGTGGAGAGAGACTTTCCTTCATTTTCTCCTGGTACCTGTCTAAGACAGTCTGCTCAAGGAATGCCTCGTTCTCCTTCGTCAACTCCTGCTGGTACAGAGAGTGCTTCTTATCATACACGGGAACCCTCCATGGGTTCGGATCCGGCCAGGTGGGATTTATTCGACGTGGGTGATAACGAACGAACTGCCACTGAACTCCGGTGCTAAAATCAACAAAATTTACACATCAAGCATATATATATTCAATAACTTCACTTCAAAAAGCGGAGAGTTCTCCAATATCTTCATCAGATTGTGATAACCAAACAGCTAAATTAGTGAACGTAAACTGCATTAACTCTAACTTTAATAAATTAAGCTGCTCTCCTCTGTCCCTCAGCACTTATTAATACCCTGTCATTAGCCGATCTGATAGTTTTAGGCAAAATTACTCAGATCGGCAAGATCTATTAACTAGACAACAAACTCACCAATTTGAGTGATTAATAGTAATTACTGCTCAGATCGAATGTATCCAAATAAGTTAAATAGCCTAACACCAAAACGAAAAAAATTAGCCAGTACAGCATGGGCAACTGGCTGTCCATGTCCCTCGGCATCGACCACAGCTAGAGTATACATCTTAGCATCTGGATGGTTAATAGGCAGAGCCCTAGCTGAGGCATCTTTGGACAGGAGACAGCTGGAATGTTAAATATTCGATGACAAATCTGAAGTGAGTGATTTGCAGGTGAGTTTGTTGTCTGTAGTTAACAGATCTTGCCAATCTGAGTGCTGAGATTACTGATCTGAAGGTATAAAATTTTGCTTAAAACTATCAGATCGGCGATCAGAACGTATCGATTTTTACCGGTCTTTCAGATTGCCAATCTAAAGATATCAAATTATGTCCAAAACTGTCTGATCAACGATCTGAAAGACCAGTAAAAATTGATACGTTCAGATCGCTGATCTGAACATATCACCGTGCATACTTTTATAGTTTTAATACTTTTAGCTAATAGTTTTAATTTCTGCTGACAGCACAGTCATGGTTCCTACTACTCTGCAGAATACATTTTCCCTGACTTATCCCTGACTTTCCAGAACAAAATGAATTGTTTTCCCTGACTAACTTGTTCATGCAAAATACCAATGCTGGCTTTCAATCGCTTGCAATAACACTAGAAACAAGGGCGGCAGAAGAAATGAAAAAGTAAAAGTATAAATAATCTGCGAGCGAAGAGAGCAGAAAAAATTTTGAACTGCTGTATGCAGTGTGCGAGCAACAGTTCTGTTTTTTCTGCATCTTTGTTAACTTTTGCACCATGGTACTTTTGAATTCCCTGCTTCCCCCGACCGTCTGGATTTTCCCTGACTTTCCCTGACTTCTTAAAATTCCCTGACTTTCCCTGACTTCCCCTGACCATAGGAACCATGACAGTGGACAAAAAATTCGAAAGAGTCAGCAGAAATAAAAACTATTAGCGAAAACTATGAAAAATATAAAAGTATTGTGTCGAGATGCATAAATTAGCTAATTTTAATATACTTATCTATAACCAAACACGAACGCTTTCAGCATCAAAAACGCAGCTATAGATACAATTGGCGGAGAGAGAGGGCGGGCCCGGCGGGGGGTGTGGTCTAACACGACAGACTGACTAGGACTTGTTTTTTGGGGAATCGCGTCTTGCCTTGAAAACATAACACATAAAACCAAGCCTGTCAACGAACGACTGTGATGCAGCGATAGAATGTATGCTATTTGCAAAAAAAACGAATTATCGACAGTCAGTATTGAGAAGTTAGCCCGAGTACAAAATGTCCGGACATGACACAGAAAAGAAACCGACAAAACATGGCTGCAGTCAAACGCAGCTAATGTTCTACAAACTCACCGCACAACAAGATTAACTTCACGCTGAAGAACATTTGGAAAAATGCTACAAGTTTGTCTCAAAACACCACATATAGTCGACGCCATATTGGTTTTGCAAAGAATAAATATCTTACGCACTTAATATTTAAAACTTTAGCGATGAGTAAACATTTATTTTTAATTATATACAGCTACAAAACGATGGTCGATCTAAAACAAAAATCGCATTTTTATATTACATTTTTTGGCCTTTTTTAATAGTTTAAACAGTTTTACAAAAATTTTTTTAAAAAATTAGTGTTTTGTTTCTAATCACTAAAATACAGAAGATTGCGTGGTGACATGATTGAAGTTTTTAAGATTGTGAATGATATTTATGACGAAAAAGTTGCACCTATATTAAGCTTCAATAAGACTTCAATAA
>Ga0209671_1003805_pt1 | contig 14695 bp, 7 predicted proteins | sample WorMetHERISLAND2_2_FD_187401 | JGI IMG/M metagenome (GOLD analysis project Ga0209671, IMG submission 187401) | Marine gutless worms symbiont microbial communities from Max Planck institute for Marine Microbiology, Germany - Olavius geniculatus... | ecosystem: Host-associated > Annelida >... | reverse complement strand
TGCACCTCGCATATATTTGGATCGTTTGCCATCTTTCTGCCAAAAATTATCAAAATCGGTGGAAATTTGACGCAGTTCTGACAAAAACAAATCTGCTTAGTTTTTTTTGAGACACGGTGTAGATGCAAACTCGTGTTTGCCGGAACTCGTATACGGGAACCCGTACAGTGCCGAACTCGTACTGGTGTTTATGTGATTTAGTTTACTACTGGGATACTTCAGTAACCTGGTTGTGTTTTAAAAATCTTTGCTTGTCATGCACTACACTGTGTCCTAATAAAAAGTGGCCCCCTAGAATGTCACCAATAACTGTGTTAAACTAAAACTACCATTAATGTAAGTTAGTGTCCAGGAGCCCGATTCACAAACATTGTTGTAAGACATGTCGTAAAACATGTCATAAAATTATCATAACTCAATATTTAAGATGTTATAAGATTATCTTACGACATGTCGTAAATGAATTCACAGAATTTATCTTTAATGATAACTTTTTTCACGAAGGCATCTTGTTGTCATGGTAACTAGTCGTCTGCGAGCTGTTGACTAGTCAGTAAGTAAAAGCAGTCGTTTAGAGTTAAATTTGTTATGTTATAATTTAGAAATTTTTACTATTCTGACTACACAATTCCAAGTACATGGTTTTAACACAGGTGCAGATTTATTTTTTATTTGTTTAGATTTTTAATTTTTTGAATGTTTTGAATTTATTTTATTATTTTATAGTTTATTAATATTTGCTAGTTTTTAGCGATAGTAGGCCTGTTGAAACCTGTATGAGGGTGGAAGAGGTGAAGTATTTGAAACATTTCTTGGCCGTGGCACACTCTGCTGCAAACTGTCTAGACAGTGCATGGTAGCGATTGGCTACTAGCGAATAGTAGAGATAAGTGCATTTTTTTCATACGCATTAGCTATTTAGCTACTACAGTAAATAGTTCTATAGGGCCTACAATGACATAAAAACAGCCTGTACCAATAACCGACGGACAGCAGTGGACTATGCATTTTTATTTATTTTGGTATTGTGGTACTATCAAGTATCGTGATATTTGAGTCATTATCATTAATTCATTTGTTGCACCGCACAACACTACACTGTGTTATTTTTTATTCTATCTCCAATGTCAAGATATGTGTTTACATGGCTACAGCGTAGCAACGATCCATCACCAATGCAAAATGCTGTTTATTTATCCATGAATTAATTTATCCAGCAAAAAGAACACGCAAAACTGATATAGTATAAATCTGAAATTTCTAGGTTACGAGTATAATTAAATTAGAGGTTTTATGAATTGATACAAAGAAGTTTTTCTTGTTGGATGATGTTGGAATCACATAATTTGGAATGTCGTTAGACACCTAAAAAGTGATCGTAAGATTTTTGTCGTAAAATTATCGTAAGATGTTTTGTGAATTAGCACGGTGGCGTACGTATGCAAAATGTCATATAATTGTCACAAAATTGTCATAAGATGTTCTGTTAATTTGGCCCCAGTATTTTGCAGTTAATTTGGAAGACGTACATAAAATTTCACCTAGAAGTATGAACCACAAATGAAGAAATCAAATTTAGAAGTGTCGTTTTTAGATAACAGCAAGAACAGCTCTTCATGAATGCCTGCTATTGATGTCAATGGCATATTATTATTGTCTAAACAATAATACACAATGGTTCTAGCAAAGAAGCCTTTTTGACTTGACTTGATTCGCAGTTATCATATCTATAGTTTCAGAGATAAGTGATAATTTTTTTGATAAGTTATAGCTATTTTCTAATCTAAATTCTTCTCAGTGATCTCTATTACATCCGTTTTGTGGTAAAAGTGCTCTGGAGCCACTGGAACAGACTGTGATTCGTTGGTCCAATGTGTGCACTAGTTTCACTGCTTGGTGGTGCCACGTCCAGGCTGACTCTATGGCAGCTTGTTATTATTAGTTCATTAGTGTTGTGTGTAATTGTTTGTACAATTTATGTGGTGTGCAGGGAACATGATAAGAACCCGGAAGCATTCTTCACAGTGCTGTATGCTGTGCATGACGCCGGTCTAAACTTCAGGCTCTCAGTGCTTGGCGAAACATTCACCGACGTACCAAGTTAGCTTTTTTATCTGGCTTATTTCTATTATTTTATCATTTAAGTTATTTCTGTTGCACATTGCATTGCATTTCTTCACCTTCCATCCTTTTCGGGTAGTTGGGGTCACCACCCCATCTGCTGTAAAATCTGCTTAGTAGTTTAGTATTATTTCCCTGACAATTTCAATGAAAAAGAGGACTGCTGCTGTTTTTTGTGCCATTGTTCAGTAACAATTCCAAGGGAGGCAGCACTGGTTGCCAAAACTTCAGTAATTTAACTAATGAATGTTGTAATTTGATGACTTTGTGTAGCTTATAAAGTTAGAAAGTGGTAGGAATGCAAAATACTGGGCATAAAAATAAAACAGAAATACAGGTGATGAGATAGACTGCAGCTGTAGTTGCTGCAATCTGTTTGCATGTAGGTGTTTTTGTTGAGGCTCGAGAGCATCTGGTCTGTCACATCATTAACTATGGCTACGTTGAGTCGTGTGACCACTATCATCACATACTTTCTACGGCTGATGTCGTTGTTTCTACTGCGCTGCATGAGTTTTTTGGTGTTGCTATGTACGTTTTCAACATTTCCAGTCATTTTGTGAAGTCTTGATAAAAATTCAGATGATCTAACTGAAATTTGGTCTAAAAATCAAGATGTTCTTTGGATTTGCTTTTACAATATCCCATTATGTTGTCATTTTCTGTTGTGAATTTTTCTACAAAAGGCCGTTATTTTTGCATTTAGGTTGTTTCTGTCCTTTATATTTAACTCAACTATTTACAAAAATAATGCAGCTAACTGATGTAATCTTTGCGACATGTCTCATTTTTTTACCAAACCCCCATAAAATTTCATTGCTGTAGGATTACAGACTATCATTATTTCGTCTTTTCCTTTTCCCATGCTGCTTAATTTTGGGATTTTGTGGCATTTTCTTTTTCATTTGGATTTTTGAACTTGATTTGGAAAACCGACATTGTTTAGGAATCTAATCGAAATATTCTAAGAATGTGCACGTAGTATTGTTTGTGAGTAAGTCAACAAGTTAACTGATGGACACACAATGTCATTGTTAATAGCTGTACAACATTCTGTCTAGTATCCACAAAAATGTTCAACAAGGTTACTGTCTAATGGTCTATCTGTAATCCCAAAAATTGGATTCGTGATTAATACCTTAATTTTATGTTGTCTATTGGGAAATAATTTCAGGCAATAGTTTGTGTTGTAATTAGTTGTATGCTTTGACATATCAAGAAAACAATCTCTGAATTGCAGTTTCTAGTCAGCAAGAAGTTGTTGCAAATCATCGCTGTTTTGGCAAAAGGGTGTAAAGTCCAGGTTTTTGAGTTAAGTTCATAGGCTTATAGTTGGTCACAAATGCTACAGTTTGATGTAAAAAAAATTTTTTAGATTTTTATTTCGATTTTGGCAGTTGAAATTGATGAAAACTTCTGCCCTTCTTGCTTTTTGGCACTTTTTAGCATCCGCTTTATGGTAAAAGGGTGTATGCCCACTATTACGCAGACTTACGCCATTTCAACTACAATTCAGCAAGAATGTCGTGGCAAAAGGGCATAAGTGCCATCGTAAAAATGCCTAACTTGCACACACACACACACCCTTTTGCTGCTTCAAAAGGTATCAACATTTGCCATTTGTGGCTGAAGAGTGTAACGCATCACTAACGCCCTTTTGTTGCCAAAAAAACACACAAAAACCATTATTTTGCGATTATCTCGGTTTCAAGTGATGAAATTTTTGTAGGCTAGAAGCTGTTAACGCCGGTTGTTATCCACTGTGTCCACGCAGACTTGTCTATCCAGAAATATTTCCAGGCAAGCTGTAATTGAGTAATTATATTGTAAACTTTGGCATATCAAGTTGCTAGATCAGACTTACGGCACAGGCAGCTCACATTAGGCTTTGCTCCAAATTTTTAGTTTTGTGTGTGATGTAACTAAAATATATTAATATATTTATTGTGTGTACCCACTAAGACCACCATTTGCCTATGTTTAACATGACTTGAGCATGCAAGAATTTTTGTAATGCTTTAACTTTACATGTATCCAATGGGCACACAACGTTGCTTCAACGTCGTATCGACGTATCAACGTTGTATCGACGTTGAAGCAACGTTGTGTGCCCATTGGGTAACCACACTGTCAGTAGCATTTTAGGCAAGAACTGATAAATGAATAGTGATATGAATAGCTGTGTGAATGATGTCAGATGAGTGTCTGTACAACACCGATAAACAGTTGCTGAAAAGACTACGCATGTTGTGCAGAAATCCTGCTTCTCTCAGAGCCAGCAATTTCAAGGCTAGTCTGCACTTGCTTAATAGGATCAACAATCTGTATATTAGAGTGTCTGAAGATATAGTCTTGAAGCAATGACTATATTTTGGTCAAATTTTCAAGTACTGTACTGCATTGACAAATCTTTCCTGTGTACATTCTGAAATTGTTTGTAAAAAATAATTTCTCAGTTGTTAAGCAGTACGGTTTATTTTGAGCCGCCATGAATATCAGTTTTCAACATTGCTATTATTTTTAGTTTTTTAAGACAAATTGTCTACTTCTGGATTTGACAAGCTAGTACCTGCCCATCGTGTCTATTCTCTTTTTGTCATGCCAAATGCTAAAAATGATTTAAACATTTTAAATTCGCTGATGATGTCAAATGTTTGCACATGTAGTTTCAAGTAACTTACATTAACCGTGTGATGAAAAATGTAATCTTAATTACTTGCAATATGGTTTCCTTGCAAATTCCATTCCTTAAAAGTGAGGCAACCCAAAATATTATTAGATTGTGACCAATCTAATGTACTCCTCGTGCGCATCATTTTCTTTTGTATTCTTTTAAGAGCTTTTTTGTTCCTTTCGGCTCATATTAGACCCAGCGTCTAATTGAGACTCGTTTAATATTATATTAATAGTGACTGGCGTCAAGGTCGTTATTGGAAATTATCTCCCTGAAGTTCATAAAATATTGCCCGATTTTAGGAACTGAGAGGAAAAAATTTCCAATAATGGTCGATGATGCTAGTTCTCATTTGTCTTGTTATACCTCAACGCATGCGTCTGTCTGGCACCGTTACAGAGATATGGCGCCTCAAACATAATGGGGTTACGACCTTGATCTTTTGGGGTCACGTGACCATTCGACTCCCGGGGGTTGACTTACTATGGGTGGTCTATAGTGACCATGCGTCACAATTATGGAGATATGGCCGTTTGAAGTTCTTCCAGTAAGGCTCTTCCAGGAACAGAGGTCAGTCGTCGGTTGGTCGGTCAGTCCTCAATATTACACTGATCTCATATACTCCTCTTTGCTACATTAGAAACGTAGCGTGCGAGGAGTAAAAACATTAGGTCACTGCAAAGCATTAACTTTGCGCTAGAAGTTAGAACCTAGGCTTGTTATGCATTGTTTCTTCAACAGTTATCTATAAAATATTTGCTGAAGACAGCAAATCAACTTTGTAATGTTTCTCTTGGCCAGAAATGCAATCTGATGACCAGTGGAGAATAGTGATAGCATCTTAGTTTAGAAAAATTTTTAGCAGTTGTGATGTTCGGCACCAACGTTGGTCTTACAGCCACAGTCCACCAAGGCTTTGATCTTGCTGTGTTTGTGACCTTTACCTTTAGAACGGTTTTAATTATCATTTAGAAGGGAAATGGGAGTCGTACGGGGTTCATATTGGTACCGCATCGTGCCATAAGACTATGATAAGAGCGACCACTAGTATGGTTAGCGGCTAAAAGAATTTTAAAATGTTCACAAACGTTCACCATGGCAGGAGTTAGTGGTGTGGCAGTTTTAGCTGAAAAAGTAGAGTTATGGAACTCTAGGTGGATGGCGACATATTATGTCAGCACTGGGCCAACACAGGCCCACCAAGAGCCACAGCAGGGCCCGGGGAAACATTCTTGCAGGCCCCCCAAACATTTTTGCAGGGCCGCTCTGGGGAAAATTTTTGAATTTTTCTTTTTAAAATTGTGCATTCTGGTGTATTTTTTATTTTTGAGCGACGGCAGGCCCCCAAATCCCACCCTCTCGATGGGCCTGGGCCGACATAACGTTCTAGTTTCGTTTCTATGCAGTTGTAATATATCTACGTTTGTAATATCATGTGTAGATGGATTTGCGAAAGTTCAGTTGGGAACAACTCTGCCCAGAATATGAGCATTACATTGAACACACATCGGACACCAGTTACAACAACTGCCATAGATGTAACAAAGGAGATAAATAAATGTTAAGATATTGCCTTCTCTTACTTCTTTCTCTTCCCCGTAATTGAGCCCGAAAACTATTTTTGCCATTTTCTGGTGTTGACTCATCGTTGTCTAATAGCAGTGTAGGTCTGAGTATTACACTGAACTTACTGTAGGCCTACACTTAACTCTAAACGTTAGGATATTACTTTCTTTACTTGTCTTCTCCACCCCTCACCCATCTTTCCCCAAAAGAAACCAAAAAAAACACAAGTATATGATAAATGAGTACATTTGCATTTATATGATATATTGTGATGTGTACTTGACTTTTTATTGGTGGTTATTGGTTTAGTTAGTATCACGTTAATCTCAATCAACGAAGGTAAACTGTATTTAGCGACAGCCCCACTTAGTACTTGGATTGATTACCATTGGCAGAGGTGTCAACCATCTCAGTACGTCCACCCACTTCAACTCAGCCCGGCCATCTCTCATTGGGGAGGTGCTATAACTTCCAGTGAAAGCTACGGCGTTAACAGGCACACCACATACAGTGCACTAGTCCTGTATCCGTGGTCTCGCAGTGTAAACTGGTGTATGACTGAGGGCTAAGAGAATGCAGATCAGCGCATGGCGCGGGAAAGACTTCACGTTACGTTAAATAGGCTATAATATCCGAGCAGCTCACCTGCAGCAGCTGTGGTAATCATTCCGCCGCTAGCACCCAGCAGGGTGTCAGCATCAGTCAGTCCTCTATAGCTGGTGCCGCCGTTGAGTTGGGTGACGTCATTGTCCGGGGCTGCTGGGAAGACTTCCGGTCTACGAGGTGATGACGTCACTCTGCCGCCCTCAGATACATTCAGCGACTCCGCTCCTACCACTGCGCACGACATGACCAATAACTCCGGCCCGTAGCCGTAGACTAACCTAACGTGATAAGTTTAATCAAACCCAAACGTCAGCCAAAACCAGGTGAAATTATACATAAAGTAACTGTTACCACCAGATGCGATTTTCGAGTTTAAAATTCATACAGAACGTTTGCGACTAGGCCTAACGTAAAGTAAAGCAGTGTTTGAATTGTGAAAAATTAGCTTGGGAGGATTAAACTTTTCGACGGTCGGAGACCGAACAAAATTGTGATGTAAATCGTATGTATGCAGTATATAGCTGACCCCTCTGTACATAATTTGACAGCGCGTTAGGGGGGTTGAGAAAAAAGTTGGGGGCCCCAACCCCCGCCCCCCAGCAATTCAAACACTGAAGTAAAGTAAAACGTTAAGTCCTTCCTAAGCCAAAAAACCCATAGGGCGGCGCTGATTTCCATAGCCCTCAGCAAGACACCAGTTTAGACTGCAACACCACGAATACGGGGCTATAGTGCCTACTCATTGCGCTTACCCACGAAGTGATGGCCAGGCTGAGTTGACTTGGGTATATAAGGGGTTATTCAAATGATGACACTGACCGGTTGTGAGAGGCTGCGCGGTGGCTGCCCAGTGTCTGACTGCCGCCTGACAGTCATAGAGACTCTTGACCTCTCTCAAGTCGAGACGAGATCTCTTCCTACTCGACGCCACTCTACCGCAACCGCCACGACCACCGCCTGGGCGACGTCTCTACACATAATGTATACACAGACATAGATGCGGTGAGCAGTCGTAAACAAGACTTATTTAAAGACTGAGATCAAAACCAGGGCTTTATTTTTGGCAAGACCGAGACCAAGACCAAGACTTTTTACAAACCAAGTTCAACACTTTCCATGCAGCATTAAATATTTTAACATAACATGCTACGTTATGCACAATGCACACGTGTAATGTAAGTAGGCATACGCAGTGAACGTGAAACAACAGCAACAAAACTCCCGCTAGGCTATAGCTAAACCCAACCCTATCTCTAACCCTGACCTTACGTCCCAAATATTCGTCCGTTTAGTCATAATGTCGTACACTTTGGCAGAGGCGTAGACGAGAGGGAAACAGCAGGGGGTCCTGTCCCCAATTCTCTAAACAAGACATAAGCATACATCTAAACTGCACCAAATTTGCCAATTTGGACAGTATTCTCAGGAAAATACTTTAAATTGTTGCCGTTAGATCTCATATTTTAAAAGCTAAAATGCACCAAATTCTATTTCGGCTGGGGCTCTGTCCCATGCACAACGCTCCCCCAAACCCCTTGGCTAGACTTTAGGGGGACCTGCTTTTAAGGGAAGGGAGGGCAGTAAAAAGAGGATGAAAGGGGAAAGGTAAGGTGGGGGTAAGAAGGGGAGGAAAGTAAGTAAGTACGTGCATATTTAAAGTGCTCAATGTCAGCCAGTGGCCGAATCTGAGGCACTTGGCTGAGCCGCTAGGGGGAGCAGTAGGCCTGCTGGAAGCAGTGAGTTTTAAGGAGGCGACGGAAAGTGTCTGCAGAGGGAAGGGAGGGAAGGGACGAAAGGGGTAAGGGAAAGGCAGAGGAAGAGGAAGGAAGACGGGCCCCCATTTGAGATTTATGGATACCCCTATGCTTTATGGGGACATAGTTTATTGTATTTTTTCACTTACTTTTAAACGAATTATTTTATCTCATGCCCACAGTAGCTAGTATCCAGTAACTTAGCTGTAGCGGGCCGTTACTTCCTGCCCGGCTGGCAGCTATTTTATCCCACGAAAGGCGCGTACAAAGTAACGTAACTGAACTGAACTGAATTCACCTGGTTTAGTTTTTGACAAAGTGACCAATCAGCAAGCAGTAACGATTGCAGTATAGGTACCGTTTTACGTCGTCAGTGGTCTACGTGACTACGCTCAAGTACGCGTCAACCAATGACCAGTGGGCTCGCTCTGTTTGTCCATTGGTCAGTTCGTAAAAATAAACCATGAATAGATCAACAGACCTTTCGTTGTTTGAGATAGTTGAGGTAGGACACAGTGATGGGGAGGTTGTAGTTGGTTATGTTCAGCTGAGCTCCGCTAGGTGTCGCTGCTGATGATCGTCGTCTGTACCCCCGGCCGCCAGATGGCAGCACGTGGCTCTTCAGCTGGTACTCACCGCTACCGGCCTGCGACAGTGCGACAGCCAAACAGGATATCACAGAACTAGGCCTACAGGAATGGCAATAGGGGTCTGTCCGACGTGCAGTCCAAGGGCAAAGCCCCTTTAGAGATTAAGGGGACCCCTAGAGCTAGAGTTTTTTGTCTATTTTCATACATTAAAGTCAAGGATTTAAACGAAAAAATGTCTGCAGTGTGTATACGGTAACGACGACCAGCCCCTACTTCCGGTCGCTGGGGAGTGGGGACGGTTAATTAATCGTTATTGGCTGTGAAAGTTAACCACTAAATGGGTGATCAGCACTTGATGGGTAGATGCCCTTCTGGCCGCTTTTCTGTATTGTCAACTTTTTGCTGTTTTTGTTAATAATTGTGATTGTGGAAAATAAACTCTCTAAATATTTTCAACCGTTACCAGCTCCAGTATAAAGTAATGCCGAGAGAGCAGCTGACCGTAGAAGGCAGACGCGTCTGTACGGTGCCGTAGCTGTCCATAGTGAGATGCATTCTCTTTTGGCAGTCGGCACACGACATGAGGAACTTGGTCACAGCTTCCCGCGGTAGGAACGCGTACGTCTCAGCTACCTGAACAAAAGCCACACGACAGCGCCTCAAAGTGTGTACACCGCGACAGATCTGAAATGAAATATTTCAGTGTCAGTGGCATCGTGGCAAGGGCATGGGGGTTCACTGGCTCAAATTTTGGGCTGTCGGAACATTGTCCGAAAATCTCCTTCGTCGGAAAATTTTCGTTCCCCCAGTTTCGTGGCCACCCATTATTTTTTGCAAAAATAACACAAATAGGCCTATCTGATTTCTTTGTGTTTACAAATTGTAGAAAAGTGGGCAATTTGCGGCTTCGATTGAACGTCCATAAACCAAAAGTGCTTCAGCTTCAGGGGGCTTCGCCCTCTAACATTCTGATCAGGGGCTCTGCCCCTGGACCCCGCTGGGGCTCTGTCTCCAGACCCCCGCGCTCGTCGTGGGGCCGTGTTCCTCAGATTTTGCGGGCTGGAACCGCCACTGAGCACAATGCGACAGGAATGAACTGTACTGAACTGAACTCAAATATGTCCGAGCACTTCAGTTCACAACAGAACTTTGCGTTGCGCGGGCCGTAGGCTACTGAGCAAACGAAATGGCACATTAACGATCCAATCGCAAAAAAAAGTTTCGACGAGCAGTTTTGGAGCAATAAAGGTTTTTCAGCGCATTTTACATTCAGTCCGTTCGTATCCTCAACTCAACCAACAAGTAAGCAGTCTCACAGGTCTACCGGTGCCCTGACGTGCTGAGTCGTCGCGTCGCAAATTGCGCGTCTCATAACACCACGCAGAAAGCCCATGAATTGGTCACTTTGCAAGCGTATCTTTTGTACAGTGATAATATGAGTATACTGAAGAAACAACCGTCATCAATTATTAGTTCATTCAGTCACTGAAATGAGTGATTTTGCTTACGTATGACGACATCATAACGTCTGCTTTCGACGCGTGGCAAATTGCGCGTCTCATTAAAAGCCGGCCCGGCGTTGACACCCGTCGACGACAACGACGTCCGATTATTAGCGCTCTGCGGTGGCATCACGGCCGACTGTCACTACAGAGGATGACGATCATGCCTTTATCTTGCACGGTAACGAAGATATCGGGCCGACGATATTCTAAGGTCACGACCTTGACTTTTAGGGATCACACGACGTCATCGATCACGTGACCATTGGACTCGCGGTTTCCTTTAGGCAGTCGGCGATGACCGCGTTTCTATCTTGCGCGGTTATAGAGTCAATGGAAACGGTCGGATCACGGCCGACTGTCTGTCACAGTGCAGGAGCCCCGCGGGCCCGGGGATGACGACGGGAGAGCCCGTCAGGCGCGCAGGGCAGGAGGCCAGGTCGTCTCGCCGTCGCCCACCGGATTACCCGTAACTAGCGATCCAGCAAAGATGACGCACGCGGCACGTTGTCCGTGCTAACAACATCCATCGACAGGAGACTTGGCGACGGAACGGACGAACGAGGACCAGATAACAAGCGGCCTGACCTCACGTCATCATGACGTCACCCAGAGATGCACTCACGCTCCAATCATGTCGGATAAGGACGTCCGTCTGTTCGTCGGTCTTGGCATTTCGTACTTTCTCTCCCTTCCCACCACGTTCACCCGTCCTCTCAACAGCGCATTATCACAAACCTTCTTCTCCATTTGACAACATTTTTCGCCTGCTACAGAATTATACGCGCAGAAACGGATTTAAACCTAGTTAGACTCTGTTTGGATATCAGCGCGGAAATCAGACTCAGGCCATTCTGCCGATATTTCCATGGATATTTTTCTGACACACCTGCTAATGAGATTGTCTACATGTGTTTCGTTTCACTGTCTGTTGCATGTTCTTACTCACGATTTGCTGCCTCAGTCGTGCCGATAGCATCGAGTCAAATCATATTTCAATGCAAATGCGTGTTTATTTATATATTTTTATCCATTTTGTACCAACTTTATGAGAAAAATGTCTTTTCGTCTTTGAGGGATGAACGTCCATGCCCTTGATGTGCTTTGTGGACATTTAAGGGCTACGTGCACATAGAATAGGCTATGCGTTTATGGATATGAATACGGATGGGAAATTTCATATCCACGGCAAGCCTGGTAAGCCTAGTTTCTAATACCGAGAGTACCGGCAGTGGCGGTTCTAGCCCGAAATATATGGGGGAGGGGCACAGCCCCATGGCTAGCGCGGCAGCACGAGCCTATAACGGAAGTCTGGGGGCAGAGTCCCCAGCTGGGCTGAAGCACTTTTGGTTTTGGACGTTCAATGAAAACCGCAAATTTGCCCACTTTTCTAAAATTTGGAAACGCAAAGATAGGCTATCAGATGTTTGTGTTATCTTTGCAAAAAGTCATGGGTGGCCACGAAACTGGGGGAGCCGGAAAAAACTGGGGCCTCTGCCCCCCCCCCGGCCCGGGCCTAAACCGCCACTGAGTACCGGGATTGAATGCGGCGAAGCCGGGAAGTGGCATTTCATCGGGACAAGTCGCCGACTCATCGGCTGCAGCGGATAATAAGCGTCGGTCGGTCGGTAAATTAGTGCAGCAGCGGCGGCAGCAGCAGCTTGAGAATCCGTACAGCATCATCATTGCATGACGTCATGCAGCAGCCAGCAGCCCGTCACTGCGACATGAAGCGATCAGTGCGACTCATCGCGTCAGGTGTCCGGACCAGCGACCGGCTTATTAATTTGCACCGCGTCGTCGTCCGTTTTCAGCGGGGAATCGCCCACGAAAGCGCTGCTGGGGGCTAACTAGAAATTCATTGTACAGGTAGCTCGTAAATGTATTTCGATTTCTTGAAGGGAGATGGACAAACCACGGAATTGAATATTTTTTGCAGTTTCGTGACTCTTTTTCTTTCATTTTCAGTCAATCGATCAATCAATCAATCATTTAATCAATCACCAGTATGAACACAAAGGCCACTTACGTCGCCATAAGCCACCAGAGCACCACGACACCTCGTTTTTCTTTGGTATTAATATTTGATGCCTATTGTATCCCTGGACTCCAGAATCCGTGTATAATCACTATTGTACGTCCTGTTTCAAAAAAGCGCGATACTGCCCTACGTCTAGACCAAAAAAAACAATAAATACAATTAATTATAAACCGTTGTGCAAAAAATTCATTAGGTACCTAGCTTAGTTATGGCAATCGAACCCAGCAGTTTTAGAAACGGAGCACACGTAGGCCTACTGTCACTCGCCCATCTAATTTCGTGGAGTCATGGCCCCCTGTATACCAGCTGAAGTGTCGCAGGCCCGTGGAATCGTCGGGAAGACCGATAGAAGCAAGTCGCCTGGAAATGCTGCGCCGAAGTACCTGGCACAGGGTGTTTGAATTGACTGCATGGAAGATGTCGATGCCGAATGACGACCTGTATGCAGCCGTCCGTCCTCGATGCCGAGGGTCTTAGGCGCCTACAGTAAACTAGGCCTAATGACGGTTCTGCGCAGTTTACAGCCCGAATCTTGATCCCCAAGTAAACACGACATATATGTAGGCCTGTATATTCATTGCGCTAGATATGCGTCATTCTCATTCTTTGACCTTCGCCGAGCTTTAATCTTTTAAAACAAAAATTTGCACACTGACAACTCCTGCTACCTAGGGAACGGTCATTCCGATAACATTTTTCTACCTTTGTTGTTTTCGAGTTAGGAGCCCAAACAGGACAGACAAACGGACAGACAGACAGAAGAGCAAACGGGCAAGACACGTAATGTGGCCTATGGGAGGGCAGCATAGTAAGACAGCTGAGCTCAAGATTAATAGAGTTCAATACAAAGCGATCGCAGAATTATTGTTCGTTTAATAACTCACTGTCTCCGCCCGGCTACCGCTGGCGGTGGGGGCGCGAACACAGATTTTATGAGATCGATGAAATGATTAATTTATGGAGCTGGCTATTGGCTAGTGTACGAATACACTGCGAAAGACTGCGGCGTTCATTAACTTGTGGCCGCTGCGTGCATTCTAGTTATTAGTACAAGCGGCATGCTGCACGGAACGCCCATCGGACACGACGTTTTGTCGAGTGAGCGGCGAATAGCGATGTGACATGGCCGGAGCCTAATTTCCGCAATTCTGCGCCGCCGCTATACGAAATTCGGAGCTTCAGTTCAGTGCCATTCAGTTTCTTTTCAGTACGATTACGTCATCAAAGCTTTTCTTTATCAAGCGTTGGAAAAACCAATAATATTATATAACAACAGCAGACAGACACGCCTTGTGAGCGAGACAGAGAAATGACAAAGTCATGCCGTATTTTCATGGCTGAAAAAAATTGTTTAAAATCCTAGGTGTTTAGGTTTTGAAAACCTAAAAATACTTTAAAAGTCTAAGGACAAGGGCATTGCCTCCTAAATTTGCAAAATTTTGGGCTCGAAATTCCCATTGTGGCAAAAATTTCGGGACAAAATTAGGACAGGATAGGGCCATTGCCTCGTAAATTTTAGCTTGTGGAAATTTTTTTTAAATTACAAAATCTGGGGCTAGAAATTCCCATTTTGGCAAAAGTATTGAGGCAAAATTAAAATTCCGACCACGTGTAATCTTCTCTGTCGGAAATTTGCAGTTGGACAGAGCGTACGCTCAAAAACACAATGCAAAATTAACGGTTCTGCCTCAGCACTATTGATATTATTAGGCACGATCGCTTCTTGCAGCGCAAGCGACTTTAGCTATTGCTTCTCCGTAGCGTGTGGTCTGTTGTGTACCTATCAGAGCCGCCGTTGGTATGGGAATTCCCATGGGTATGGGTATGGGATGGGTATGGGA
>Ga0209671_1003804_pt1 | contig 14700 bp, 6 predicted proteins | sample WorMetHERISLAND2_2_FD_187401 | JGI IMG/M metagenome (GOLD analysis project Ga0209671, IMG submission 187401) | Marine gutless worms symbiont microbial communities from Max Planck institute for Marine Microbiology, Germany - Olavius geniculatus... | ecosystem: Host-associated > Annelida >... | reverse complement strand
CATCAGTAACTATGTACCGATGACATAATTATGATGTCATCAAAAATGCTATTTTTAATGCATCGGGGGTGAAACAGCTAACAATATTCTGGATAATAACTTTAAAAAATTTAAACAAACATTTATAACTTTCAGTAGGCAACATTAGAAAAGTAATGTGCAATACTAGTGAACAGACACTGACAGTCCACCTTGCCTAAATAGTGTCACCACCTTACCCTGTGAAACAAAACTCTGTGTATTCTTACTGAAATCCACTCCGAAATAAACCAAAAAATACACAAAATAATCTTGCTATTTCGTATGGTACTGCCTAACTAATATCACGGTCAACTCAGCTGTTCCATCTCTCCGGTGTAGGTGAATCGAATGCACTGGCCTGTCTGGCTAGCATTAAGGCAAGGCACGTTCACTTATGTCAGATATGGCAGGTGATGCTCTGTACCTCTCATCTGGATGCGTTTTCCATCACTCAAATGCTACCCTGTGGTACCCCCTATTTGTACCCCTTAAGATTCTTCATTACCTCCATACAGGGTATTGACTACATCCCCCTATATTTGGATTGTGAACTGCGACCAAATCGCTTCAGTTAGCGTCATGGTGAATATTGACAGCCTACAGTAATTTACCAATGCCCTATCCAAGAATACCATCATCAATCCCCCCTACAATGTATTCTCCCATAATAAGGGCCCAACCAAAAAATTTGCATGACAAGTATTTAGGGGCTTTTCCAGAAGTTTTAAATGCTATATCACAAGTTATTTAAATAAGTAAGAAAATATGAGCACATTTGCAGGCCTTTCAGTGCAAGCAATTATGGTCGGCTTCCCCTAGTGACAGCTGGGCTCTTGTTAATTTTAAACGATCAAGCAAACTGCTTAATTGGGAAATATGAGTATTATAATTGTACCACTAGCCACATGTGCACACACAATATAAACAGTAACCTGAAAAATCTAAACAAATCCTGCAATACAATTCTATAAGTCCTCTATGAAAACTCATCCATCTTCATATTCGACCAAACCACCCAGGCCAACTCAGCCTGGCCATCCCTCCATCAACAGGCAAAATGAGTATGGGCGATGGTTACAACAACCACTAGGGAAGAAACAGTGAGTTCTGCATAACACTACGCCCTGTTACCCTTACCAAGACTGCTGGCATACTGATCCAGTTAACAACTGTATTGCAGTAATTCTACCAGGTAAATGTCATTGTCCATATTTACAGTCATAAATAAACCATAACGATGTCATAAAACAACTCAGAGAAAACCAACTATTACTGTCATTATTATTATCCATATCATTTTAGTTACCAATATTAAATTAATCGTTGTGTATAGCGTGCCGGCAACCGGCAACCTGAATGCACAACTAGCCTGCTGGTGGTCAGTTGTGATTGGCTGGAAACTAGAGCGTCACTCTAATTCTGTCATGGCGGACACTAGTCGTTGCGAATTTAGCATAGAAGATAAGTTACTGATGCAGGCAAATGTGCTTTTGCAGCAGCTGATAAATTTCTTTTCTTGTAAAAGCCATCATGCATAGCAAATACAGTGGCACCAAAGCAAGGGAGGGGCATTCCAGGCTTGCCAATGCCAACCAACCAGCTGAGATTCACACGATCACCCGCCACATGACTGCATGACGTCCAGCAATGAGTGAGTGAGTAAGCTTAGAGTTTAACATCCCGCCCGACAGTTTCGGGACGACCTGTTGAAGAATATTTTTCTTGTTTATATGTTTCTTGTATATGTTTATTCCAAAAGTACAGCCTGTACAAAATTTTTGGCTGAAAAAAAATTCTGTTTCAAGGTTGCCAACATGAACTATGCAAAGTTATGTTACAAGTTAAGCCCAGTATTACTGTATTAGTATTACTGCAAGCCGATAAAGTTGAATCACAGAACAAAGGCATGATACTGCAATCAACTTAGCCTAGATAAGTGCATTTGCATGAATATAGGCCTATACAGTCCAGTTACACACTGTAAGGCTAAGCCTACCAATAGGTCTACAGCATGACATGGTAATTATTCACTTCAGCGTGAATGTGTCATGGTATTGAGAGATGGCAAAACTTCAGGCCATTATTTGGAGTACTTTGCTAGATATAGCACTTTTCCACTAATAAAAATTGGCAACTTTGGCTCTGTGGACCAATTCGCATTTGCAAGTTAAAAGTAGCATGAGCAATAGCCAATGACAGCGTGGCCTCTGCTGCCGGCAGCCTAACTGCACGGCTAGCCTGCCAGCTGCCGGCAGCTATACACGACGTAAATTAATTTATTAAATCGTACAAGCACAATCATACAAGTACAATTAAGTACAGGACTTAATGATACATACACAAAACCTACCCGCATAAAAACAACATTATTAAATTGCAAGCAAAAGTCATTTTTAAAGAACTAATGCTGAACTTCAGGCTATGCTCAGTACTTCAGAACGGGCTGAGCAGCATTCAGTGGAGTCAAATAAATTGAAAACAAATTAATTTGACACTCACCATGGCTGAGAATGTGGTTCGGCTGCAACTTCAGATAAAAGAGCCGCTTCTCTCAGCTTTTCTTTCTCTTTTAGTCGTTTATATTTGTTAAATTTGGTTGGCAACTCGTCAGTCGGGTATTCCCATGGTTCCATGCCGCCAGCCGACTTCTGGCAGCAATGACGCGTTATATACTACGAAAACTGCCTAAAAGTCAATACGAACAATCGACATAAACACTTATCATTCATAAACTTTCACAAAAATAGCCAAAATTTAGCAACTCTGTCAAAGAAAAACTTTTGTGCAAACAACATCCTGTTTTGTTTACAAGTTTTTTTTCGAAGCGTAACATAACGTAACGTAACGAAAATAGTCACTGGTAAATTCGCGTTTTTTCTATACACTAAAAAGTTTCGAAAAGCAAATTTTTTAAAACTTTAATATTTTTAGAAGACAAAAACAAACTTTAAAAAACCGAAATTTTTATATTTTTTAGTAACTAACTATAGTATCGATTTAAATATGAAATTCTTATATCAAAGCATCACTAATTTGACGTCATCAGAAAAGTAAACAAACTGTTTTCTCTGTATACGAAAACATGACGATTGAATTTGATGCAGTTAGATGACAGTGGATTGATGCGAAATTGCATCTGATTACAAATTGATGATGGACGCTGCTGGGGTGAGCTGTAATAACCATCGTCGGTGTCATCGTTTATTTCGGCGTTTATTACGTAGACTGTGGACATGGGTCTGCCTGAAAACTGGGACATTATAAATGGCTCGGTGTTATTGTCAGTGTAGACCTGCACTGACAATAGCCTCAGAATGATCCATTTGTCTGTGCGGATCCGCACTGACTAATGGATCATTCTGAGGGGTTGCACTAATTGCTGAATCGGCGCCGATGGAGCATACTAATTACTGAATCGCCCACTCCGTTTATGAATATTTGAGTGTCCGAATCATCAGCGTCCACAACATCAGTCATCGCATCATTTTTGCTCATTTTTGCTGCGTTTGTGAATATTTGATGTGTTTTATACCACATTTTCTAGTGTCTTTGATATTATGGTATATTCAATACAAACGTTATTTGCACGTTGTTGTCATAGCCTTAGTGAAGCTATATGTTGCATTAAGCCACACAAGAAAGAACACAATTAAAATTGTATAATTACAACCAGCTTAAAATCCAAATAGAATCGGAAAATTGAATTAAAATATTAAAATTACTTAAAATCACACATCTGCTACATTAAAAAAATGATTTAAAAATAGGCCTACGTAGCATGTCAGAAAATTTCCTACACTGGCGACATAAAAATTACATACCAAAACATTAATAGGCTACGTCACGTTAATACTTTTCGAAACACCATAACTATGATCATACCCCTTATGTCATGTCTGACCTTAACGTTAATAAACTTTATAACGTCTCTATATACAGGGTGGTCCGGCTAAAGTGAAGCTAACTTACATTTACTGGTAACATTTAAATGCATAGGTAAAATTCAATGTAAACTGCATACAACAAGAAGTGGTGTGATGCAAATTTTAAGAAATCCCTGCACCATCGATTTTTTTGATGTGTCAGTCAAGGCTTGATCTGCACCAAGCTTTGCTGGCAAATTCCTTCAGAAAGCGGTGAGAGCTCTAGTTCTTTTCCACCCATAACACCTTTATAACAATTCTGTCCTCTCATGTTATTTTACCCATCAAAATGCAGAAACAGGTAGTTATTCACAAAGTTATTATTTTAAAAGCGAAGGCTAACAAATACCAGCAAAACCAGACGTTTCTACCATAGAATTTTGTTAAGTTTGTCAAAACGTAAAATTATCGGCCTATGCGAGTAAGTCAGTAAAATGAGAGATGTAACAAGGGAGAAAATACCTAACCTGGTTACGCCATCTGATGAACAATATTAAATTTTTATGATTCCCAATGTGTGTGTCTGAACTGTTATCACATTTGCAAAAATCATTGAATTTTACCTATGCATTCAAATGTTACCAGCAAAAATATAAGTTGGCTTCACTTTAGCTGGACCACCCTGTATACTGCAATAAAAATAGGCAATAGTTAATTAAGTATAAGGAAAGCAGCAAAAGCATTATTTGTCTAGCTTTAAACAACTTTGGATGACATCTTTTCTGCCCGAATTTGCTTGCGCTGATGTGTTAGGCACAGTAATACCACCAACGGACGCAGTTGAAACTGATTGACCTAATTTAAAACACGCTGCAACTGCTTTTCTTCGCTGCTTTGCAGACAGCAAGTGCCATGCATCAACAGTTAATCTATGTCTGACAAATGAGCCTCGTAAAACAAAATCGCCAACACCGCACATTGCCCTGTTGGCTTTTGTGTACTGAGATTCCACTAACTGGCACAGGGTGTCAATGAGAACGGGAAGCTGTTGCGGGCGCCAATCAACAGCATGCTTCAGGACATGATTTATGCTTTCACAGCTGTTATTTGTCTAGCAACTGTTGCCAGATGTTACGTTTTGTCGCATTAGTGGAAAAATTCTGCGTAGAACATAGTCAGAGAAAGCAGTAGGCACATTTAATAACTCTTTTGATTGCATTTGAGTAACAAAAGAATCAAATGAAACGATATCATTACAGGTTATCAAGCCATTTGTGCCAAACAGTGCATCAAGCACAGCACGTCTAGGCCTAATTGATTGCACTTACTCCATCGGCACCGATTCAGCCGACGCGTGCAGTGACGCATGACGACTCAGGTGGCCGTGAACGCAGCAGTGGGCCGATTCAGTAATTAGTATGCTCCATCGGCGCCGATTCAGGCTGATTCAGCCGATTCAGCAATTAGTGCTACCGATTCTGAGGCTATTGTCAGTGCGGGCCATATTATTAGTGCAGGCATAGTGTGCCTGCATTGTTTGAACGGTGGCATCAAATGCAGCCTGCCCACCGTACACAAGCGTTTGCACGTGCTGCAACAACAGCCAACATTGTAAAGAACAGTGAACTGATGCAATAAGGAGGATAAAAAAAATAATTGCTGCAAATGCAACTAGTTGCACAAGATAGAATTTCTAACTTAATCTCTAGTGTAACGACATATATACAAAGATGCCTGGCATTGTTGCATTATTCATGTGTTGGCATTTCTTGAAAAACCTTCTGCACAGGCTGCAAGTAACGTACATTGTTTGAGAGACAGTATAGAAATATCAGTGTCGGATTTGCTAGTGACAAAATGTAAACGGCGTTGACGAGAACGATCTTACCGGAGTTGAACAAAAAAAGTTTGGTGAACTTCGGTCCACTACGAACAAAGTCATAAGCGCTCATGTTGACGGTTGACCTACCCTAAGTTGACAATGCACATTCTGCGTATGCTAATGCATTTGAGTTCGGGCCACATGACTTTGCTGTTAGGGAAATTTCACTCCCCTTAATTCTCCCCCAGTTGGCCTTAAGACGCCGGGTGGACTCACGTTGGGCTTTGCCCCAAATTTCTAGGTTGTTTAATGTTTATGTTTTGCTACAATTTTTTGGTCAAACGCAAGATCTTTGAGATGCGTCTGCCAATCAAAGTGAAATTTTGGATGGTTATCAGTTCTACACTGAGCTTTATAATGCTGGTCTAAAGTTTTGGGGAGCCCACCCTGAAGAAATTTTAGGGGCCAAAAACATGCAAAATTTGGCCCGATTTCGGACGACTTCAAAGTTCGGGGGTGAATATCTCTGGAAGAGATAAGGATATTCATAATCAGTCAAGTACTTGATCAACCACGATTCCTTCCACGTTAGGCGAAACAACCGGGCTCTTGTGGTCGTTGTGGATTATGGCTTTAGCGCACTGCTGCATAGTTTCTGATTGCTGTCTGCATGCCCGTTGCCAGCTTGGTCTCATGGTAATGTCATTCTTCTTTTCAATGAAGTTATGCTGATCCAGGTTAGTACCGAGATGGGTAGGTGCAGTGAGTACCAGAGAAAGCTGGGATGTAAACAGGCACACCATACAGTGCACTGTCCCCATATCCATGGCCATCTTGCAGTGTAAACTGGTGTCTCAGGCTGTGGAAAAATCTTCCAGCTCATCTGAGATAAATTAACTTTTAACAGTTTCGGTGGCTGAAGATATTTGTGTTTTGGTGCTGATATTGTGGTGCATTGTGCATTTATACTGTTATTTGCAGGTGCTTTTAAGCTGTATTGTTTACTAGCTTTCTCATATGAGTTTACGTTTACATGATCTGTGTGCCTGTCAGGTGATGTATATACTGGACTGGATTGCAGTGATCTCAGCTGTATTCCTTGCTCTGGCTCTGTCCATCTACTATGTACTGAGGCGTATGATCAGGCGACGTGTCCGTCTCAAGGTTCACACTGGGCGCGTTTTGTTTGTCATTGCACATCCGGATGATGAGTGCATGTTTTTTGCACCGACGATACTTGCCCTGACTCGCTCTGGACAATATGATGTCTTTCTGCTCTGTCTCTCATCAGGTCTTGTTCTCAATGACGTCAGCAGCGTCATGAGTTAGAAAAGTAGGCAGGGCAGGAAGTTTTAGTTTTTATAACAGACACTTTAAACAGTTTATCAAAGCAACAAGTTTTTTACTAGTGTGACTAGTACATTAGAGGTTAATTTTAACGTTATGCACAGTGCACTACATAAAGTCATGTTTTACTTACTTACTTACTTGCAGTGCAAATTTTCAACAGAATTTTGACAGCCAGCTGCAAATTTTTGAAAGAGTTAGTTATAGGTGCTCAACATTTTTATTTTGCTCCTACATTTTTCAAAAACCATGGTTTTTAATCTCAAACTTTACATTTTTGGACAAAAATTTTCCAACGAAAATTTTCGGAAAAGGATATTTTTGGACAACTTAGCCAAAACATATTGTATTGTATTGTAACATTTCATAGGACATTGATATGGTGGTTTCTGTATTAGGGTTGATGTGTTTTGCATTGTATATTGTGTAGGAAACTATAATCAGCAGGGTCGTGTGCGTCAACAGGAACTGATGGCCAGCTGTTCTGCACTTGGCATTCGACAAAGTAATGTCTTTGTCCTTGATCACAGGTAGGCCTATACTGTGCACTCACTGTAAGCTAACTATCTCCACCAAGGTGAACGTAGTGAACATTGGAGAAGATTACGAGACTGGTCGTTCTGTCTGTCATTCTGGGTGTGTGTGTGTGTACACGATGACTCATCGTCATCTCTACATATCATACACAAACAGACATCAGGACTGGCAAGACATCCTGATGTCTGCACGCCTTATTAGCTGTAGCTGTAGCTGTAGGTGTATTGTAGTTGTTGTATGTGGAGCAGTGGTTGTAGGCATAGATGTAGGTATAGTAGTATTAGTAGTAGTAGTCGTAATGTTTATTCTTCACATGCCAGAGATAGGCACTCTTATGAGCGCCTTCTAGTAGTTAATCAATCAGTTTATCAGTTAATCATTCTGGGATTGTAAAAGTTGCTTAAATAATACAAACTATCACTGGGTCTGCTAGAGATAGGTTATAGATGGAGTTCAGTCCAGGGAAAAGTCGGTAAAGGGCTTCATGAATAGATGAGTTTTGAGTCATTACTGACAGAAGCTGAATAATGACTCTGCAGATATCGTATTGTCTGGCAGGTCGTTCCACATCCATGGGCCAACAACTGGGAAAACCCGGTTGGTAATGGTTCAGCGTTGAGGTAGCTGGACACCTAAAATAACTCACTAAAAACCCACCCTAAATTTAATCCAGTTTTATTTTCTAGTTTCAGTAATAATGAAATATTTTATTTTGGCCAAGTTTTTGAAACATTTAAACCTACGAATTTGCAATTATTGGTGTATTTTATGCTGTGAGGAGCAAACAGACACTCATAATAAATCAGCAACCAATGTAAAACCTGTACAAATCCCAAAATTGGGTTTTTAACAAAAACTGGTTCAACCTAAAAAAACGTGAAACTTAGTAGAACACAAGAACCCACTGGGTTGGGCTTTATTTTAAAAAATAAACAGGTTTTTTGCATCCCTGCTATGTAAAGTTAAGCTAAGTAAAGTTATTGTCATGGATGACAGGTATACCCTTCTGCGCACTGACTGTGAGATAAGTAGTTCTCTGTGTGAATAGCTGATGTTCTACTATTTTCAGATGTGTTTCTCTACTGTTGCAGAGACATTGTGGATGACCCTTTAGTGACGTGGTCCTGTGACCTGGTGTCAAAGCTACTCAGTGACTATGTCAGGAACTATCTCATTGATATTGTAAGTTCATCAGTCTTCAAACAACTATTTAATGCTTCATAGATATTTTCTCGTAGTGTAGTGGTTCGGACATTGGACTTACGATCACAAAGTCATTGGTTTGATGTGGTTGGTCGTGTCGCTATCAAGTGGTTACTAGTTTTACTTCCTACTCAGATGAGTGATTGTCGCAGACAGGTAAATCATGTCAGTATATGACCAACACCTAGCTCAACTTAGCCTTCCATCCCTCCAGGGTAGGTAAATCGAGTACTGGTTTGTCTGTGGGGTACATTTATCTGTGTTGGGTGGAAGCTAATACTGTGATCCAATATGGCAGGTGGTGCTCCATATCTCTGCAGTAGGTTTCTATAAGGAGCTATGAATACTTCTGACCCTTTTCAGTGACTTATGGTTGTAGATATTTACGTTTGATGAGTATGGAGTGAGTGGCCATATGAACCATTGCTCTGTCTATCGTGGAGTCGGGTCAGTCATTTCTGTTCTTTTTGGAGTTTGTAATGAGTTGTTAAAATGAATGGTCTACTTTTCTTTAAAAAGTACAAATTTGGGACAGGTTTCAGTGTGAGGCCACCCAGTGATCAAAGTCAGATTGAGGGAAATCTAACATGTCCCTTCCTCCTGAACCTCATAAGAGATCTTGCTGAAATTTGGCCTTAATTCCTTCCAGCTGAGGGTCGTCCTTTCTTTCCCTCTTTTGGAAAAGTGGAAGATAAAAAAACTAAAAGAAAAGAAGCAGCGAAAGCAGAAGGTATCCCGTTACTATGTCTACTAGGCAGCCTAATTAATGATCAGTTAATCTTTAATTTTAGTTAAAATCAACATTGGTTATTTATTGTGCAAGAAAAATGCATGTGTTTTATCAACGTTTTAAGTCAGTCAGCTAACAGCTGTCACAAATGCACTCAGACAACATTGGGTGACAGGGTGTATATATTAGCATTAGTAGCGTCTGTCTGTCTGTCTGTCTATCTGTGTCACTGTTGACTTGACTGGCATGATGTAACTGAAGTCACGTACAGAGCCACGTAACTGAACCAAACTGACTCACATTGGTCAGTTGTGTTCAGTTTGGTTCAGTTATGTCACTTTGTATGCACCTGAATTATAATAGTAATGTAAATGATGCAACTGTTGTCTGTCTCTGTGTGTGTGTGTGTGTGTGTTTAGACAGTTTCTGTCAAGCCGAGACTGTCCACCAGGTCTGAAACTGTTATTCACTCTCTTATCATTATTTTGGCAATTTGGCTCAGTTGTTAACAACGTTGGTCACATGAGCAAAGTTAATCAATGCCGAGCGCAGTTAGTACTTAGATGGCTGACCATCGGCTGGCGGGTAAACCATCCTGGTACGTAACCAGCCATCAGGTCAACTCAGCCTCATCATCCCTATGGGGTAGCTAAATTAAGTACCGGCCTGTCTGGCTGCGATTGAGGGGGCCACTTTCACCTGTGTGATCCCATATGGTAGATGACACTCTGTAGCTCTGAGATGGGTTTCCATGAACGGCTATGAATACTTTTAACCGTTCTTTTTGACTTGCTGCAGATATTCATTTTTGGTCAGTATGGAAGGCCATTTGGCTCTTAACAGCATTTTGCTGCAAGCCCCTCGAAGGGGCAAATTGAATTGGCTAACCCAGGTATTTGTAAAAATGACTTATCAGTAAATGTCATGCATGTCATGGTGATGTGTTCACTGAGCTATTCGCTGCTATGGGCTCGAGTTCATGTGTCGACTGAAGAAGTATCTGTTAATAGCATTTTGCTGCAAGCTTTTTAAAGAGTTAAGGTTGGGGTTAGAGTTAGGATAGTCAAGTGTGTAATAATGTATGATGATAACGATAATGATGATGTGTTCATTTAGGTATTCACTGCTATGCTCTGGAGTCCGTGTGTCGACTGCGGAAGTATTTGTCGTTTGTTGAGCTTGCTATGAGCTTCATGATGTCACGCATTGTCTTTGTATCTGGCTGGTCGGAGCTTGTCAAAGCACAGGTCTTACTTACTCATTTACCAGAGATGTTAAGTCCTTGGGGCTAAAACGTTGGCCTTAATTTTAAAACCATGGCCTTGGCCTTGGCCTTGAACATTTGGCCTTGGCATGATTTGTGTCGTTTTGCTTTGGCCTTGTTAACACAAGAAAACTTGTAGCTTATGTTGTAATTGTCACTTTTATCGTTTCGTTTTTGATTTCAGGTTTTGGCATTGGCCTTCAACAATATTCCTCAGTGTTTAACATCACTGCCTCAGTCTGTTGCTGCTGTTCCTATTTGTGTGTGTGCTGAAGTCTATGCTTTAACTCATCCTGAATTTAATAAAATTTGAAGTTTTTCCTTCGGTGTTTCGAAATCAGCAAAGACTTGTTTTGAAAATTTTGCAAAGGTAACAAAAATGATGATGTTGTTTATATCGGCTGCTGTTTTTAACGGCTTCTGTTTTCATCTCGGCTGTAGTTAGTTTGTATGTATGCAGAAAGCAATGTACTGTCATTACAGTCAGTTGGTCTGTTTCTGTGTCTTATGCCTTATGTTAATCCTGTCATCTGTTATTTATACACCATGTCTCAGAAAAAAAACAGTCATAATTGTTTTTGTCATAGCTTTGTCAAATTTTAACTAACTTTGATAATTTTTGGCACAAATATGGCCAAAACAATAAAATTATGTAGACTTACTTATTTTTCACCTCATCTAATTTCTGTCAGTGCACTACCTTGTAAAACATAGATGCTCCAAATTGTTGCATAATGCTGAGTTGTTGTCTCAAGTGAACGTTGTAATGACATAATTCAGCACAAAAACACTTGAAATGTGATTTATTTAGCAGGATTATAAACATATATAACCAATCACTTAGTAAATTATCAGCATTTAAGCTCAAAGTGTGCCCAGCATTTACAGACACAATGGCTTAGATGCAACGCCACTAGCTGATAGCGGCATCAAAGGTTGTATGATCAAACTGCATTCACTCATCGATTATATATGTTTTAAGCTCATCAGTCAACTATTTTGTTGTCTACTGTTTTTACCGTAAAATATTTAATGCCACAATATTATTAAACCACGTGGCACCCTCTGTAGAATTCATGATACAATTCGATGCATATAACCACCGCATAATGGAACAATTTGGAGCATGTGTGTTTCACACGGTAGTGCATTAACATAAATTGGGTAAGGTGAAAAATTAGTGCATCTTGCATAATTTTATCGTCTTGGCCTTCTTTGTGCCAAAATTGTCAAAGCTGGTGAAAATTTGACAAAGTTATGACAAAAACAATTTTGACTGTTTTTTAGACACGGTGTATTGGCTGTCTGGTTTATATCATTGGGTTTTGTTGTAAGTCTGCCTAAAAATCGCTAAAAACCCACCCCACACTTAATCTAGTTTTAGTTTTATGTTCCATTAAGGATGAAATATTGTATTATGACTAAATTTTTAAAGCATTTAAACCTACAAATTTTAAATATTGGCAAAATATTTTTGTCACATTCTGTGCTGTAAACAGAAGCTCATTTGAATCAATTAACTGAAAACCTATAGAAATCCCAAAGCAGATGTATTTTTGCTAAAGAACAGTTTAACCTAAAAAACCAATAACCCCCCAAAGAAAAACCAAAAAAATGCACTGGGTTGAGCTTTTAAAAATCATGAATTTTTTGCCATCATGGTTGTAATGGTTTGCGTGTGTATTCAGGGAGCTATGTACTGTCATCACAGTCAGTTGGTCTGGTTCCGTATCCTCTATCTGATATTCTCTCGCTACATGGTCACAAACTCTTACAAATTCATTCAGCCTGCGCCAAGTCTTTAGTCGTTCTTTCTTCTAACTCGCTCTTGTGGCTTTGACAACTGTGATATTCGTCGTTGATATGTCGGCCTGCCTGCTTACGGTTTTAACTTTTCTGGATAATTGACAGCTGTTTATAATTATTCCACATTGACTTTTTAGGAAATTTTGGGGAAAAGTTAGTAATCAGCTTAATCGGGGTTACTTAGTTGGGCCAAAAATGGACTGCTTTTGGCGACCTTAAATTTGGCTTTGGCACCTTGCTTGCTACTTTAGAGTGATTTCTGAATCATCAGTTTTTACTTTGCTACAAACAGATAAAAATTGGGCTACTTTTTGCCGGTGTTTAGCGACATGACTTCCAAACAACCTGGCAACCCTGTTCGGCGTCCACATATCTGCCTGCTTACGATTGTAACTTTTCTGGAAAAAATAACATTTTGAAAATTTCTGGATAGGTTAGTAATTACCACAACAACAAAGCCATATGTCATTCATGCGAGATTCTGTGGACGTTATTCAGAAAAGTTCTAGCAAAATTTACTTCAAAATGTAACATTACTATATCTCGTTGGTCCACATTTTTAGTGCTGTGCGATTTAGTAAACTATTTCAGCAATGAATAACTTAATAATTTTAAAGTTTTTTTCCGGATTTTGGAAGTTTCCTTTTCGTGGATGAGGTTTAGCAAAATTTGGGTGGAATATTTTGGGAAATTTGCTGTTATTTTCCTCGAAATTTTTCATATGGCTGCATAATCTGTTATTAGTTCACTGACATGTTGTCATCATTGACACAAAACCGCTGCGTGGTGGTTTAATTTGTTGACAGTGATTGCCTTTACTCTCTGTTTATTGTATGCAAGATGTTCTATTGCCGACTGCTTTCTATAGTGGGTCATTCATTGTGAGATGCTTAGTGTCATGGCATTGGGTAAGGGAGCATTGCCCTTTTTAAATTTTGAGCTGTTACAAAGTTTTCTTTTGGACAGAAAATGCTTATCCAAAAAGTGCAAAATTTGTGGCTGAAAAGTGAAAAATCTCTATTTTGGGGGAGGCAATTTGACGGCAGATTTGAAAATTTGGAGCACCAATGATCTCCACTCTCAAAAGTTTGTAGCTGTCTGTCATGAAATTGCACGTTAGTGCTCCACTTACTTATTTAGCACAGGATGCTACTGTTTGCTGTCTGTTTGTTTCAATTTTTATCTTCACCAGCTGTGAGGTTATGTGATTGCTACCATTTTGTTATTTATTTTTCTTGTTTGCAGGATTACATAAATAATTAGGCAAAATTGTCTGGAATTTTTGGCGAAAGTTAGACTTGGCCGGTGGTCCAAGTTAGAGGTGATTAGATGTGGGTTGTATACATAGTATTGGTGGTGATTTGACACCTTTTTATTTGTTATTGTTATTGTATTGATATTGGCCGAAAGTCTGTGTGTGTTATATTTGCTGAGTTCTTCAGAAATAATTGCATTAATTTGTCAATAAAATGAAATTTTGAGCACCCAATCTGGAATTAGCAACTGTCTGTCAGAATTTTTGTCGATGAAATTTGCAGTGTCTGCTGGAAAATAGCAATTTTCTGCAGCGCGTACTTTTCAGCCAACAATTTGCTTATATAGCATGCAATGATTATTATTATACGAGTTTAGTTTAAAGTTCCGTAAAGTCAAGTAACTGCAACAACACATCACAAAGCATGATACTTTAAGTAACTTACGTTACTCCATTCGATTTTCGTAATCACAAAACCGATTTGTGCCAGGCCCATCTCTGATGTAATTACTTGTCGTCAGCGATGTTGTACCAAGAACGGTATCAAGAGTGGCGGTAGATAAGAATTGTAAAGAAACGATTTTATCGAATAAGTTGTAATTTGTTCGTAATGGAGCAAAACAAGCCCGATGGTGGTGTGCAGAATTTGCCTTGGTACGTAGTATGTGTTGGACGATGGTAAAAGGCGGATCTGCGGATATGACAACGGGTAAAAGACGGATGTCAGTAATCAGTAATGGAGATAAACGGATGCAGGCACTAAAAGTCCCTCTATATCCGTATCATGATGTAATAAATTATACTAATAATCTAATCACTTTTTTCGACATACTCCGATCTATCTCCGGTTCC
>Ga0209671_1003803_pt1 | contig 14702 bp, 9 predicted proteins | sample WorMetHERISLAND2_2_FD_187401 | JGI IMG/M metagenome (GOLD analysis project Ga0209671, IMG submission 187401) | Marine gutless worms symbiont microbial communities from Max Planck institute for Marine Microbiology, Germany - Olavius geniculatus... | ecosystem: Host-associated > Annelida >... | reverse complement strand
CATTAAGTGCCATAATAGTCCAATCAATTTGATTTTGAAACTAAAGCGCCAAAGTCGTCTACTTACGTATGTTAACAGCTATTCTGAGACTTTTTCAGCGGGATGCACTTCTGTTAAAGATAAAATATGGGTAATTTACCGGAAATTTAGTGGTAAATTACCGGTAATTTACGGTAACGGTAACATTCCTAATCTTACCGGTAATTTTCGAACACTAACTTGGTGTAGTGGTTAACGCGTTTATCCAGAAACTGTCGATAAATGAAATTGTTCTTCATTGGGCCCCGGTTCCGTGACTATAGTTGGACTACAGTTAGAAAACCCATATTCGTATTCTAACTAGGCTAACCATCCCGGTCAACTCAGCTCTCTGCCTCCGAGGTAGGTAAATGAAGTAGCGGCTTGCTTGGCTGCGATTAAAGCGTGGCACGTTTATAAATCTGTGTCAAGTGGCAGTTAGCCTAAAATGTCGCACACACATTCAAGCACCTCATTAAAACCGTTTAGCGAATTCAGATGTCATTTGACAAGTATTATTATTATGCAACATCCAACGACACATTGTGTTGAATGGCTAAGATGAGGAAACCTCACCCACCAATGGAAAAATATTTGAAGGTCGAAACTCAGGTCGAATATGTGGCATTGTAACTGCAAATTTCTGCTTACACTTGTCGAATATAAACGAGAAGTTGGACGAACTTGCTAGAGCGATTACAACGCTTTTTGCCAAATTACTGGTTAATGTTAGTTCACAAAGCCGTCTCGTTGTCTTTGTCGACAGTTTCTGCGGTGCCGTCGAGCTTTGCGAGTCTGAAGCGAGGCGTCTGCGGAGTTTGAGTTTCATCACTGCCACTGGCTATGCCTCTACCAGGCCTGCGACCCATCATCATCATCATCATCATTATCATACAAGTAGTTTAATGTAGCCTAAATAATTTGCATTATGTCTAGGATTATAACATCTAGGCATAAAGTGCCACATAGGCCTACGCAGATTCGAATATGACTAACGGAACAGAAAAGTCTTCGGAGATGCTGTGATTGCTGCCCAAAGCCAACTCAGCCCTCCATCCTTCCAGGACAATGACGGTGCGTCAGAGGTGATGTCCGATAGAGAATCGGATTAGCCAATGACCAGGCCTGCGACCCACGATCCTTTCAGTGGCTCCGCCAAACGACGGGCACCTGTGTCGGCTCCCGCCGCCGTCAGACCACCCTGCAGGGCCGCCGGCGCCCGGAGCCTCGCTGCGGCTCGGGATCCGCTTGAGACCATCTGCAGGCTGACGGAAGATGCGATGGTTTCGAAAACATTATATCTTAGCCTCAAGACGGTCTGGTGACCAGCTTTGGTTTCGATCTCTTAGTCGATCTTGAAGTTTGCGGTCTTGGTTTCGGTCTTTCACTTTTTGTTCTTTTTCCGGTATTTTTTTGTTTTTTTTCAATATTTCTCCAGTGTTTACTTCTTCAGTGTTTTTCAATGCTTTTTCTGTAGTGACCAAAATTGCAGCATTCGTGTCTCGGTCTTGGTCGCGACTTCAATCTTCACGGTCTTAGCCTGAACGCTTCGTCTTGGTCTTGGTCTCGGTCTTGTCCTTACACTCCTGGCCTTGGCTTGGGATGCGCTTGAGGCCGCAGGTCAGCAGGCGGAGGAAAGTCTGTTTGAAAGCTCGGTTGAAGACGGTATATATGATCGGGTTGAGAATGCTGGACGAGTAGCCAAGCCATAAAAACCACTTGTAGAGTAGCTCTTCGAAGTGGCACGTGGGGCAGAGACCCATGGCGAGGTTCATCGAGAAGAATGAAGCCCAGCTGATGAAGAAAAGCATGAACATCGTACCGAGCACTTTGACCGCCTTGCGTTCAGTCTGCACGGACCTCAGCGAACTGGCGCCAATGCTGATGTCGCCGAAGCTGTCTGCACTCGAACTGAACCCTGTCGACCTACGCCTGCAGTGTGACACCAGGAGACCGGCTGCCACGCGAAAAGACGAGCCCTGGCGACGAACCAAGGACTTGAAGCGCAGCTGAAGCGTGGAGTCTGCGCCCCCGACTGTGTCTCCTAACGACCCCACCGAGTCCGCGTCGTACGTCGCTGCTGACACAGAACTGGCACGACTCATACGGCGCAATCGGCGCGCGCGGCGATCGGCAGCCGTCTTCGGCGACTCCGACGTGTCAAGGGACGTTTCCACGGTGCTCGGAGTTCCCGGATCCGTTGAGCACGACTCCAGTGAACACAGACTGCTGTCGTAAGTCCATCGGCGACTGCGCTGACGTCGCAGAAGCCAGATCGGTCCCGGGGACATTTTGTGCTGCGCCGGCCTGTGACTTCCACTGCCGCTCGACGTGCATGTTGCTACCGAGCTAGTCGTGTTCTTGGTTGTTGCTCCTGGGCAAACAAGGTCCTCGTCTGCCTGCACCAGCCTACTCCGTCAGTGACACCAAGTGATTTCGCTTAGTAGTGGTTTCGCCTGTTCGTGACGATTAATTTTCAATTTTTGGCAGTCTTGCCTGATAGACCGGAAATCCATAAAGTAAGCAAGGTCCTCGTCTGCATGTCTTGAACGGCTGGTGGCGGGCGATCCCTGCAGCTCAGCGGCACTAGCGGCATCGGTCGTCGCCGACAGACATTGTGGTCCGACGTCCTCACGCAGTCGGCGTCTGTAGGCTTTGCGCATGCGTTCTGCACGCTCGCAGCATCGCTTTCGCTTCTCCATCATCTCGGTCGGGTCGGAGTAAGCACGCGCGCCCTCGGCGGTCACTGTCGCGGCTGCTGACGATGAGTTGACGCAGGTCGTGGTTACAGGGGTGGGGGTAGAGTGGTGTGCGTGTGGCATCGAACTCGACTCGGACAACATCTGGCGTCGTCGCTGACGGAAGCGTCTCACGGTCGTCGCCAGAGCGGCACCGGCGGTCGGCAACGAGGCCGGAAGAGTCGTACGTGTAGTCGTATTATAGTTGTTTTTGTTGTAGTAGCAGTAGTAGTAGTAATAGTAATATTTGCTGTCGTTGTAGTTGTCGTAGGCGTATTAGTTGCACAGCTGTGATACGGATGACGGGAAAGTCATAGTCGTAGTCGTAGATTTAGTACTCGTTACTGTAGCAGTTGAAGTAGACTAGTAGTAGTAGGAGGAGGAGTTCTCGTAATGCCATTAGTAGATCAGCTCCTGTCAAGTGGCAGGTAACACTGTGTGCTCCCATATGGCAGGCGACGCTACGTAGATGGGTTGTCATTGGGAGCTGTATTAACCTTTAACTTTTTAAAACTGAGCTACGGAGGCCGGGAGAGTCGAAGGCGGCTGAGGCAGCTGACCAGTGCTCTCTGGTGCCTGCTGTTGTTCCCTGGTCGGTAAAGGATTAACGACGGTTCCTGGGGCAGATCCAACAGGGTTAACCTCGACCGTTGCCGTGGCGATGGTTGTACTACTACCCGAGGTCGTTCTGTCTGTGGCGCCGGCTGGCAAGTTGGTCATGGGGGTGGTTGCGGCGTTTGGATCATGAATTTGTGAGTCCGTCGCAGCCTGTTCGTTGTCGGTGGAACAACTGGTGCCGTCGGCGTTCTTGCGAGCTAGCCAGATTCGCGCAAGACCGCTCGCCTGGCTGCCCGACGACGTCCTGCCAATATCAGTGAATATAATAATACTACGTAAGTAAAGTAAGTATACAGCGTGATTGAGAAAATGTTTTCACTGCATGCATTAGCCTAAAATGCATAGAAAGCGAATGAAATGAAGTAAAATGGAATAAACTAAATAGCACAAATGAGTTTCAGTTGAGTTTAGTTTTGTTGCTTTGTACATGCTTTAACAAAGCTTAATGTTGCTGATCTTTACAGCAGGTTTTACGTATGTATGCCAGCTTGTTATCAGTGACAAACTTATTATCAGAAAATTATCACGCTTATCTGAAATTGTACTGTTCGTTCGTGCGCAGGAAATTACTCAGAATTATTCATTTGGGGACCTCAGATTTGAGTTTAAAGGGGTGTAAGTTCAGAGGGTATGGGCTGGTGATCTGGGGACTGTGCCCCCAGCAGGGTCCAGAGGTAGAACCCCTGGTCAGAGGGTTGGGGGGCGAAGCCTCCCTGAAGCTGAAACACTTTTGGCTTTTAGACGTTAAATGGATACCGCAAATTTGCTATCTTTTCTAAAATTCGGAAACTTAAAAATCAAATTTTTTGTTTTTTTTTCAAAAAAAGTTTAATAGGTCGCAGTTTGTCACAGTTTACTGCGAATTAATGAAAAGTAATAAAAACAATACGCAGAAAATTACATAGGTTTCGCTAAATACATTTGGTTTCAACCGCAATACCCCTAGCTGGTATCTTTTTCGTTGTTGTCAAGATTTTAATGGGGGTGTACACCCCAGAGAGGGGCTGGATAATCACTCGTCTGATTATTCATTAAATACTTCAGTTGACTTTGCATAAAAGCAAAGATTTTGCTCTGTTAGCAAAAATGTGTTAAATTCTGACCAATCGAATGTAGTAATTGCATATGATTTGCTGATACCAAAAGCCCCCAACAGCAATTAAACATGACGTAGATTTTTGCACAGAAAATCCAAATGAGTTAATCTGTTTCAATAATGAACTGAGTAATTGGTGTTAGAGCGCGCTCACCTCTGTCGCGTAAAACTGCGTCTCATGCCGTTCTTGGCGTTGAGTTCAAGTTGCATCGCGCGCCGTGACAACACCCTGATTACTACTACAGCTACGACAACAACGACAACAACAACAACTGCAACACTTATTACTACTGCGACTAACTTCTCGTCCCGGCTCGGTCTCATTCTTGCATCTTATGAAATGCCCAATTTCTCGATCGTGTCTCGATTTCGGCCTGAAAGGTTTCGTGCTTTATCCTTGACAACTTTACAACAACAACAGCTATTACTACTACCAGTACTAGTCTCTACTTTTCTATTGCAGTACTACCAGGGTGCGGCGTGACAAGAGCCTGATGGTGAGAGAGTAGGTCACTGTCATGATGACGAGTGGACCAAAGAACGCAGCCAACGAGCCATACACGAGGAAGTACGAGTTGAAGATGGCACATTGCAGATCGGCGCTTAGGATGTCTGTTGGACGATAAATGGTCAGCACAATAAGAGGACAGGCGATGAGAAAAGAAATGATCCACGATGCCACGATCTTGATTCCCACAATCGTCGGCGAACGACCGCGACTCTGTGAGAAACAGTCACAAGAAATCAGCAATTTATTTAAACGGTATAGATAAAAAAACGAAATAGCATGTAATACAACGGACGATTAAAACGTTCGTAACCTGACACAGTTAAACAAAACATAATACATCTTTTTGTCAGTTTTTTTAACAAAGTCTCTTATGCAATTCATCGTAGAAGTGTGCCCAGAAAAACGAAAATCACTTACAATTTTAACATAACAACCACAGACCTTCAAAACATAAAGTAAAATTTTACACTAACATAAATTATTTTGGTGTTACTAACGCAAAACTAAATAGAAATCCGTTGTTTTTGTTTAAATGACTGTCATTAATTTCAAAGTGCTGTCTCAAATTTGCGTTTCCGGCAGAACTTATTGGCCTTCGTCTTCAGTAACGCCGTTTCCAATTGATAAACAAACAAAATGTTGTCAAGAAAGACTGACGTTTAATCAGATTGCTCAGGATTGAAAATAATAAGCCATATACTGTGCTGAAAGATCAGCAACCAAAGTTCCGAAAGAAACTTGTAGGCCGTGAAATGCCTGCTAAACAAGATTGATACGACTGGATCTGCAGACCGCCGAATCCTGCAGTGGTCGACGTTCCACGTTAATTATTGTGTCGAAGAGCTAAGACATACGCGTTTTAGATTGGTGCAAAAATCAACGACCTTGGATGACCTTGAACGGCAGGTATGCGTTTCACTATGTGAGCCAGCCCCTGTAACCTTCTACTACAAGTAATACTACTGCTAATACTACTCTTACCTTGATCGGATCTCTGATGCCAGCGTAGCGGTCCATTGAAACAGTGCACATATGCATAATCGACGAAGTACACATCGTCACATAGTAATAGTATAGTAGTAGTGGTTGTAGTAGCAGTAATTGTTGTTGTTGTTGTTGTTGTAATAAATTACACATCGTCACATCCACGATCTGCCAGGCTGCGCACAGTCCTAGTCCGAACGGCCAGTAGCCTGCAGATACAGTTAACAGCCATTCGTCAAAATCGACACACAATTTAATAACATCACTCGCTACTGACAACACAGTACAGGAGTCTACTGTAAGTAAGCAAAAAATGTAGATCTTGCAATATAATTTATTTGACTCGACTCGACGGAAGCTAAAGGTGAAGTTTGTAGTTCTGCACGATTTTGGCCTTGATTTTTTGGCTTCAGCCAAATCTCTAGGGCAAAGCCAAAACCAAAATATTGCAAGGCCGAAGCCAAAAAAATATGGCATTGAGGTCAAAGCTGAAATTAAGGATTAACGTCACGGACAAACATGCAACAAGCTCTAGCACACGTCCACGACAAATCAAAGTACAGGGGAGCCGCGCTCATGTAATTATAAAATACGTATTTTATTTCGGAATCATTAGAATACCAGAGGGAAGAAAAACGTCAGCGGACAAATTTTCAAGAATGGGCAATAAAAATAAACACATAATGATAAATTATATCAAATTAACGCGTGGTCTGCATGCCAGCGGCAACTGTTAAAGACGACATGACACTTCATAAGAGACGAAGTGCGACACTCAACTTTGAATCGTGGTTACATCATACAGTAAAATAGGTTTTTTTTGTAACATTTCAAGTCTACATTTTACCGAGGCCTTACGGACGTACTTAACGTTAAGAATACTGCAGACAGACAGCACATCAGCCTATTTTTCAAACATCGCACCCCACATTTTCGCATAATTTCTCAGGAACTTGACAGTGCTGTCACACCGTGAAGTCAATCCTTCAGTTGCATATGCTCTGAAAATATAATTAGCACTCCAGTTTTATTTGTATGTAAATTTACAGGTTTTCTGTCTTATAAATGGTTTTAATGTAGGTTTTGGGGGTGTTTAATACCGGTTTTAGCGTTATTTGGTTGTCATCATAATAAACTACATTAGCGAACAGTAAGCCTTCATATTGGCCGGGAATATGACGTCACTCTGTCATCATCACCAACATCATCATTATCAGCAGCAGCAACAGCAGCAGCAAATTCATTCATCTTCAATCGTCTTTTACGTCACTTGGAAACCCACTTTCATTACTTGTGTTTGCTACAGTAACCGTGTCTGTATCACGTCAACAACGCCTCTTCATACTCCGGCAATAATGGCGTTATGCAAATGCCATTATTGAGCTTTTATCAGCCCACTAGGCGGAGGCTAGGCGCTGGTGCTGCTGCCCCGCCGCCGCTGGTGTTTTTGTACAAGTTTATTACTGTTTATTTCTTGTTTTCTAAAGTTTACGTTTTACGTGGTTATTTTATATCCATGTTGCCTGTTTGTTCATCTGCCTGTTTGCAAAATTACTCAACTAGTTGAAAATAAATTTTGAAACAAATTTTGCTAAACATTTTGGACAAGTGCTCAGCCACAAATCCATTGCCGTTAGAATCTTGTCATTAGTTTCGGCCTTGAGTCGCGTCAAACCCTGACCATGAAGCCAACGGTCTCAGGACCCTCGCGGAATATTAACAGTGATAGTATGTATAATATATGAGCAGTAGACTAATCGTAGCAATGGTAGTATAATAGTTGATCAAATCTTGTCATTGCGATTATCATTTGTTTATATGACAACAACGCAAACTGACAGAGGACTATCGTGGAACAAAACAAAATGCACGACATGCTTTAACGTAACCTATGTCATATTGAAATAAAATAAAAATTGTGGTTTAATAAACGGTCTTTGACCCTCGCGGAATAAAACAGCTTAAAGAAGTCGTTGTCAGTCGACGATCGCCGATTATCCGGCAATTTTCACGAGTTGCTCATCCAGGTTCGCTTTTAACCTTTTACAGTACATTTCACTGCTCCTGCTGCTGCTTCTGCCCACTCTTGTAATCGATAGCTCCATACAGCATCTTCCAGGCGTAATGCGGCACTTCACGGTAACTTACTACTGCAGAGGCTAAAATGCGACGTTTTGATTCGTGAGTTTTTCTTAGGTGGTCAACGCTTTGATCTTGATTGACGAAAATTCACGAGAGCCCATCGCTGAACTATGGCAGCTGACGTAAGCGTCTTAACGGCCAAAACGCAATGAAAAAAACGATGTCTATTCGTGCGTTTGTTACGTTGCGTAGGCTGTTAGACCCCTACCGCGTAACCTATTACTCTGTAAATTGTGTATTATTATCATTTTGTACGCCATTCATATAACGTTTAGGCCTACGCGATTGACACGTGAAATACAGACAACTTATTTACTTATTTACTTTCTTTCTTCAACCACGCTTTAAACGTAGTTCAAGTAAGTGAATAAATGAGTAAGTTGACAATATGTCTTGCTAGTAACAAATCGCGTGCTATAACTTGGCATATTGTGTGATGCTACAAGGCGAACAGTCTTTGTAATATCCGGTATGCCACCTAGCACGTCGCGTATAGTCGTTGTTGTAGGCGTACGCAAAGAAAATTGCTGTTCATCCTGTTATCAACTGAATGTCAGCATGAACAGATTTCAACGTATTTTTACTACAACAACTTCTACTACTATAAGGTTACTACTACTTGACGTTTTACACACCTTTTAGTTTTACAACGAACTGGTCACAGCCGCGAAAAAAAATCTTTGTAGAACTGTCCCAAACCGACCATAATTGCTTCAAGCTCATAGAAATTGCCAAATAATGTCTGCAGTTCTTTAGTTCTAAGCAGTTATGCATTTAGTGGACAATGCGTGAAATGCAAATATCTTTATCGTGCAACTACTCTCAGTCAAATCATCTTGGATATAGTTAGTTAGTTAATCTGCACATCTTGCACATGCAAGTTCAGTATCACCGCTGTACGTTTATCATGCGGCCATCGTCATATCAAGCCGCATTACCGGGCATGCCCGTCCGTCCGACCGCTCGTCTGTCTGTCGGTCTGTATGTCCCGTACGAGATCCTAACTGGAAAACAAAAAACATACGAAACCCAAAACTTGTGCAAACGTTTCTCAGGGCAGGAGTAACTTGTGTGCAGACGACCGCATAACGTGTTGGCACTGCGCCAACATATTTGGCAAGTTTTCGTTGCGTTTTTGTTTTGTTTTACTTTGTTTGTTGTACTACAGTAAATTTATAATATCTGAATACGCTACAATAAAGTCTGCATGTATGCTACAAAGCGACCGAAATGAACAAAATTGAACTGAGTTCAGTTTAGCTGCGTCTACACTTGCAATTAAAGGCAACTTACTTAAGTAGTTACTGACTGAGCGAACGAGCTTAAATAAACTAAAAGTATGTCACTGCGGTTCACTTGATTTCATTGTAGTACATTTTTAGCGCGTCTATGGCACGATGTGTTGTCTGTCCGTCTGTCCGTCCGTCCCTCTGTAACGAATGTACCCTGGATAACTGGTAGATCTTAGAAGAGAATGATTTTTACACGAATAATTAGCTGTGTTTCTTAAACCTAGGCATGGAAAATTTTAGCGATTTCATGATAGGGAAACATTTTTAAATTCGGGGTTGAATGAAACTGCTAGGAAAATGTGCGTTTTTAACAAAAATTTGCTATATCTCGCGGAAACAGTGAAAGATACGACCAAGGTTACTATTAATCATTAATAGGAAGTGGCATACGCCCTTTCAGATGGGATGAAAATCCCCGACCTTGAATGACCTTGAAAGTCAGTACTGCAACAGTTCCTGTACAAGCTGTAGCGAGTTTTCCCTAGCAACAGCTGGGCTTTTTTTGTGCGAAGTTTACTACACTAAACGAGTTCAGTTCAGTACGGTTCATTTACGTTGCTTTGTACAATGCCTTTAGAAATTATGAATGATAAAGGTAGTTACTAACCAATAAACTCCTGTACGATGCAGAACGGCATGACGACGAGAGACACACAAAGATCGGCCACGGCCAGCGAGACCAGAAAATAATTAGTGATGCTACGAGTAGTGATTGTCATTAGTGATGCTACGAAGTTTGCGTTCAATTCGGACAGCGACACAGACCAGCACGTTACCGGTTACACCAGCCGCTACTAGGGCTAATAGCAGAAGCACCTCCCAGCGTCGTTGATCAACTGCAGTTTCAGGCATCTCTGTGCCGCCTTCTAATAACTACAGTACTGATACATCCAGATTATATCATATCATCATCGTCATCCAATTTCTGTGTCTAGTTTCTATCTTCTTTTTGTTTAATCTTTTTACGTCTTTTTGTACTGTTTCCTGATCGCTAAATTTAAACATCTGCTGTTTCTAGACTCTTTGTTCGATTTATTTTACCATTGCTCGAATTTTATCTTTACTTCCTACCAATAATATCAGGCATTTCTGTGCCCGTCTGTGTTCTCAGTTCGTCGTCGCCAAACAGTACTTGGATGGTCGTATTTGATGCCCAAGGTAATGATGGCATGTTGAAGAACGAAGATGTCACTATTCATAAAAATTTTGCCATCTCTTTACCTGCAAAAACATTTAAAATGTGTTAAATATTGTCAACGATCTATGTACTCCTAGCCAGTCCTAACAGATACAGAAAAATCTCAACCAAAATCAAACATGAAGACAATCGAATAATCGTTTGCAGGCATAATAATTATTATTGCTATAATAGGCGACTTCACTTTTTGACTTAGACTTTCGCTGAGTCTTTTCGCTGAGCGAAAATTAAAGCTGAACGCTAAAGTCTGTACTTAGACCACAGTTCAACTAAACTTTGATCTAAAACTGACTTAACCGAGCACTTAACATACGCAAAACTGTTTGTTTCAGAGAAGCCCTACGTTTTGTCTACAAAACACAAGTCGACTAAAGCAGTTTTATCATCAGAAGCTCATAAATAAGTTTAGGCCTACTAAAGACAGCAGTTTAAGGTTTCTATTGCGAGAAAAATTGATCAAAGTTCGTGAGCTGTTGACAAGCGCACGGTTATGTCATGAGGCTATAATAAACCGTTTATTGTGTAAACCGTAAAATCGACAGATGTATAGTGAAGAAGTGAAATTTTCAAAAACTTATTTCAGCAAGTCCGAAACTTTTGTCTCGAGACAGACACTGCGGTTTCGAGCACCACTAAAAACGACAAACTCTAAATAAATAGACCTAATAAGAGTGTAAATACGCCTACATCGCGTAAGTCCACATCGCCATAGTTTCGATATTTCTCACTAACACGGCAATTAATATTGCCGCCTTTCTGTTGTACAAATCGTGAAGAAGAAACTATACTAACGGTTCTGGTGGACGTCGGCGAAGACAGGCACGCACTCGTCTGCAAATGACGTCACATACAGCTGCTGATTGCTCCAGCGCAATATAGACAGATCTATGCGTTCACTGCCAGTGCTTTTACCTACAAGAGGCAGAGGACGACTGAGCGCGCAGTGAGCAGAAGACGCATCTGATCCGTGAACAAAATGGCTGAGTCAGTGAGTGATTAAGTTGTAGATGCATTAATAACTAGAACAGAAGAAGGAAGAAATTGTCTGAAAAGCACTTGCGATTCTCAAAACTGCGTGTATATTAGTAGTATAAGAGTATAAGTAATGAGTGAGTGAGTTAGTGAGTCAGCATTACGTCTTGCTCAACACATTAAGGCAGGTCATTTCGGAGACCGGTGTCTTTCGAGGCAATCTTTTGCACCGGTATGGCTATCTCAGCCTGGCCATCCCTAGGTGGGTAGGCGCAGCAAGTGAGTGAAAAGTGAATGAATGAATAAGTAAGCAAATAGTTGTACGTTTCGCTCAACACACTAAGGGCAATTTCGGAAACCGGTGTCTTTAGAGACAATCACCTGCAGCGATGTTGACTAAATTGTTAACTCAGCTTAGCCATCTCTTTATGGGTAGGTGCAACGAGTGAGTGAGTGAGTAAGTGGGTAGAGTTTTATCGGTTTTCTGGACACATTACAGACCATTTTGGAGACGAGTTTTTTCACAGGCAGTCACTAGCTCTTGTACTGACGACAAGAAACACTGACGCATCTGATACGAGAAGTGGAGCGCTCGCGCATTAACAGCCATGCCGCCGCCAGCCAGTACTCATTATGTCCACAAAAGGATGGCCAGGCTGAGTTGACCTGGGTGACGCTCGGCGCTCGCGCATTAAAAGCGATGTCGCCGCGGCCACTCATGGTCGTCTAAGCCAGTGAAAAAAACCGCTACAAAAATTAGGGATCTTCTTTAAAACAGAAAAATACAAAAAAAATAATTTTAAAAAACGAATAAGACCGGCCACACTAAAATAATAATTATTATTGACAATAATACATTCGAAGAAACAAAAGTGTGTACGCGCGAAAGCAACTACTGCTTTAGCCATCGCAATTCTGTCTGTCCGTCTGTTCGGCTGTCCGTCAAACAGGTGGATCAGTCAAAAAGGGTGCAAGTTAGAATCACCAAATCTTCACCGTCGGCTGCCTCTAGTTTCAGGAACGGTAAAGCTTTTCCATAAATTGAAAGGGCGTCACCCCGAACGAGGGCGCTAAATGAGATGGGGTAGGAAAAATGTGCATTAATTTTAATTAAGTCGTTGTGTCTTAATAAGGGTGTGAGACAGGACCCAGCCCTCCTATGCCCAAGGAGGAGGTCAAAACGACCCCCTTCTGCGGTTTTTAATTATTTTTGTCCTGCGCCGATACCACCAATATATTTTGTGTATTTTTTCTAAGCATTAAAGGCATTTTTGACATATTACACACTACCTTACCCTTGACAGGTCAGGTTTTCTAGGTCCTGGAATATGTCGGATAATACCGATAAATTAGCTCTCCGGTATTGCTATTGATGCTGAACAATATAATTAACGACATTTTTCCGTTTTCGTGTTTATTTGTTGTTGATCTGAATAGTTAATGCGTTTCTGCAACAAAAAAACTTCAAATATTTTTATACTTTAGACAGGAGACAAAAACGGTTGATTTCAACCTTATGCGCTATATAAATTAATGTTTTACTTACTTACTTACTTACTTTCATACAAAAATTTTATAGCAGACAGTTTTGATGTTCTCTTTTAAAATCCATTCAAGTTTTGTATAAAATGCCGCAAAATATCAAGCAAATTGCGACTATTGTTAGACGGGGTCGAATCAACCCCGTCTTAGGCTAAAAAGGCTGCCGAAAAAAAACTTACGCATAGAAGCGCTAGGTTACTATTAATCACTAATAGGAAGTGGTACACTGGCTCTCGATTGCCACCGAATTCAATGACCTTGGATGACCGTGAACGCCAAAATAGGGGATCTTTATGGATTTTTGACGATTTAGGGCTGCGAGACACATTTCAAGAGCGAATTGCGCCGAAATCAATTGAAATAGACATAGAAAAGCTGCATATGAAATTTCTAGCATTAAACGTAGATTTCAATGGTCTAAATCTCGATTTTCTAAGTTCAAGGAAACCTGCACACGAGGTCATCAAAAAGCGGTACCCCGTAAAAGTCGTTATTTTACCGTTGTTGGCCAGTATTTCGTGAAAACGGTTGCAGATAGGCATGGGCATGCTGTCTATCACAACAAGCACTAGTGACGAGCTTCTAAGTCGTATCAACATCGATGACTTTGAAAGACCCCGAAATTCCAAAATAAGGTTTTTTATTGATATTTGCGATCTTCAGCTGCAGCGCACACTCCAAAAATAAACTGCGACAAAATGGCTCGAGATAGACTGACCGTTTGCGAACAGGAACTGCTATAGGTTTACGCGCGTCTCGTGAGCATTTGCTCAATTTTTTTGTATTCATTTTTGTATTTATTTTGTATTTATTGTATCAATTTTTGGTATTTATTTGCTGTACAAAAATGACTTGATAATTTTTTATACAATATTATAGTACATAATAAAATGCTTACCTGCGTAGTAGGCTACATTATACAGGCATTAGTGCGTATAAATCACGACCATTATATCAATTTTCTCTCTGGTTTACTACCGAATGCGAAGTCCTAAATTATACCGACTTTCCACTCAAATGGCAAAAAGCTTACTTTTTTCGATGAAGCGTTTTTTCTGCTCCAAGATATATTTGGTGTTACTGTTTATCTAATCTTTTCTACGTCTCACCGGTGCCCAAAGAGACACACTAAGGGCAGTGTTGCTATTCCCCACTGCTTCACGTGGTGGCCAACTCGCAGCGCCTTAGCCATATCGTTTCCCAGGTATGCCGAACTATGCCCTATGTCTCCATGGTGACTGACGCAGTAGCTGACCGCATATAGCAGTATTTTCAACTTAAAAAATTTTAATGAATATTAAAAAGACACGTTACCTACTGAATTGCAAAGATTGTCAAAAAATTACAAAAATGTACAATACTTAATCCTTTATATGCATAAAACATTTCTACTTGCATTGTAAAACAGCTAGGCCTAAAGGCAAATTCAGACTGCTGTGTTGACCGTGTGACAAATTGTATACATGTGCAACTAGCCGAGTGCTGACATTATAGCCTATGCGGCCGTCCGACTACAGCTAAGCAACTCCGACTCAAAATCAACAATAAAACTGGCCTCTTAAACTTTTACACTAGAAATCAGAACATTGAT
>Ga0209671_1003801_pt1 | contig 14703 bp, 8 predicted proteins | sample WorMetHERISLAND2_2_FD_187401 | JGI IMG/M metagenome (GOLD analysis project Ga0209671, IMG submission 187401) | Marine gutless worms symbiont microbial communities from Max Planck institute for Marine Microbiology, Germany - Olavius geniculatus... | ecosystem: Host-associated > Annelida >... | reverse complement strand
GGCTCATCTAGCGTGAAACAGTTGCAGATAGGCACAGACATGCTGTTTATCATAACAAGCACTTGTGACAAGCTTTTGGTGGTATTAACATCGATGACCTTGAATGACCTTTAACAATCAGAATAGGGGGTTTTAGTGTTTTTTTGCGATTTTCGGTGGTGATGCGCACATTAAGGGTGAATTGCGACGAAATGGCTGGAGATAGACCAAGACCACTTGCGAACAGGAACTGCTAAGGCTGTCGCGCGTCTCATGAGCAAAGCTCAAACTACTTTTCTAATATTCGCGACTCAAGTGTTTCTCACGGAACTCGTGTAATACAGTATTTGCAAAATTACAAGAAACGTCATTGTACAGTGGCACTTCTGTTTTGTGCTGCATCTACAGTAGGCCTAGTTTGAAATCTCTGTAGGCTTATTCGCTTTTTGCTTGCACTGCCAGGGTTCAAATTTAATTAAAGTAAACTTTTAGCTGGAGTTAATTAATAACAGACTAATTTTCAGTGACTCAGTCGTCTCAAGTGAGCAGTTAAAAGTCGATCAGTCTGTCTGAAACATCTGTTTATCTGTCTAATGACTATTCTCGATGGACGTTGTCTTGCCATCTGAGATGTAAATGCGAGGGTGTGATGATGTTCTAGGTTCATCGGTCAGTCTAGCGCCGACTCTTATCTCAATCTACGACCGTACGGCGGTGGCGACGTCTGGCGGCCAGGAGACGGAGCACGTCTCTGCTGGAGGTTGCAGTTGGTACAATGACGATGCGCGAGTGAAGCCTGGAGTCGCCGCCCCTGCTGCTACTGCTGCTGCTACTCGTACTGTTGATATTGATCGTCTGGCTACACCGTCTACCGCATCTTCCGTCAGTCCGCGCCGGTCGACGATCGTGAAGCGCGCCACGTCCTCAACCATGGTGCTTCCTGGAGATGCGAAACAGGAAGTGGATCTGAAGAAGCGTCCGCTGAGCATCCGGTCGACGTCGTCGACTGCGTCCACGGTGTCTGCGACTCAGCGTCGACCGCGCCGCAAGAAGCAGGCGGTCGAGGGTGAGGTTGGGTGTACTGGGGTGGACGGGAACCTGGCACCGGTGTCGGAGCGGCTACTGGGCCAGCAGGCGGCGTCATACAGTGATGAACTGGACTGTATGACATCCAGTCTGTTGCAGCGCAGTGGCTCGGAGTCGTCCGGCGGCTGTGAGGGAGGCTGTGCTGGGGGTGATGTGGTGAGACTGTCGTCACTGTTGACTGATGACGACGACCAGGAGGACGTCGACGTCAGTCCGTCCTCGGACTGCAGTGACGCCAGTGGGCGGAGTCACTCCAGTGGGCGTGGTCATCACGTGACACAGTCCACCAGCTCGCAGTCGTACGTTGACATGGTCGTCGCCGAGATACTCGACACCGAACGCGCCTACGTCAAAGATCTCCGTGACGTCATTCAGGTACCTTCAGTCAACTTCATCATACGTCATATAGCCTACCTGTACGCCAAGATTCTGATTTACAGATTTTCTAAGTAGCCTAGTCCCGACTTTTCGTCAGATTTTCGTAAGTTCTTTGTAAATCAGCAACTTTGTAGTAATGTGTATGTTTTTCGTAACTATGTCGTAAGATGTTCTTACAGTTTTTTTTGTTTGAAATCGCACATTTCTAAAAAAACGATGCAGCTCTCCCAATAGATTCTCGCTTATAGGGTCCAGGATCAGCTTCAGTTAGGTCTATGTAGGATGGTTAAACGAAAACGAATGCGTGCGTTAAGTGGACACAGATCGTGGTCATTAGATCCGAATTTAGTTTACAACAAATCTGTGACGTCTTGTCATGTTATGTTGTATCACTTCTTGTCCAACGTTTCCACGACAAATCGAAAGAGTGGACTTTGGGCATTAATCATTTGGACCGTGGACGCTCAGCTGTCGGAGTTTGTATGGGTGTCGACGGTGACTGACGCGAATGAAACTGAAGGAGATATCGACAGAGACGAGAGACGGTTGTTTAGTTGGATACGTTAAACCCGATGATGCGTCCAACTGGAAAAGCTGCTTGCAGGATGCTTCCAAGCGTGCTGTGCCATTGCCGACAGCTGTAAGCTGGTAACGGTCGTCTGCGTCTACTGAGACACGAGATGCTGCTGTGCTGCTGCGTGGTGTCGGCTACCAGCTGATGCGTGCGCAGGGTCGGCCGCGTGCTGTGTTTTTGTGCGATGTGTCGGCAGCTAGCAGCAACATCTTTCTATCGGTTAGGGCGCTCGAACTTGAACGACGAAATAAAACAAACTTGAACCACACTCACTTCGTACTGGTATCGCTTTCACAACTTTCGGCTACAGTCTTGCCACCCCAATTGTGCAGTCTATGCTATCTGATTCTGAGCATGGTTTAAGTTAGCCATACGTGCACTGCCTGGAGTGGTACAAGCTCTTACTGCGTACTCGCTATCCACTTATGTAGTGCGGTATTATAGTACTAAACAACCGGAGAAGGTCGCCGTTAACACTGTCCACCGCCCATTTTATCACAAAGTGAAACGTGGCGCTACGAATTTCAGAAAAGTGTTATTTTATTGCAGAGGTTCGCATGTATTGCGATATAAGAACAAAATACGATGTTTTATGATGTCGAACGATGTTTTTCAGTCGCTTTAGGGTGTATTTTAAAAATTTTGTTCAACTGCACACGTGTACTGACTGTGAGCGCTGATAATGCGTTTATCTTTGCCATCGGATGAGTTGAGCAGCAGCAGCAGCTGTGTTGTAGCGTCAGCAGCTTGAAGCACCGGCGTTGTGGGTTAAAAAGAGTACGCTCGGCGGGAAGTTGCAATTTTCTGACAGACGCTGCAAATTTCCCGCAGAAAAAATTATGGGTGCTCGAAATTGGGGATTTTTTTGCCTTAAATTTAACATTTTTGTGATAAAATTTTCTGATAAGAAGCAAATTTTCTGACAATTTTCCGACAGCCCAAAATTTAGAGACTTAAGCGTTCCCCCAGGCCACGAAACCACTGCTTAGGCCTATATTTACCAGTCGTCGTCATGCTGAAAACCAGCACTCAAGGCAGCGGCGTCACTTGAGTGCAGAGATCGCGGAGAGGCAGGCAGATCGAGTTTCCCGGTCAGCTAATTTTGCGCATGCGCAACGAACGAAATCGCACTGGACTGCATACGGGAGCGTCTTTCGCTTTCGACCAGAAGCACAAAAAGTGCTGTTGGACTTTCGTATTCCATGCACGCCGTTGTTTAGTACGCTATTGCGTACTTAACGGAAGTTTCATGAGCTGTATTGTATTCTGTCTGACTACGCGTCGCAGATTAGCTCAGGTCACAGAAATAGTCTAATACGCCGTTTACGCGAGCGCACGACGATCTGGCTCTATGCGCTCGTCGAACGCACGTCGTGCGCTCGCAAAGCCAGCTTCCTCGTGTAAACGGCGTATAAGTTAGTGATCTGCTGTGATCGGCGATGTTCAGATAGACCCTTCTATACAGCTTAGGAAATATGCTTGACTACAGTATAACCTGTTACTGCAGACAATATGTATCAGTTATAGTTCTAGCTGTGGTGTGGCCTATGGCACGAGTCGGTCACGGACCGTAAAGCAGCGTGAGTAAGACGAGCCAGGAAACGGAAGAGGTCACGCCTGCAGTAGTTAGCAGTCTGTCCGTGGTTGCTGTGTGCACTGTGCGCGTTAGCTGACCTATAGGCCTACTCTTTGCACCTGTCCGTCCGTCCGTCCGTCCGTCTGTCTGTCTGTCTGTCTGAGTACAGTGTGCTGGCCTCTCGTCATGCTCATGCTGTAGGCCTAAATGTGGGTGCATGGCTAGGCTATTCGTGAAACGACTGAAGTGATATGCCGGGCTTTGCAGTCGGACGGTCGGAACTGCAACAATAATTCCAAGATTGCGCATGATCGTCCGATCCAATTATTGTACCCAGCACTCTGATAGTACTAAGTGTTATCTTAAGCACATGCCTAAAACTGCAGCTATTTGTAGGCGTACAACGGACGAGATCATACAGCGAGTTCCGGGCCAATGGAGCCCGGACACAGAAGTTCTGACGCCGACTGAGAGTACATGGTCGATAGCGCGGTACAGTTATAGGGGCTAATGTCGGGAGATACTCTCGACTGACGTCAGCAGCTGGAATGCAGCAGTCGACTACTGTAGATATGATAGTCTTTGACTTGGTAGCCTATCTGTCACTGGCGCCGGGCAGCTTGCAGCCAATGCCTAGAAATGGACTCAGTCAGATGGAACGGCGGGACTAGGCCAAAAAATTAGCAGACCTGGCCGAATTGAACTAGGCTACATTCAAAAAAAGGTTTAAAGAGTATAGATTTTCATAGGAAACCCATCTTAAAGCTACGGAACATCACCTGCCATATGGGATCACGTTGCCACCCGACACAGGTGAACGTGTCCTCCCTCAACCCCAGCTAGAGAGGCCGGTACTTGATTTACCTACCCGGAGGGATGAAAGGCTGAGTTGATTTTGGTGTTGGTTGTATACCGAGATGTCCACAGATAGTCACCCATCCGAGTACTAACCACTTGATAGCGACCCAACCAGGAATCGAACCTCGATCTCACGATCGTAAGCCCAACGTCGTTCTGTTATGGGGGTGTTTACACGATCCAGCAAACGTCCAGCAAACTTCCAGCAAATGTGTTCAAAATACACGTGCTATAATGCTGGACGTTTGCTAGATCGTGTAAACACCCTATTACAATAACAAGCCAAAGCCGAAAATTATCAGATAGATACTGTTACACAAGTTTGCCAAAATACGCACGGTAGTTGAATTATCGTCCATCTGATTGGTTTTATTAGTCCGCCCGTAAGGCGTAAATGGTAGTTTTCGGAAGGACTTATGTTTTACTGCAGATGTTTTTTTATTTTAGTCGCGAGATCTTATAGATGCGTTGGCCGATCGGCGCGAAATTTTGCACGGTGATCAGACCCAGGCTAGGTTTTGTAATACCGGTCCAAAATTTCGGAAAGCCCTCCCCAAAAAAATTTTAGCGGCCAAAAGCATGCAAAATTTGGCCCGATTTCGGACGACTTCAAAATTCGGCGGCGAATATCTCCGGAACGGATGAAGATATTCAAAATCGGACATGTACATTTACACGATTCCTTCCGCGTTGGGCGAAAAATTTTGCTGAACATTTTGGTCCACTAATCACGGAGATTAATAGGTGAAATTGTACCAACCCAAATTGAATTATTCGAAAGACCATATTTTAGCCTCTAAGGGGTGTTGCACCCCCAAATTTTTACATGCGTTTGAGAATGACCAAGTCTTACTAGCGCACACCTCACCGGGGACGTGGGTCTCCCTTACAATTTTTTTCAAAGGGTGAGAGGTCAAAATTGGCTTAAAATGTAGTAAAGGAGCGCTTATAACTTCGGTGGTTAGGGATTGTAGCCCAACGAAACTTTGGCACATGACATGCCGTTGTCTAAGCATGATAAATTAAGTACAAAGTCTGAAGGGCATTGCCCCCTTAAAATTCGGGAGGGCAAAAAACGTCGAAAATTTGGCGTGATTTAGGAAAACTTTTAAGTTTGAACGCAAATGTCTTTGAAACGGATGAAGATATCGACAAGATGTGAACGGCTTTAACAAGAGCTATCTCTACGGCGTTGAACAAAAAAAATCTGTGACCTTTGGTCCACTAACGAAAAAGTTATAGCGTAGATGTTGACCTACCCTAAGTCGACAATGCACGTTCTATGTATGCTAATGCATTTGAGTTTGGGCACGTGACTTTGCTACGTGCGGAATTTTTTCCCTAAATTTTCCCCAATCGGACTTAGGGCGCCGGGCGGACTTACGTTGGGCTTTGCCTCGAATTTCTAGTATTATATCAGTTCTTGCCGTAAGCTTGTACGCCTATGTGTCATGTCTGCAGCTGTTGATTTTGAAATAATAATAAAATGCAGCATTAGTGCAAATTAGTGAAACGAGCCATGCTGAATGATTTCGGATTATGCATCGTAGGTTTGTCACTTTGTCTGACTGGTTTCTAGCACGGTTGTGTAGTTAAACTGTTTAGTCTCTGGTAATCCTACCTAAACCACGCGTTTACGCATGTCGGGATTCTTACAAGAGCGGATCTACAAACTGATGAAGTGACGGCTAATTAAACTTCTGTTGAGCAGGCTTCCGCATATGTTTTGTCGGAATAGCGGACGGAGAGAGAGAGAGAGAGAGAGAGAGAGAGAAGAACGGAATTTGTGAGATCCATGCACCAGTCTGCAGTGATTTGGTTGCTGTCGAGTGTTGATCGATATGTGAGTGGCAGATCAGGTCGGACAGACTGCCGTCCGTCCGACATCCACTGAAAATGTTCAGCACTCAAGAAAAGACCTTGGCCATTTCGTTGCGTCACGGGTTGAGTACAGTACCACACGCTGCAGTACGACATTTATCTTGTATTGCACTTGTGCTTTCCCGGGTAACCCCATAGTGAAAGTGTTAGGAGACGATAGGCCTATGTCGCTTAGAACACGGCGCCCACGTGCATGCAACTTGCATGGCGTGGGCGCCATGTTCTAGGCGATGCAATGTCATTGCCACGGTAAGCTGAAAATCTGTTGCTAAGCTATTCTTTGTCGGAACACACTGCCGTTCGGCTGTGCGGTTACAGTTCATAAAACAAAACTTGACTTCAGGAATGACAATTATGTTGTGATGATTGCCTCTGAACAGGATGCTGGCTGTTGGATTTGCAATTTCCTGGAAGTTTCCGGCTGGCGACGATCCCCTGAACCCCGTGCTGTCCGTCGTTCCTGTCGTTCACACGTAGTCCGATAACAGGCGTTGTCCTTTCGTGAGAGCAAGTGTCTCGAAATAGGGCGGACGTTTTATATCGTCTACGGCTGGTGGTCGGTGGTTTCCGTTAAACGGAAATGTTGTCAGACGAGGCGAGATTTTCGTCGACGGCTACTAGTAACGGAAACTGACTTGTTTGACACCGGCGTGGACCTCAGAATGAAGGAAGTCTGCGAGTATTCCACACTGCATGCAGGACCTTTACACGGCACCGTCTTATCTTTTGGAAAATGTTTTATTGAGCGGTGTTGATAACGACTGGTCGTTTTTGCTGTCCGCGATGATGTACACGCCATGACCTGAGAATTCCGCGCATTCGGCCAGCACCTGTGGCTTCACGGCTGTTTCCCAGGTTCGCCGCATCCGCCTTGCAGCCTGTACCAGTACCAACGACTGTTCTAGGCTTATCATCGCCTGCTTCTGTAAAATAACACTATGGGATCTTTTTTTGTAGCTGTAAGAATAGGAATACACGAGTTGTTCTATGCATAACTGAACTCAAGCTATTGTATACATTTTCTGTGTTGCAGGGTTACATGTGTTGCTTCGTGAACAACGAAGCAATTTCTTCAAACATATCAGCAAACGACATTCGCTTTCTGTTCGGCAACGTCGAAGACGTTTACAACTTTAACCGGTTAGAGCTTCATGTAATGTTTATTATCAGTATCATGTTTTCGTTTCTGTTATTTGTGGGCATGAGAGTTTAGTTGCTTTGCAGTGGTAAACGCAGCAGCTTGCTATTAGCTCGTGGAAGTGGATCATCATGCTGTGTATGTTTAAATGGACAGTTGTAAGTCCCATTTTGGTTTTTCTGGCCTTAAGTGGCCCAAAACACGTTTGGTAACCTAAGTTTCTATAGTTTTTAAAATGCATGTCATCTTGAGATAACTGAACTAAACTAAAGTGTTAGCATCTGAGTTGACCATGATCAAACATTCAGACAAATGAATCACCGTTTTGCCTAAATCACCGTAAGTCAATAAACCACAAGTGTGTGGTGTTGAATTTCTCACAAAGGTTAGAAGGTCTGACGTACCTATCTGCCTCTTGAAGTTTTGAAAAGTGTAAGTGGGATTCAATTACATTTTGCTGGATGGATAGATGACCTCACGTTTTGTGAGTTTTACGGCTTACTTGAACATGAATGGTCAAAAAACTGAAGACATCATTTGACTTTGTCGCAAGTCTCAGTGTACAAAAGTTTTTAGTGGCCTAAGGAAGTTTTCCCCTAATCCCTTATAGTCAATTTATGATCATGTGACTGATGTCGCTGGCGTAGTTGCTTTTTTAGATTAGTGCTAAAATGGCGTACGTATTAAACTTAAAAACACGTTGTTATGCTTGTTGTGTACAAACAGCGAGTTTTTGTCGCGGCTGGAATGTTGTCAGTCTGACCCGGTCCTTATTGCGCGTTGTTTCTCTCAGCACAGTCACGGCTTCTCGGTCTATTCCAGCTACTGCACCAACTATCCGCGGTGTGTAGGCTGCTGCGTTGTTGTAGCCTTGTAGATACTGCACTGCTGGAGTGGATAAGGGAGTACGCAGTACGAGCTTATACCACTGCATACAGTGCGGTATTATACTTAAACATCAGGTCGCGTCGGCTGCCGAAAATTGTCAAAACAGTATCAGTGCTGTGCGAGCTAAATGTGGTTTATACCCCGTTTACAGAGGAAGCATACATGAAGCACACGTAGAGCTATTCGTTATCAAGCCAGATCTAAATGCACGACGTGTGCTTCGTGTATGCTTCCTCGTGTAAACGGTGTAAAGTTCAGCTATAGCGCACGCATGAACGTATAAGCTTACTTGTGCTTCGTCGGTGAAAGACTGTCATTTAAGCAACAGATAAATTTTGATCCGGACAAAATCTTAGATTTCATCTGGACGTCAGATCAAACTGACACTGGCATCAGTTTTATAACATAGGAAAATCCATATCGGTTGCTGTTGTGCGGCACAATGCACTTTAACGTGATCTGTCTTTACATTGGACCCCCAACATTTCTGTCAGTGCACGCTGTCCGCTCTGTGGCGTAATCTGAAGTCCTTGCGAGGTGTGGACTGGCAATGATGTACAAGTAAGCGTCACGTAGGACGACATAAAGCATTTGCCGCTAGAGGGCGCCGGCGACAACCCAATGGACAACCTATGAAATATTGATGATGCTGAGCCGCTGAAGCGACGCCGAGATTTAAGCCCCGTATCAAACACTAAGTAGCCCACTTCTGGCTTGGTTCGCTTCTGCTTATGATGTATATACAACCCAACCTATCATATTTCCTTCACTGCATCTTACACATTGCTGACTGGTATGGTCAGGAAGGGCCTCCTGACTGTAAATACATGTAACTGCTGCCACAGTCCGTCGTCGACTGCTGTAATCTCTGCACTGCAGTCTTCCAGACGGTGTTAGACATTGGTTTCAGCAGATTTAGTTCTCTCTACTGAGCCTGAGGCCCTCACATTATTTTACAGGATATAGTTTATAGCCTGCTGTGACTCAGAAACAAGGGCTCACTTTGTTTTTGCTCGTAACTTGGCCATGGCCAATTATGATGAATGTTCATTGGCTCGTGTTTACTCTGTTAAAATTTTATTTGCATTACGATTTTTTTGGCATTACCTTCATCATCATCATCGTTATCGTTAATCATTATCACCAACAGAATTAACCAATAAAATTTGTGTATTCGTTTTTTGTCTAGCTGGGACATTTTTCTGGATTCACTGAGGTTAGGCCCGTTCCCATAAGTAAAATTTTGCAATTTTTGAATCAGGACTTTTAGCAGTCAGAATGACTGTTGCTGATTTTGCTCCCAATCCAACAACGCGTCATAACACGTTTTAGCTTTTCTGTGGAAAAAACGTTCGTTACTGGATTGCTGTGATGATGAGATTTTTCAGAAACCTGAAAGATATGAAAGACTTGAAGTTTTTGTTGTTGATGATGTTGCAGATCAATTTCGGTGCTGACGAGGTGCTTGCAAGATGCTTTTATGTCGAATTTGTTGTGCAATCAACAGAGGTCGCTGCAGCACGACTTGCCGCTTGGCGCCTACTTACTTAAACCCGTTCAGCGAATATTCAAGTATCAGCTTCTACTGCAGGTTGATTGGGTCACGTGCATTGCTCAATTATTTGCTGTTGTGAGACTGGTGCATTTAATACGACAGTTTCGCTGAATGAATAAGAATTTTGCTTTCTCTAAACGGATGTAAACAAGCAGCAGGGGTAGCATTTTTTGCCCTTTCTGATATCTTTACGTTTTTCATTTTTATTTTCTTGTCTCGTCTTTTTTTTCTTTGTTGAATTCTTTTGCTGTGGGGTCAGCTCGGTCTTAAAAAATAGCCCAAAATACGAGTTTATAGTGGCTGCAAATGGCATTCGTTTTTGGTTGGGTACATTGAAAATTAAATATATAAATGTTTTGACTAGGCCTACATTATTATTATTATTATGCTTCATTGATAGATCCGTTAGAACTTTGTCGGTTCGTCTGTCGCTCTGCATGCTGCATTTATGATTGGTACCTGTCAAAGTGGTTAAAAAATACGCTCTACCTACATTCATTTGTGAGTTTTAAAGTGCAATCCTGCTAGTTGATCTTCGTCGTCATGTCCACAGGATGCAACGCTTTTATTGGAGTCGGACAGACAGGCACACGAATTGGTCGATGAGAAGAAGTAGCAAGCTTATTGTTAGGTCTAGTAGGGAATGTCACACTGCTTGAATGCTGCTATTTGACGTGTCACCCGTTGCCGTCTGACCTATGGCTGGAGATGTTCTACCATCTTAAACGTTGTCTGACGACTGGCTGGTTTTTAGCACGGGACATCCTGACCAGTTTGCCATCATCATCATCAGCAGCAGCAGCAGCAGCAGTACCCAGACAGACTCTCAGTGTCGCAGTCATTTCCAGGAATAACGACTAAGTTTCTCAGTATTCGGCCACGTGGTTTTGCTGATTGCTGGGCTGCAGTTGAACGCTGCCTTTCTGCCGCTGCCCAGTGTTTATAGCCAGCCACGGCGTGGACATTGTCTTCCATTTATCCCGTACTCGCCCCACTGTCTGCATGGAAGTGCATGGCTGTAGCAGACACTTGGCACACGGGAAGTGCCAATGTGTCGTCTCTTGCTGTTTATTCGTGTTTATGTTTAGCTAGACAGTGTGACTCATTTGTTAACTGTAGTAAAATCTTGAGCCTGTGATGCATCTGCATCTGGTACTTCCGGTAAGCAGTCGCAAAGTCAAACGCGCGCGTTTAGTGTTTAATATTAGCGCAGTTGGCAGGCTGTTAAAGACAATTTCCCTTGAACACTTCACTGTCACGTCATTTCTGGAAGTTGGAATATATATTTCCTGCAGATGTTTGGGAGACCCTGCTGCACAGTTTGATGTGTGCTTTGCCTCTGCGCAGACAGAAAATTCTCCTCTGGGGTTGGAGTGAGCAAAGTCTTCCTCGCCTTCTAATGATGACTCATTTTCTGTCTATAATTTGGCCATTTTAGCATACTTTCACGGGGTAATGTTTCTTCTCCTTGTCCTTGACACTGGCATGTGGTCATTACTCAGTAAAGCGTCAGAGAGAGAGAGAGAGAGAGAGTGTTAATAGGAACGACATGTTACTGTTTGATGCTGACGATTGTTACTTGCGTAGAACATGCTGAGTCATCATCATGGCAACGATCATGACGTCATAGCAGGTGCGCTGGGCGCAATGAAGCAGGTGACTCAGTGTATCAATGAGGTGAAGCGTGAGCATGAGAGAGCATTGCGTGCTGTTGAGATACGGCGTCTGCTGGACGGCTGGTCCCGCATCGATCTCGCTCTGCTGGGACACCTGGTCATGGAGGTATGCACCAGCCAGTCAATAAAACTCGTCAGAATTAGTTTTCTTACTTTGTGCCTAACAATAAAACACTATTTGTACAATATACTGATATCAGTCATTCTGTTACCCGTTTATTTGGTTACACATGGTTAATACAGTGCGGATCAAAAAAAAACAGTTCACCAGTTTTTTTTCTCATAATATGTACCATCATATATTGACTGAAATTCATATTTTTAGGGACAAAAGTTACAAAAGTTGGCAATAAATTTGCAATAAAGTGTTTATTAAAAATGCCAAGTATTGTTTCAGCTTTTAAATACCGGTATTAACATTTTTCGTATAGTCAGTGTATATGCACAGTGTTTGATATTTGTTGCCGTTTTTTTTGTTGTTGTGGTGTGATTCTGTTGTTGGTGTTAATATGTGAAATTTTTAGGACAAGTTCAAATTTTGTGGCTGCAAGACTTACCGATATCTTTTTCTTTTCGAGAAAGGTTTACTTATTGCAAAGCGGAAGGAAGATGGTAGTTTTCAAGTCAAAGCTTCAATAATGGTATGTTAATCTACTGCATTTTTCTTCTTCTGTTCATATTCCTCATTGACTGAAAATAGTAAAGTTAAATAGTGCATAATTTGCATGTACATTGCTGTAGAAACAATACAGGGGAGTATTAAAACAACATGGAATGATATAAAGAAAAAATAATCCAGTTAGCATTTTGCAGCATTTTTCTTATGGTTCTTAAATAATGTTGGGTAACTTTGGAATACTTAGCCAATTAAATGGAAGTTAGAAGTACTAGTAGTAAGAGCAGTGGTTATAGCATTATCAGTGATCTATAGCACCAATAAGAGTGTTAAGAGTAAAGAGTAGCTTGTGTTTGTGTATGTGTGTGAACAGTGCTGCAATCTGATGCTTGTCGAGACAATTACAAAAGCTCCCTTCAATTTTCACTTAGTTCCATTCAACAATCCCAGAGTACAGTTTGCTGTGCAGGTATGTTGAACTCACATCTGTCAAGTTTTCTTGCATATAATTTGCAAATTGCTCCTTGCATGTTTCTTGTGTTTAAGCTAAAGCAGCAAATTAAATGGAGATAATCATGTATTTGCTTGTTTCGTTGTAGTGTTTTATTGCTGATGGCTGTTGATAGAAAGGGAACTCTAAGGGATAAAGCAGTACTCTGTACAAAAGTTCATTTTTTTGTAATATTCTGTTTGATATGCAGCAAGTCAGTGGGAAAATTTTCTGATTAGAGAAAATTGCAACAGTGCTAGTAGTAGTGATGCTAGTATTGCTTCTGATTCTTCGCTAGAGATTTTTTGTTATGCATCAACACAGCCGTTCAGTGCACTGTAGATGTGCAGGTGTTAAATTTGGTTGATCTGGCAGATGTAAATTTATTCAGCTCATTTTTGTAACAATCTCTAATGCTGTCAACACACGTCAGTACTACAAGAATAAAATATTAGAAATGCATTGCTAGTGTGCATGTGCTACACAATGGTCCTATTTGCATGCTGGCAGGCTAGAAACATGGAACAGAAGCGGCTGTGGTGTCAGCAATTGAAGAAGTCTATCATTGATAACTATGAAGCCGTGATTCCTGACAAAGCCAAACAGTTGGTCATGTCACTAGGCACTGACTGCGCTGGAGAAGGTCAGTTGCTTGAGTCGATTCTACTGCTGTTCATATTGTGTTAATAATGCACAGTCATAGTAGAGGTGTTGATTTGGTCACTGGCACAAAACTGAGGCGTGGTGACAGTTTAAATGCCATCTACATGTACAGTGTACTTAGCCAGTGGCATCTGTTTTGAATCTTTAGAAACCAGGGTGTCTTTTTATCTAGTGTATTTGACCATGGCACTCGCACTAAAATTTCTGCTATTATTTTTATTTTTCTTCACTGATGAAAGGTTATGTTTTATTCCTGTTCGTCTGTCTGTTTGCCTGGAAGATAATTGCGGCCAAGGAACAATAAGTTGAGACTTTGGTGGTGATTCGATTACATAATGTTGACAGTTTGAGCTTGTTGCTGTGATAGTGTAGTCATTTGCAAGAAAACTTTATTTTCTTACCTTTAATTTCACCTTTCATACACATACATCAAACTAGCTTATCTATGTGCAAAATGTATTTTGTTCTCTATTTTACAGTATTATTGGGGTTTCTGTGGGATTTTAGTAAGCTGTCAGTTAGTGTTCTAACAATGTGCGATGAGCTTAAGCAACTACACTGTGTCTCAAAAAAAGCATCCCCAACATTTTCCACTGTAACTTGATAACCAATTATCAGATTTTAATAAACTTTTGGTACAAATATTTCTGACACAACTTGCCATCAAATGGCCATTCAGTTTCTTACCTCACCCCGTGTATGCTTCTACACTACCTAGGGAAAGCAGATCAAGTGAAATATGCGTTAAAATAAACAGAAAACCTGAAAAAAACATCCCCAACATTATCGATCGTACCTTGAACAAAGATTAGCAGATTTTATTAATATTTGGCAAAAATATTTCTGACACAACTGGCTATTAAATAAGTGTTTTAGTTTTTAACTCACCCAACCTTTGCTTTTGCACTACCTGGGGAAAGCAGACCAAGCATAATATGTGTTAAAATGAATGAAAAACGTCGATAAATTCCATCTATCCTAATCTGTTGGCCCCAACAGCAGGTCTTGCAGCAGTGTGTCTACCAGATGAAGTTTAGGAATGGTTGTAAAGTCAAGAAGCGACTAGTAGAGCCTGTATTGGTCGGAGCAGAACATTATTGATACTGCTGTCAAGTGAATGGAGAAAGCGTCTCCTTGCCTGTGTTCGCATAGTGGGTTAACACTTCAAGCAATTTTACTGTAGGCAGTTGAAAAATGGACAACTAAATGAAATGTAAGCCACAGTTTCAGAAATGTGAACAAAATGTGTTTTTTCGCATTACGTTAATTAAGCAATCATATCGCATTGGATAAAAAAGTGATATTTCGCTGGTTGTGATTTCCCCAGGTAGTGCAGAAACAAACG
>Ga0209671_1003799_pt1 | contig 14706 bp, 9 predicted proteins | sample WorMetHERISLAND2_2_FD_187401 | JGI IMG/M metagenome (GOLD analysis project Ga0209671, IMG submission 187401) | Marine gutless worms symbiont microbial communities from Max Planck institute for Marine Microbiology, Germany - Olavius geniculatus... | ecosystem: Host-associated > Annelida >... | reverse complement strand
GGTCAGAACACAAATAGTTTCCTTATTTTCTAAGCTACTATTTTAAGGTAGGGGTCTTTCGTAATTATGCCTAGGGTTCCCATGTGTCTAAATCCAGCCCTAAGATTTACATTCGTATGGTACAGATGACAACGCGAACTCGCACGACACTTGGGCAAGCTGGAAACGTGATGGTGTCCTAGTTGTGAGTGAGCATGGCTCAAGACAGATGAAATGGATTGCAGCCGGTGGCTGTTGTCACGGTTGCCATTCTGCTGTTGCTGCTGCCGCAACCTGGTTTATCCGATAACGAATTGTTTGTGTGTGTGACGTGTTTGATGGCTAACACAAAACGCCTTCGCTCGCTATATACGACGAGCCAGCCAGACGGGACACGTCGATCAGGCGAAAAGCTAAATACTCCTGCGCGCTAAATAAACACTGCAAGACTCAGGATAGTTTGCCGGTACCAGGGCGGTTTCTTCAAGACAGAAATCAAAATTCTAGCATTCAAGACTGAGACATTGCTGTTTGGGAAATGAAGGGTAGAAATATGAGGGAGCTTCCACACAGAGAGTGGACAGACGATGTTGTTGGGTGATGCAAAGGACAAATCTGCAGGAACTGAGCCATACACTCAGCACAAGACTGAAGCAACTGACGATGAAGCAGGCGTCGGACTTTAATGATAATAATGATGACAAAAGTGTGCCCTAAAAAGTAACTTCTATAACAAGCTTTATTCTACCTGACTTTAAAATATAAAATATTTTCAAATTACTTTAAACTAATTCGCCATAATGCTATGGCTATTCATCTTAAAATTTTTTTCAATACAAATTACATTAATCGACGATGTAAAAATTAAAAATAGTGGCAATAAAAAGTCACTGAAAGGTTACAATAAACTTTCCGCCTTGAGACTTGCGCTAAAAAAATCGCACCAATAAATTCTACAAAAAAAGTCTCCGGTAATTACGTAAATTGCAGTTTCAAATTCATCAGCGGTCGCCGCTTCGCCTGGAAGCTGACGATTAAGCTGCAGCAAAGTCGGTCTGACGCGAATGTCCCGCATTCAATTAAAGCCGTTTAAGCCGGGGGTCCAGATGTCGTCGAGCGACGACGCCTGACAAGTCCTGACTGCCAGCATATAAAACAGGTTCTTTAAATAAATTCAGTAACTAACGTTATATGCTGCATATACATTTGTCATGTACAAATTTTATGATTTGGCAAATTTATATGGCATATCAAACAGGTTCATTAGACCGGCGACACGTCGTGATTTCAATTACCGCCCGGACTTGCGAGACCTGATGTACCCCAGCCACAGGATCCACCCGTACGGATACGGTATTGAAACGACCCGTTCACTGGTTCCACGACTCCCATCTAATGCCGTTTTGCGAAACAAGCAAAAGCAGAAAATATATTGTGGACTTACGCATATAAATATACAAAACATCACTTTATACTTGTTAACGGCTGCTAAATAATATCACCTTTTGTAATTTTTGCTGTTTTCGATGTGCTAGTCCTAAAATATTGCCGTTAGCAAGTGTATAAACTGATGTTTTGTACATTTATATTTGCTGTTGCACATGCTGAGTTATAGCCTATTTTGTCTGAAATTTCGTTGCCATGCAGGCAACGAGAGTCGGTCGGGGTAAAATTTTATTGGCAGCATTCGATTACCCAACCACGAAAACCCACCTATAGACGCAAAGATCTCGCAGATCTCTTACAGAAACCAAGTTGGAGCCCATTTTGTCCCAAATTTCGCTGCAATGGCAACGAGGGAAAATTCGGGAAAAAATTGAATAACATCGTCAAATTGGTCGGCCCCCAAAACCATGCCGTAGAACCAAAAATTACGACACTATCTTGTACACAGCTAGAGTTATGACCGTTTAAAATTGTTTAGTTTTCCCCATCGGCGCCATTGTAATTTTTTTTAATTTTTGCAATAAATGCGTTAAATACTAATTTTAAATTTGTTAACCCCCAAAAGGCACATTCTTGCGTAAAACCGCGTCGTTTGAAACATAGCGTGCAAAAATCCGCCGAAGAATCGGATATATAGGTGAGTAAAAAATCAGTATAAATAAAAAAAATTTGCGTATATTTCATTCATTTGCCGAGAAGCTCCCCCCATGGACGGATATGTATAGAATTTTGCACAGGGGGTCGTCTCGCCGATGTAATCAACTGCGTCAAAATTTATTTCAATCATATTAGGGTTTAGATTCTGTGAGAAGTCGAATTTTTGGCTTTCCCATAGAAATGAAAAGTCGCCGTTAACACAGGGCTGAACGGTAGTGATGACTTGGTTCTCGTCATATACGTTGCCAGTGAGCTCTAACGTTGTCTGCTTACCTAGTTCGTTTACCTAGCATTTCTGGTCACCTGTTGGCTGCAAAAATTAACCAATAAACTGGCACTCGTGGCATTGACTCTTCTGTACTCCCCGCGCCAATTGTACGAATCGTCCTACAACAGCCATCAAAGGGACTGTACGAATCGTACCACAATCACGAATGGACGGATACGTATAGGACACGGACGGGCAGATGGAGATGGCTCAATGCGAGGGAGGGCGTCTAATACCGCTTGAAGAATGACCGGGTGGCATGACGAGCTTTCCGATGACAGACAGGTAGGTGTGCGTGCTGGCAACGCCAACAAGATCTCGTGTAATTCTTGTCATCAGTTATATTAGTCCAATAAATAGATGCAGCAACAGCAGCAGATGCGGACCACTTTTATGGTTGCAGAATATCCTCCTGCAATGACATTTCGCCGCCGACGTCTTATGCCAATCTAAACGAAATTTAATTCCGTCATTCCGTTTGCCGCTAGTCGCGCTGATTTGAGACGCTTATTTGATTTCGGTTAGCCTACTGACAGAACGACATTCTGAAGCTTTAAAGTCAAACATTCTAAAGCAGCATGTAATCGCTATTGTAAATGGCGACCACATTTAAATTTCACCATTAACAAATACGCAGCGTGTCCGTGAAACAATTTTGTGTCAGAAATAAAGTTTCTAGACCATAATACTTGTAAGTTACGCACGACGTTTTGACCGCGCATTTAATAACCTCATCGTGTATGCCTTTACAGCAAATAAAATCATATTATCAGCAATTATTCGGCTAAATAAAACGACGAAGTTTTAACGCCGGTTAAAGAGAAAGCTTTCGCAAACGATATACGTGTATCGGAATTTGCATCAAAAATGGCAAATGATGTTAGTGACGTATAGGCCTATGTTCGTCTGATTTGTGTGGTCATGCGGAGTAATCACGGATGCACGGATGCGCGGATGCATGGACTGTTGGAAGAGGAGGAGAAAAGATGAAGGGCTGGATGACAGTTGATATAGGAGCTCGCATGTCGATCGCTGAAGCAGAAATGTCGTGTTTGCGTCATCAGGGGATCGTCGTTAAGTCTTGCTGGACGCCCGGCAAGGACGACGACAACGCATCAATGACGCATTTAATTGACGAGAATGTCTTAGATTTAGAGCATGCAGTGTCTGCCGGTAATTTATCGTGATAGTATTTAATATTGTAGCGTAATAAATTATATTGTCTTTTTAAATAAAACGTCGATCAATAAATCTAAACCAACGAAATTCAGCAGCATCGTATACAACATAAATCTAATTAAAAAATATTTAAAAATTTTGCAAAACGTCGCAAAAAATATAAACTATGAAAAATACATAAACAACAAAAAGTCTCCAAGTTCATACGACATATAATAAAAAGTTACTGCAACATCACTTTTGTTACTTACTACTTATTGTAGGCCTATCTGTGTTCATAATTAAACGTGTTACCAAGTAACTTAATCTCACAATTATTTTGAAACCGTCTGCATGTCGTATTCTGTCGCATACTAAAATTTTGCTGAGATTTTTGAAACCAATAAAAAGATATAAAGTATCAAATTTTTGCATACGATCTGACCTTGCAGTGACTTTGACCTTCATCCCTCGACATTCAAAATCTACAGGTGATCTAAACTAAACCACGGGGTAAAGAAAGTTTGGTAAAATTCTGTCCATCGGTTTGTAGTTCACTATGACGTTCTTCTAACAAATTTCTCGACGCACGCCTGGACGTACGATCCAAAAGCGTTGATGAAAGTCTGACAGTCAATGCCTCAGTCTACCAGACTTTTCGTAACCTTTAAAAGATGCTGAAAATGGTGCTACATATCGAAATTATCTTAACAATTTCGAGAAAAGAAAGTGAGACAAGAGTTGGTTAAGGCCGACGTTTTGCGCATTTTTGCACTTAATCAACATCGCATTCTGCAGTGATGTCAACAGAACTTTTTTCAAGACCAAAACCAAAACTTTGCATTTTGGTCCTTAAAGCGCCTCGAATAAAAGACGTTGGTTTCAAGGACTACATACATGGCATTTAAACGTCAAACCTCGACATAGACGGCGAACGGCATGACGAGGACGGCAACCATCAGATCAGCCACTGCCAAAGACACGATGAAGAAATTGGTAGCAGTGCGAAGATTTCGCTCACGGTAGACGCTGAGACAGACCAGCACATTGCCGAATACCGTCATTATCAGCGCTGCTGAGTTATAAACACTGAATATCTTTACGGAAAATTGCTAAATGGTACACAACAAATAAACACTCTGTGGTTGTGTTGCCGAATACCGTCATCAAGGGGAAGGCGAGCAACAGCAGCGCCCACGGTTGTACGAACACGGAGCACTGTGCTACTGCCGCTGCCGGCGTCGATGATGTGGAAGTGTTGTCGTCACCCAGGCCTCGGCCACCATCCACGTCGCACCTGTCCCCTTCTCCGGACACATTGAGACCTGCCAGACTGACACACGACGTCACGTGATCCCACACGGGGGAAGGAGTCGGTGATTCTGTCGTGCTGACGTTATGGTCGTCGAACTCCGTCTCAATGCTAACGGTGACAGTGACCGACGCTTCGTGGTGGTATATGGAGCTTAGAACGCTCGACATCCTGAAACCTGCTGCTTCGGTTGCTGTAGTTGCTGCTGTCGCTGTTGTGTACATTGTTTCTGCAACAAACTGCCAGACATATAGCACATTGCAAATTCGTTCTACCGTCATATTTTGTCAGTTACAAAATTACTGTGCGCTTAAGCGTAGGCGTTTAGACTACGTACAACGTAGTTAATTTAAGGCTTTTTGAAAAGCAACTTATAACCACTTGAACAATATGAGTTTCGAAATGATTTAGTAGTTCAAAGTCTAAGAAACTTCCAGACTAAGACTAGACTAAAACTATTTATAGTAGGCTTACAGCATGTTTTGACCATGTATGCATTTGTCATGCAGGAAATCTTACCTACTTACTTACTTATGTGCCGCAAATAAACCTACACGCCGCACTGCCATGACTTTTTCATGTTTTACTGTCTTTATTGCAACGGTTAAAATTTAGTTTCGATTATTATGAAAAGCTCTGTGTTTTAGATATGTTTTAAATGAAACGGTAAAATTGTTTGGTAAACATCAATCCTGCATAAATACGTAACATGTTTGTTTAAAATTCTTATTAACTATTTTATAGAAAAAAATAGTGCACAAGTTTCGTCTTTAATACCGTAAAAATTCGCTGTTGTTGATAAGTCATAATACCACATAAAGCAAAAATTGTTTTATTCACTTTAGTAAAAAATCACTAATGTTTATTTGAAGTTTGTCTGTAATCAATTAATAAATCAATATCTTTATGGCAGACACAATTATACGCTGCATCAAAAAAGACCATGTGGTGCATTTAGGGAAAATTAAGCAAACGTGTGTACTTCCGTCAGTTTTTTGCTCTAAAATATAAACTTTTAAAATTTGTGTCTTATGATTTTTTTAACGAAATTTAGGTCTACAGTACATTCAAAATTGCATAATGATCTTTTCCTATACAAACGATGGTATAATACTACCTCTATTGCAGATTACGACGTAAGTAATCACATTGCTTCAAATGTCGTTGAAAGCTCGCAACACTCGAAGAAGCCTACAACAGTGCTCGGAAATCACCTACCGCGTTTGAGGTTAACCAGGTTTCCGACGGATGTCCGGATTCAAAGTGGTGCCGTGAGTGGTGCGACTGCGAATGCCGTCCGCTGCAACAACTCAATCTTGCCTCTGGTCCTGCGCCGTGACTTGGTCCGCCTGGTCGCTCGCCCGCGCCTAACAAACTCTTCGAAATGGCCATCAAATCATCAACGCGACATTTCCCCATCTCGGCCCGGCCTGGCACGTGTGCCTCTCTCTCTCTCTCACTCTGTCTCATTCCCGCAGAAGTCGATTTGCACCTTGTTGCTGCTACGCCAACGCCAGCAAGCTGCTGTGAAGCAACGAACGAACGCAGTCGAAATGACGACGCATCAGAACCGCCAGTGAGTTAAGTTACTCGCAGTGTAATGGGACGCAGGAACGTAGTTTGCTCGCAAGTAGGATACCGATTTGCTGAAGAGTGTTCAGTGCTCACTCGACTCACATAAGATATTTCGCAATAGAACGCTAGGCGAGATTTACTGCGGCGGTTATATGTCTGCTGCTGCATCGAATATTTAATTTACAAGCGGACAGGTCGCTACGCTCCTTGTTCGCTTGATCTTTACCATAGTATAGGCCTGCGGCCTCCATTTTCGGCCCTTCGGACTTCAACTCGGCCTGCGGCCTCGATACGTTCACAGCGCTGCATCATTATCGTTGTATCATTATAGACGCTGATGATGCGTCATTATGGTGACGACGTCTATATGACGTCACAGCCAATCGCAGTCGTTACATTTTGCATCCCTATTTTAAAGATATATATATACAACAGCGCAGCATATTCATTTCTACCCATCTGTGTATTATGAACAATAGATAGACTGCGTTGTGGTATAAATAGCAATAGTTCATGTCAATCAACTGGGATTTTAAAGAACCGCTAGGAATACTAGTCATGATTACGCAATCATCGCCATGGTAACTATCTTCCAACTTAACCGTTACACGTATAGCAACAGTAGCATACAGGTATGCAGTAGTCCCATTGATCTAAATGAACATCACCGATGGCTCATTATTTAGGCAATTTATTATGCGTTGCCTGATAAACGGGGAGATGTCTAAATGGTTTTTGATGTCGTAAGTAAAAGCCAATTGGTTATTCATGAAAACTAATGCAGGTCGCAATACGCACGGGAAACAACTGAAGCACGTTGGCGTCTGCGTATAAGTGAATTTACTGCGATATAGTTTACTTTCTCTCTCTTTTGGTTGCATACTCGAAGTTTTAATTGTTTATTAGCCAGCATGCACCGATTGACAGTATTTGACATAACTTTTTAGTTTTTTTGGCTTCCATGATTTTTTTCTTGCGTATTTCAAGAGTGTCGTATTTATTGCTAGTGTTTTGGACCATTTTCTTCAGCTTATACATTGTAACTTATACTAATTTTAACACTCTTTAGCAAAAGTATATATACACTGTATAGGTGTGTAGGTGTGTATATATGTGCGTAGTCTTCGAATTGGAGATACTAGTTTTTAGCTGCTTTATGCATGATGCGCAGGTAATGTAATCGGATGTCGTCCGTCAGTCTGGCCCGGTGTGACATTAAGGTACAGTTAAGTTTCTTAATATTTGGGGTCTTATATGTCTGCGTTGGGAAACTGCGTGTTATGTTATAAGCTAAGAACAATATGTAGTAAATAATGATAATAATAACCTCGCGTCCGATACATCTTTGATCCACTTGCCGTTAAGACCTTGAGCGTTTTCAACGCATCAGCTCGCCAGCTGCTGGTCTTGGGAGAAAGATCTCAATCAATACCGGTACTAAAGAGACCAGTTACGTATTTCAGAAAATTTCTGTTTTGATGCAGCGCTTCTCAATGCTGTTCTGTTGCACGACAGTTTGCCGACCGCTGACTGCGTGAGCTGAAGATCGCACACACCTTTGTATTGATCAATCAATTTTAGGCTCCCAGGGGAACGGAGTAGACCCTACCGGCGCAATTGCAATAATTCCCCGCGACACGTATATTTACCATATATGTGTCATGTGTTTCCACATATATGGATTAGCCCCCATATCCTGATAGACCGCCTCCGGTCTCTCTCTTTTTTGTGTGTGTGTCCGGTCGTACACGCGAATTACACTTAATACTGGTAACTCGCGGCAACGCGGTTAGCGTCCGAAACGCGCTCGAAATTAGCCCGAATGCACAGCGTCGTCGTTTCCGACTGGCGACGAAAATCGTTTTGTCGTCGGGCAGGGAAGGAGTAGATTATTTTCTCGCGCGCAACTGGAGGCCGTTACCTGGGTGTACACCGAACACTTTGGTCACCTTCTTTTATCCCCGTGTCGGGACATCTTGGTCAGTATTTTAGCAATCGACTGAAGTGCATCTGAGAACGGAGAACAATACGCTGTGATGCGCAAGAGCGTTTGTTCTGATAATTTGAGTAATAATAAACAATAATAATCTGCTCGGGCGCTTCACATCATCTGACATATACTTTAGAATGTTTTATTACTCATTAATCACAGTTTTTTAGCCAGTGACCTAGTAAATATAACCTAACGTATACAGTAATGTAATTTTAATTGCGTTTTTCCGGTATGCACTTTGTATTAGCCTGTGATCACTGGATCAACTGTGATCAAATATGTATAACCATTAAAATACTGATGTAAAAATATCAAATGTCAAAAGTAAATTCATACAGCGCATTTTCGTAAAAACCTCTAATGTTTCGGGCATGCGTCAGTACTGCGAAAACAAGAACGTCTAAATGATACTAACTATATCAATAATTTTTAAGTGAATTAAAAAACCTGATTGATTGATTGATCACTATTGGACAGATGAAGCTACGCGGCCGCGATTGGTTGCTCATATGTAGCATCAACGACTAACTAACCAAGATGTCCGGCTCAACGTGATGCTATACTAACCATCATGTTGTATTACAAGGCCTGCTCGCGACAGAATGACGCGGCGCCGCAGGACGGAGTCTCAGACGAAACGAGGGTAATTACGCGACCGACAATTGTCACCGGTACACAGAATGACCAACCGGATAGCTCTTCGACACACGGAGTCACTTGAACGGTTGTGCGATGCTCGTTTCGTCAGCACCGGCGATGTAACTCCATAGAAGGCGCTAAATTTGCAGGACCAGAAAATGACGGTCCATAACAAGAAAACCCAGCTGTCGCTAAAGAAGAAACGCTACAACTTGTAAAGTTTCTGTTGCAGTACTGACCTTCAAGATCATCTTAGGTCGATGATTTTCATTTCATTTAAAAGGGCGCATGTTTCTCTTGCATGCATAGGTTTAAGACACAGAGCTAATTATACGTGCGTGCCAAAGACGCTTACAGTATAGCTATAGTGCGTCAAAAACAATAGCCAAAAATGCAGGTCCCGGAAAATGACGGACCTCGATTGCAAATAACAACATTTTAAAACGAAAGTACTATCGAGTAGAGTTAAGCAAAGGTGATGATCAGTCAAGGTCATGCCGCAATGAGTGTTTTCATATCTGGTATAAGTGTTTTACTTGTTTAGCTGTTTATTTCACAAAACTATTAAACTTGTACATAAAACGTTGTTTATATCATAATATATCTACATGTATGAAAATTCACATTTCAGCAACACTTTGTAAAAAATACGTTACAGTACTTCATAAGTATAATAGTGGAAATGAGAAGTATAGCTGCCCCAATATCAGTAGTCTTATACTTTGGGTAGCTTACACTCACTCAAATTTAAAGATACTTGTATGGGTATCCAACTTTGGAATCCACTTCTGCGCGATTTAGTAAAGATCACGTTGCCTGCGTTATTTAGAAAATAATCAAACAATTACGTCAAGTTTAAAATACAAAAGCAATTGCACTAACGTTGTCGTTACGCATTGTTATCTGAATTTAATAAACTTGGTGCTGTTTATTATAACCTAATCATCTTGTCTCCCCTGTTCTTTTTTTTCTTTTCTTCCTTCATTTTGCTATTTCCTTTATTGTATTATTGTCAGCACTCAATTTTCCTTCAAGCGGCCATTTATTTGAGCCATATGGCTGCTTTGGATGCAGTCTCCCGCTGATATTTCATTACAGTACATTCTGCTTATATATTTCCGGGAAATAAATTGATGATGAAAATGATCTAAAGCACTACGACTGCACCTTTAGAATTCTATTTAATATCTCTGCCGATAAAAGATAAAGTCGCTCCGTTTATTTGTCTGCATGTTTGTCTATATGTATCCAAGATAAGTCAAAATTAATAACAGATTTAGATGAAATTGTAGTGATCCAAAATCTTATCACTTTTTTTTATCAGTATGCCGCTATTACAGACTGACACTCAATGTCAGCAAGTTAAGAACCGTTTTTGAAATTTTACGGAAAGTGGCCTAAAGACCCATTAGTTCGATCTCGGTGGCATGTCTTTCAATTAACAGTTACCGCCAATATGCAAAGTAATGTGTAAGTGGGCTTACCTCTAATCTCTACGATTACTATCTGTTGATGGCAGATGGAAGATACGCTTCTGACGCCACACGACCGATCACGATTCTCTAAAAGTCACGGCATGAAACAAGCTTTCCCAATAGATATTATTAGAGCTGTCGAAGCGTCAATTTTTTTCGAACGCATTAATTAACGCGTTATTAACGCACCCAGGCTCGTCGAGAGGGAGAGTATAGAGAGTAAGTTACCCCGAGTTTCGCGACATTTGGGGGCCCCGCCTGTAGAATATAGAAAGTTAAAAACACATTTTTAACGTATAATCAACAATAACTGCCGTCATAGCTAGCATAAATCTATTAAACTGTCGTCAAAATAATTATTTATTTACATTAGTGATAAAACGGCAACTACAGTTTAGTTAGGCGTACTTGAATTCATTCGATTGTCAAATAACCTCAGTTTAACATAATATTGGAACTTTTGCTTTACGGAATTTATTTAATTAACATAAATGCACGTATGTGCGTTATTTATTTTAACGCGGGTTAATTTATTAACGCATTAATGCGTTAATTAATGCGTTAATTTGACAGCTCTAGATATTATACCATAACTGTATGTCAAACATTCTTGATTTTCAAACTTATTCTTTTGTGCTGGCATACGAATAATAGTTCACTATTTTTGTCACAAAGTTAGTGTGTACAGTGTCGGTACAGTGGCCAGAACACAGACTCGCGGAATGGCTGTGGCTGAACCCCATGGGCGTTGTTCGACTTTTAACAATGCATGCGTCGTGTGGCGTCAATGTATTTCATACAATAATACTACGCTCCAAACAGATCTAATTAAACACTTTGTAATCCGTTTCTTTAATTCCAAGTTTAATTTGCCTGCATATATAGTTTTTGTGAGCATAAAATGCACTGCTAGCAAAATATTTACAAAAATCTGGTAACGTTTTGGATTACGTTTTATACAAAAAGTAGGCCAAGCCACCGTTGCACCAAATGTCGTATCTCGTTTTCATCTGATGATATCTGTCAATGCAAAAGTCTGAAACAAGTTTCTGCGTACATGTCACTTGTAGCTGTTGATGAAGACAATATATACTGCTGAGAGTATTTGTGTGATGCAAGAGGAAGCATTCGTAATGACGACATTTACACAGTAACCGTGACAGAATCAGTGATACATCGGACTGGACTAATAAGCCTATTACGGCCGTGACATCAAATAGCTCCACGAGCCAAGAGCCAGGAGTCATTTCGAATTGTTATGCTACGTACTCACCACAAACGGTACGCAAATGTTGTCCTAAAACAGTCAACTCTTTGCGTGCGCTACTGGAAACGACTACGAATCATGTTTGAACGTAGTCTGACAAACTGTTCACACAGCAGAGAAACTTCACAGACAGACAGACAGACAGACAGACAACGCAGTATGTTTAGTAGTGAGTCAACTTCCTTGCATAGGCCTATTGTCGCCAGGCTTCAGTCGGACCGGATTAACCACGGCACAACTGATGCATATATTTATACAACAGGCCCATCGATTCCGAGGGTCAGCCGTAAACCATTCTAGGGAATCAAAAATAATATATTAATCCAAAAATCAAGGTTTTGCAATAGAAAGCGACGAAGATGCCAAACGCGTTCGATGGGGAAAATGGGAAAAGGATGCCCTTTTTCCCATCCTGAAAAAGTGGAGTCCGAAACAGAGTCCCTGGCTATAAAGGGTTTTGTGCACTTTGAGCTTGAAAAAACGTACAAATCCGATGATCAGAACTTCATCATTTCTACGCGCGACAGCAGAAACTGCTATAGGGCGTCACGGCCATCGCAATTCTGTCTGTCTGTCTGACCGTCCGTCTGTCTGTCACACGGATGGATCAGTCAATAACGGCGCAAGCTAGGAACACCAAATCTTCATTATCGGCTGGAAGACTCTAGTTTTAGGATCCTTAAAGCTTTCGCATAAATTCAAAAGATGTCACCCCGAGCAGGGGCGCCAAATAAGAAGCGGGTAGGAAAAATTGGCGATTTTTGGCCAGTAAGTCGCCATATCTCTGAAACGGTGCGAAATAGGGCCTAACCATTAATCATTAATTAGAAGTCGTACACTGGTTTTCGATTGGCAACGAAATCAATGACCTGGGGTGACCTTGAACTGGAAAATAGGGGTTTTATGGATTGTTTTGGCAATTTACACACAGTTTGAAAACGAACTGTGCCGAAATCACTACATATATACCAGTAACACCTGCGTATAAAATTTTCGACGTTAAACGTAGATTTAAACGGTTTAGGCCCAAGTCTCGACCCCGTAGATTCAAAGTGGCCTGCGCACGAGAGCATCAAAGATGAGTACCCCTTAAAAAGTCGCTATTTTACCGCTATCGGCTGCGCGAGACCTGTTACGCCTTCTGGTGAGTGCAAATCAAACGCTATAGATACTGTGTTCAATGTCAACTGCTGGAATCCTGGAGCTTAGATTTTGTTTGCACTGTGCTTTCAAACATGCACCGCTGTCGCGCGTTCCCCTTTGCGTTAGCTAGGCTTTCTTGTTGACAATCTGTTACGGCCTATGTCTTTGTGAACAACAGTAAAAAACGATAATGCACTAAGCTTAGTCAGAATTTAACACTGTACAAAATGAGTATAATAATACAAAAAGTGTTATAAGCCTAATACACGCTAACATACACTAGGGGGTCACCCAAAACCAAATAAATTATTTAGCATAAATATGTCTATAAATTTGATTTGATCGAATATTGAAATACACCAAAGTCGCGTAGGGCTTAAATAATCGTAGTAATTAAACAGTAATTTAGCTGTTTTTGCGTAAATAAAAAACAACATTGCACACAGCATATGCATAGGCCTAAATGCAATTATACAGAAACGGATTTCATGACTAGTGAAATTTTTAAGGGGTCCGTCACAGTGATAATACTAGAAAGCAGTCAGAGCCCGCACACCTCCACCAAGGCCATGTTGTTCGCCAGGTGGCAGCACCGTGTTCGGTTTTGCAGCGGTTTCCCTTATGCCCCACTGAAAGCAATGTTAACGAAAATTTCAAAGGAATCCAGAATCCAGGATTCCTTCCGGATCACCCTTAAAATTGAATCACTAATAGTTTTTGCCCTTCCCGACATTCCCAGAAAATTTCAGAAAGATCCGTCCATAACTTTCTGAGTTATCTTGCTGACACACAGACAAACAAACAAACAAACAAACAAGGTCTGGCAAAAACATTACCTCCTTGGCGGAGGTAATTATGCACATGGGTCCGCACAAAGTTAATCCAGTCCACTGCCAGCAAATCCGCAATGTAGCTCAATGCTATAGCTATGCAGTTAACACAAAGTTCAAGTTGCCGCTGTTATCACGGCTGGCTAAGCCCAAATTTCATTACGCCGACCTTGTCGCGGACTTGTCACGGACTTTATCGCAAGTTCGCAACCACTTCGACATGTCGAAATCGTCTGTGTCTGCGACTTTCACCGAAACTTCCCCGTGAAGAAGTTTCGGTAAAAGTTGACGTAATGGAACATGGCCTTGAACATGCTTAGGCCTATACATAACTAACGCTGTATTATCGCTATAAACAACAGGATCGTTTCTATGCATGTTATGTACATTTCGACAACTCCTTTACGGCAAATGTACGATGACGTCATGCGACCAGCTGTAGCGACAACATTTGGTCATCGGAATCACTTGCTCTTCGGCGCTTGGCCGTTAGGTGTCGAGTCTGTCTTCTACACAATCACAGCGCATGCGAACGACATCAATAACTGAATAGCTCTCTGTAATAATCGACCAAGAGCACCTTAGAGCTGTTTTTACGCGCGATAGCAAGATGCTTCGCGCGTCTTAGCCATCGTCTAGGCGTCTGTCCGCCTGTCTGTCCGTCACACTCGTGACCTGTATCAAAACGGTGCAAGCTAAGACCACGAAATCTTTACCTGGGTTGCCTCAAAATCTATAGTTTTTCTTGACAAAATTTTGTGCCCCTGGGTGAGAAGGTTCCCCTCGAACGAAGGCGTCAAAGAGGGGTACCCCCTAAAAAACGTTATTTTGTCGTTATTGGCTCGCATAGTGTAAAAAAGTTGCAGATAGATACAGACTTGCGGCACTGGTGACAGGCTTTTTAGATTTGTAAACATCGATGACCTTGAACGACCTTGAACCCCCGCCCCCCTTCAAAAAAGTT
>Ga0209671_1003798_pt1 | contig 14707 bp, 8 predicted proteins | sample WorMetHERISLAND2_2_FD_187401 | JGI IMG/M metagenome (GOLD analysis project Ga0209671, IMG submission 187401) | Marine gutless worms symbiont microbial communities from Max Planck institute for Marine Microbiology, Germany - Olavius geniculatus... | ecosystem: Host-associated > Annelida >... | reverse complement strand
CCCTCCCCTCACCCTGGGCGAGGGGCGCAGAGCGATAGAGTTCAGGTCGGCCGCCAGTGGCGAAAATACCGACCGACGTAACCTACCGGACGAACGAAGTCGACGGAGTTCGACAAACTTTTTAGAGATGGGTCGCCGATCTCTTTATTCGCAAGCGAATAAAAAGTGTAACGTCCGTCGCTAGCCACAAGGCCCCACACAGGGCGGCGCTGATCACCGTCTCCTTAGCGAGCCCTCAGTTGCCAAACTATGCACATGAAGCTAGTGTATCGCGCGGTGTGCCACTTTACGCTCCAGCTTTCGATGGTGCTCACCACGTTTATCCACGCAGAAATGGCCAGGCTGCGCGGACGTCTATATTAGATAATAATAATAATAATAATAATAACAATAGTGTAATAAGTGGCACTAAACTAGTATGCAGGTCAACACATCCCTCTGGTGAAGGCAAAGCGAGTACCAGGGTGTCTGGCCAAGCTAAGGAGGGGCGCGTTGACGCGCAATTGGTGTGATACCATATGGCAGGTGACGCTCCGTAGCTCTGAGGGGGGGGGGGTTCCTGTGCTATACACAACTTTTTTTCTCCAACGAATAAGACCACAAACTTAAGTTACGGCTAAGTCAATGACAGTTATGACAGTCGTATTCGTATCGACTTCTTCGTGAAAGGGGAGGGGGCAGACTTTATCTGGAGACAAACTTACAGACTCAGTCGCGTGGGTTGACGACGCCCAAAGGGCCGGAAATATCTTTTGGACGAGTTTCTTAACCGTCTACGGGAGAAGGTGAATGGGCGCAAGCAAGAAACGGAGGTTTCTAGTCAAAACAACAGAACAGAGCCGTTATGAGCAGGTCGCTACAGATATCGCGATATACCGACATCGCGGACGGTATTTCAAGAAGAAAATTACTCGATTCCGCGCCTCTCTACTATGACCCGCTGCCAGCGGCAATGTCGAGCGCAGCGCCAGTTCAGTTCAGTTCACTTCAGCAAATCCAGATATCAGACAGACTCACGCAGCAGCAGCAAAGATTGTTCCAGTTCCAACCTCCACTCTACTTTTCAACGCAGAAAACGCCCCAATAGTTGGCACCGCAACCACAAGCGACCTCAGAATTATTATCTCAGCTGCACGCCACCCGCCGACGCCGCTCTGCAAACAAATATCCAGGTCAGGTCACTGAGGTCAGGACAGGTCTTCATCTTCAGCCAATCTCAGACAACCAACTACCTCCACTGTTCTCTGTCGTCTGCAATGTCACTCAGTGTCAATCTTTCCGTTTTCCTGTATGTCATTTATCCAAACTTTGGCTCCTCTAACTATACCAGATAAGCAAACTCGGAGTAGGGGAGTAGTGGTGGCGAATCACCAGAAGGCAGAACAAACTCGGGTTCAGGAAGTATACCAAGTTCATCGCGAGAACCGGCCTGTGTGGCTGGGGTTAAGGCGGGGCGCGTTCACCTGTGTCAGATGGCAGCCAACACTGCGTGATCCCATATGGCAGGTGAAATGGGTTTTCTTTTAAAAGCTATACACCACCTCTACCCAGTTACCTTTTGCGCGTAAGATTAGTTCAAGGTATTTGCTAAAGTTTCCTTTTTCGCAGAATCTATTCCGCTCCGTTCAAAATTCGTCTTCAATCGCGGCTTGTGAATGGACGCGGCGTGTGAAAGAATGCGGTAAGAATGAATGAAGCGATGACTCAACGACAGAAGCGCACTGGTTATGAGTACTATACAGTATACATTGTACATATAATGTAATCAACAGTTCTGAGTAATGGTCACGAACGGACGCAGCGCACTTGACCGCAGTGGCCGTGACAGTAGCTGCACACGCAGTGATGCAGTTAAACGGCACTTAGACCCACCGCAACGTTTATTCACACCTTCAAGTTTATACTCTCAACTTGCACGTGTTCATAGCCCCATCCCTTCTGCATGTGTCACTCATCCTGCCAAATTAATACTGGCTGGGCTGGCAACCTCACTATCTGATTTAATTATCTGTCTGGCCAAAACTGAGGTCATCGGGGACAAAAGTTCACGATCAAATTGCAACATGTACTGATTAGTTTCGTCATAACTATGACGAACTGCTAGTCGCAACGACATCTAGTGGGGAAGGAGAAGTGTTCCGAAGAAGGCAGCAGCAGTTGCCGAAACGTCAACGCTTGATGAACTGATGCAGCTTATTAGTTAAACCTATGCTCAGACTTAAAGTTGGGGATAGATTCCGGGTTTTGATTCAGAGTTTGGCTGGCTAAGGCAAAGGTTGAGTAAGGGTCAAGACTCATCTTTAGTGTCAGGATTAAACTATCCAGAGACATGCATGTTGACCTCTCCTAGCTGAACTACAATTTGTTCTTCATTCTGGTGAAATAACAATACCTTAGTTTCTCTTTTTGTCGTTTCCCCGACTCAGTTTTTCAAGTCCTCGCGGGTCAGTTCGAATTACTCAAACGAAAACCCGCGGAGATCGCCGCAGCAGGCTTACGGTACACGAAACGCCTGAAGATATACTTGCCAATCTATAGCAACTACTTCAAAGCGCTAGCTGAAACCTGAAACCGTTATATTTTTTTTTATTCAAACGAAAGAAAGAACTGAAAAAGTACAAATTCAACGCAACGTGATCGATCAGCGAATATAGACTGTTGTTTTCGTTGGCTGTTCTTAGCGGCGCACGCAGCCAGGCCGCAAACATCAAAGCGAACAAGTGTCCCGTGACGTCACAGTTAGAGCACAGAACAGGTGCCCTGTCGAATCAATGCCTGCTGCTGACAAGCATTCTGTACGCTATAGTCACTCAGAGCTCACAGACACATGCACGCCAACCAAACTTTGCAACGGCTTACTTTCCAGAAAGAATACAGTTCAATACACGTTATATACGGGTCAGTTTGGCAACGCGATATGACGTTTTACGCCTGTGTCGTCCGAGGTTCTGATGGGCGTATGTTGGCTTGCAGATAAACAACCTCGCAGGAGGAATGCGTGTGGCCACGGCATCAGATGGTGAATGTCCGCAAGTAATATCTAACCAATCAGATCAACTCAGCCTGGCCATCCCTCTATGGGTATGGGTAAGAGTATACTGGCGATAGTTGCGGTCAACGCCGGGTAAGAAACGTCAATTCTACCGTAGACTCCATTAGGACTTTCAACGCATAGTTGGCAGTTAAAGGGTTTGGGGAACGCCGTAAGATCCCATAGGGGGGTCCGGGTTGGAGATCCGACAACCAAAAGGGTTTTCTGCAATTTCAGCAGTCAAGATGTCGTTTCTCAACACTTTGAAAGAAAATTTCTGCTGTGCCAGAACAACCTCAGTAGTCAGTATTTCAATAGTTTGCGATCTAACCAGAGTTATTAGTCATGACCATATGTGTGGCATAGCCCAACCCGGTCCCCTGGATCCCTCCTGGAGTCGTAACAAGAAAGCCTAGCTAACGCAAAAGGAACGCGCGACAGCAGTGCATGTACGAAGAAGGTCCACTGCTCACTGGAGTGTTCACGCTAAGTTAATATACAACGCTATAGAGTTGTGTCACAGCCCGAAATCGCCCAAAAATCTATACACCACCTATTTTGCCGTTCGAGGTCATCCAAGGTCATTGCTCTGGGCGGCAATCGAAAGCCCGTGTACGACTTCCTATTAGTGATTAATGGTAACATAGGCCCAATCTCGCACCGTTTCTGAGATACAGCGACTTATTGGCTCAAAATCGTAAAATTTTTCTACCCCCCTCTCATTTTGCGCCCTTGCTAGGGGTGACACCTTTCGAATTTATGGAAAAGCTCTACGGTTCCTGAAACTAGAGTCTTCCAGGCAGCCGATGGTGAAAATTTGGTAATCCTAGCTTGCACCGTTTTTGACTGATCCACCCACGTGACGGACGGACGGACAGACAGACGGACGGACAGAACTGCGAGGGCTAAGAAGCGCTACAGCAGTACCTGCTGTCGCGCACAAAAACAGGAACGATGGGAACCTAACAGGGCGGTAGTGACATCTGGCGGCAAGGGCTCCAACCGCATCCAAAATAATTAGGTTACATTCGAGAGATGACCCAGAAAAAGCTGCATTCCAGAGCAGGCAAGAAGAGCTTGGAAGAGGGCTAGCTAATGGCAAAGTGTTGACTGCTACAGTTAACAGATGTGCGGTGTGCCATAAACTGGTGTGCCATAAACCTCTCCGCCATGGTGAGCAGGCACGCCAACGCTTACTTACTTAGCTACACGAATATTATAAACAAAATAGAAAATGCATACAGAAGTTGACCAGTCATATCTATGTCTTCCACCAAGTGAAGCGATGCTAATCAGTGGGCGTCCTGACCAACTGGAACATTTTCTTCTAAAAAATACAAAATTTGAAACTAAAATCCATCACTCAGGGGGGAATTTAAGAACAAAGTTGAAATTCTAAGCACCAGAGCATGCAACCGGTGTCTACACACTATAGCTAAAATGCCAGCCTACGTCGAACAATTGCAGATATGACTGTCAGAAAAATTGCATTTTTCTGCCCCACCCTATCCAACTTTTTAAAACCCACGAAGTCGCTGGGGCTAACAGCGTTCGAATGCATTGGACCCACACAAACTTTTGCTGTACTAGTGCCGAGTTCCCTGTCTACTTTTAGATGCCAGAGCTAACTTCTCTACATCGGGTTCGGTGTCGCCCAAACGCCTGCAGCTCAAACCGGAACTTTTTCGGTCCATCGTTCTACCGGAATACCAGCTACTTTCAAAGTTATTTAGTGATAAGGCGCTACCAACATTATTACGTAACGTAATTTGCTTTAAACTTCGGCCAACAAAAGATTGCATATGCATAAACCGGCTGCCTGTGCTTTTATGCCATTTGTCTGCAGTTGCAATGGAGTAGGATTATTATATTTATCACTATATATTCTTATAATATTCTCGAGACATGGTGTCACAAAAATGCCATACAACTGATTGATTGACTGACTGACTGACTGAATGAATGAATGAATCAGGAATTAATTGAAAAAATGCAAATTCAATGCAAAAAAATGCAGATTCGAAATGCCTATCGCCACCGGCAGCTTGCAGATAAATATTTCATTCATAACTCGGGAGCATTAAACTCGCCGTGAAATACGGGCATATCAATGTCAACGACTACGTTGGGCACTGCACGACAGCCCTGACAGGCAACCAATCACCCTACAGCAAGCAATCTACAATACGCAGCAGCTATAGCTAATAGCTTGGACGTCATGGCTACGTAGATGTGCCCGTGCCGACTGCTTGCGGACCGCGATCCGCAGAACATTTCCGAACCGCAGACGGACTGCGGTATAACAACGATAATAATAATAATAAGTGAGTATTTATATATCGCACTATCATTTCGAAGAAATCTCTAGTGCGCTTGGCGTCGAGTATGAATACTGCAAGTTCATAGTGTCTGCTAAAAACGAAACTGCGGAAAAAGCGGTATATGCGGATCTTCCCTACACGATAAAATACGGACGTAGATGCTAATTTTCCGGAAGCAATTTGTATAACTCAAGTATTCTAAAAACCACGAATTAATTCTAGTGTCGTTTTAGCCGTCAACTAAGTAAGTCATTTTACTTGACCTATGAAGTATTTCTAACATTCCTTTAAACACGCCATGCTAATGTAGATAAATAATATAAATTTTGCTACAGTAACTGTTGGCCTCAGACAAACTGGTAATTCATACAATGGTAAACACTGCTGATGCAAACGGACTGCGAACTGAAGAATCCACCTCTCTGCTGGGTACCAAAAAATATGATTGCGGGTGGGGGGCAAGAACAGATGGAGAAGGAGAGGGCGTGTAGAAAAAGTCTCGGGCCGGGTGCTATTGAAAAGCAACGCGTTGGGTGGTCCGCGATTCACGGCAGTCAGCGAAGCATGACGCGACCGTTGCTACACCGTGACCCTCTGTCATCATGCGCATAGAGTATACCCGGCAAGACCGTGCTATTTCCGCCAGTAAGAACGAACACGATATCACAGAACTAGAACTAGACAAAAAGACCATCGCAAAAGGCTAAGTCCTACCCGCGGGTATCGTGCAGTCAAAAACGCATAAAACTCACATGACCTTGACCTTAAAACGCAACAGGTTTCTAGAGCTACATGTTCGTTTCATCAAGCTAAGTGCAGCCGTTCATGGGTTTTCGTGTTAACAGAGCATATAGAGATAAAAGTAAGCGACGATACTGAAAACAATGATGCTGTCGCTTATACGCGGACAGTAATGATTATAGATATCAGAAATAAATCTGAACTAAAAATAACGCTACAGAACTTGATAAAAGTAAACTAACGTTCTTTGCGAGCCAAAATGCCCATAAGAGTGGCACTGATGCCCGCTTCCTTAGCCCTCAGCCAGACACCAGCTTACACTGCAAGGCCACGGATACAGAGCTAGTGCATCGCGCAGAGCGCGTGTACATACACGCCTCATCTTTTGCTTCTACTCGCTGTGCACTTAAACAATTCTCGCAAGCAATAAATAACTCAAAGCTGAATAATGTGCAAACTTAGCAATAAATGTGCTCTGTTTCCCGAACCAAAACTCGACGAAAAAGTACAAACAATTCAACTAGCTATAGATTATAGAACCGAATAAAAACTGGTATTATTACGGTATGTGCAAAGTAATAAACTCAGAGTTAGAAAAATAATTAACTAAAATAATATAACGGTAGCATTTCTGGCAACGACCCCCCATCAAAACGCCATCTCCTGGCCCCTCCCCCCACACGCAATCTACAACGGGGTTCTGTGGCGTGAATGGTTGCCACACGCGACGCTACATGAGACATACATACATTGGCCACACAGAACGATTTAAAGGCGCTCAATGCCAGCACATACTGCACCGGGGTATATACCATGCACTTCATTATCAAACACCTGCCCAGCGTGCAATGCATGGCATTGTCCTCGGTACAACAAACTATTAGCTGAAGGTGAGGTGACACATCGGTGTGCAGACGACGACATAAATCAAAGCCGTCAAGCGGCTAGGCACGGCACGGATGAATTATACAAGCAGATTGTCGCAGAAAACAAGTCTTGTAACACGCTCTGTATAAGGCATGCATCACTGCGCGATCTTTAACAGCACCATATACTGTACATAACCTCGCAAGCAGATGTGAGAGCAAAAAACGCTATGAGAACCAATAAAAAAACCCGCAAAAAATGATCCGACTGAAAACCAATACCAACGCGAGATGCGCCATCAAAAAACTCACATATGAAGTGTGAACTGCGGTGTTGATGTAAAAGGATTGTTTTCACATAGGCGGATAATATTTTGGGCACGCTCAGCATGTTCGGCCGAACAGAGGCCCCACAAAAGGGGCCCCAGAGACCAAAAAAATGTCTGGACGGCAACGCGACATTTTCTGGCGTGCAAAATCTGAACTTAGCGGCGTTGATTACTTACTTCTTGATCAGAAATCTATGTGATGGCATCCGCGTTTTCCCTGGTGAAATCTGGTCCTTTGTTTTCACTGTGCCTGGTAGTGTGTCCCAGAGAGATTACTCAGAAAGTTACCGGCAGATTATGACAATATTTTCGAGCACAAAAATGGGGCAAAACAGCAAAGGGGTCAGTAGTAACAGCACTCATTTTTCTTGTGACATTAAACTATGCAGCCACGCTCTCTGAAAAACGGCTGAAAAACACGGAAAAGATGCCGCTTACCTCCTGAGTTGTCCGGTCTTGCCATGGTAAGCTCCGCCGACGATAAGAGCTTCCTCCCAGTGAAGGTATTTCGTGGACAGACCACTGCAGCCTCCAGTCAGTTCTGCACCAACGTCTGGTAGCTGGTAACATACATGAATGAATGAATGAGTAGGGTTTAACATCCCACTCGACACAGTATAGGTCATTTCGGGATGGCCTTTTCAGGCAGAATGCACACAAACACATAACATACAGTGTTCAACACAATATCTATCAGTATCAGAACTGTACTGCGTACTGTAATAACCATGCACAATTATTATATCCATTACTGCCATTGCACACAGTAGTAAACAGTAAGTAGAAATTGAAAACAATAATGCACCACAGCCGTTGAAAAGCATATAGAACATCAAGCAAACTTCCATTTTCACATCCATGAGCCAGTATGTTGAATTTATCACGTCGAGAGCGACGACCAGTGACAGACAAAGCTGAAACCACAAATATCGAGTTAAGACATGTTCAAGACCAACAGTGAAACCAAACCACCGAGACCATAACTTTCGGCCTAAAACTCAGTCAAGTCTAAGAGCATGGTCTTAAGATCACGTCACAATGACGACGAAATGGACGTTACCTCCTTTGTTCCAAAGTTTGGAGCAAGGCTCGGACACTCTGCATCGTAAGGGTCGAGACACGGCTTGTCCTGGTAGCCATGTGAAATGCCAGCCTAAAAAACACAAAAGTGTTTGTAAATACACATCACGTATAATAGCGGACCAGTCACAGCATTAAAAATGTTATCTGGACCTACATTAATAGCAAAAATTTAGAGAAAAAAATTTTCACAACGTGGTGTATTGTATGGAAAAAAATTTTTTCACTGAAAATTTCAGACACCTTTAATCCATCATTATAAACAAAGTGTTCAAAGAAGTGATTTTAATTATAATTCTTACCAGTCCTTATTCCAAGCATGGATTACAACATTACACACATTGTCTAGCAGTCTAGCTGCATATGTGTATAAGCAAATTCGCTAACGACGTGCGGATCTGAAAACAAACCCGTTTTAGAAGATTCTCGAATTCCTTCTGCACGTTTGGACCAAAATTTCCCAGCAGCCGTACGACATCCAGGGGGTCGAGGTTGCTCCATTTCACGTTGAAACCGTAATGGCTGAACACGCCAAACAACGTAAAGCATTCTTAGAACTTAAGTCAGACATTTCTAATCTCTGACACATTGAAAAGCAAGCAGCACTGCTGACATTAAAAGTATCATTTGTCTCCACTTCTTCGACAGTTTTGATCAGGCAACTGGAAGATAAGCTGGCTAACAGTGTATTTCCTGCTGCAAGTGTCAAAAATTGTCCCTGCTGTACCTGAAGTAAACTCTGTAGAGACACTGATTGATTAAAAATCAACCCCAAGAGGTAATGATACAGTCACATTAATGTTACTGATAGCTTTCACGTTCTCAGTTCACATACATTACGCTCAATACACATTATGGTACCGCATAATAAAACGTACTGGAAGAACTAAATGGAAAAATGTGCGGTAATCTTAATTGAAGTATAGCAGAAACAAAGATGGACTACATAAACATGGAACCTCAATTCTTATATTAAAAGTATTAACACATTATTACTTACGGAATGAAGACTCCATACTCAGGACCAAGGAGCTTACTTCCTTCCCAGAAACAGTCGAGAGGTGTAATTATAACGCACGCCTGCAGGTTGTCAAGAATCTGCAAAAAAACGGCATTTTAGAGCCTTTATATGAGATTTGAAATCTACAAAATTTCACCAATTACGCTACCTTACTTAACTGAAGAAAATATAATTAACTCGTCCTCATTTATTATGACCTAATATTCAGTACATAAAATGATTACACTGTTAAGCACAGATTTTTTTTTTTACTTTTAAACCCTCATTAATTATAAATTACTTTAACATACCTAGTCCACTTTCCAGAGATTTGGCATTACTAGTTAGCTGACAATCAGAGACCACGAATGCAAAATCGTCCTGCTCGCTAACAGTTCCAAAGCGCTCGCACTTTTGGCAGTTTCCATCTAAAAATAACTCTGGAAAAAGGACGGGCTAAACGTATAGAAACAATTCAGTATATTCACTGCACATTAATTCCTTAGATTCCTACTAAATGACTCAGATTTGAACACATTCAGCTACATATGCATAGTTACCAGAGATAGACAAGTTATTTATACTGGCAGACTCCATTTTAATAGCGGCAGTGTGTCTGCCATAATAAACAAATCAGGTACACAAGCTTCGCACCTTATTAATAACGCCATTGTCGTCGTAGACGGGAAAACTGATGGCATAGCAAATGTCACGAAACGACCACGTTCTGTGCACATAAATAACAGCAATAATGAATCAATTAATTTAAATCTTAGGATGCCACTTTCATAGCCGACGGCATGTAACGTACAAGAAATCTGCTGTGTTCATTTAATACATAACTAAAACTGAATCAAACAAAGCAAACAAATGTCCAACAATGAGATGGAATACGAACTGAAATTAAAAACAGATAGGTTTCCAGCTACACTACAGTTTTAAGAAACAGACACCAGGAAGGTGTCAACAGCCAGAAGGTCATAGTTTACAATATCAACACCGTGCGAGCTTGCCCCAAATTTTTTTCCCCTTTTTGGACAGAAGAAAGCACCAAAAACAATCCCCCCCGGTTGTGCATTTCACTCTAAAATCAACCGCTGGTGGCATCTGGACTGCGCTAAGTTAAAAAAAAAATTTGTCACTGTATATATACCAGGTCCAATTTGCGACCACCGGGTATGAGAAAGAGGCACAGAGGCAGGCACAAAAACCTGCTAACGGTTACCCATCTCGTGCATTTGATCTATGGAGTTGGCATATCTATCTGAGTGGGTGGCCGGATTTCAGAAGAAGCGATTGGAACTGGAATTCTATAGACAGATAATGACTGTGCACGCAGCGACCCATGATGGGGAGCTGCAGGGTAGGTGGGCTCGACCACCCAGACATAAGCTAGACTGCTCGACTCCGGCAAATAGCGTTGCTATGTATCACACATGGAGAGAGTTGTAGACTGTGAAAGAGCTCGTATTGCTCTTTGAGATGTAAGCCACAGTGAGTAACTTTGGAAGACGGGTTACGGATATGCTACCAAGCGTAAAAGACAAAATATTTGCATTATTCACCATAAACGGGGAAAAACAAGACAGAAATCAACAACTTGAAAAATACACGGGATTTGGACATAATGGAGAAACAAATAGCTACCAGCAAAGAGCATTGCATAGCTCAAATAAGTCTCAAATAACCTGCATAGAAAAAAAATTTAAAAAATGCAAACAACCAAAACTGGACGTCCCTCGGTGCAGGTGTATAACAAGTGTGCCAATTTTCGATTCGAGTCAGCCATAAACAAAGGCCGCCATAGCCAAGGATGCATTTCATCCATACAGCTAGTCCCATCACTAACCCTGACCTTGACAACTAACTAATCATAAGTCACATCACAGTGTTGCCTACGACTGGTCGGTAACGATTTTGCCTTCTCATTCTCCCTCCTGGATTTGTCAAAGGCCACATTAAAAGTCAAGCGGATGGCCGCACAATGTCGGCACTGGGCCGACAAAGCTTACCAGTTATTAAATTATATTATTACAGAACAGAACGTACACATCAAAAAGTTCCACACTGAGGCTGGTGGCGGCGCGAACAGCTTCCATATGCTGGAGCATGGATCTGACATTGAGAACATTGGAAGCGCCGCCGCCAGACGACGACGCCTTGGAACGACGACGAGTGCTACCACTTCCACCACCGCCACGTGGTCGAACCACCTCAGAGACACCGGACACCCCTGTACCACCCTGACTACCAGCAGTACGCGGAGTTTGAATGACCATCTCGTAAGTCGTCCCGCTGCCTTCACCGAGCCATCGCTGCGTGTACGCCAGCTCCCGACTCAGTCGACCACCCTCTGTGAAAAAGCACACACACACACACACAGTCTTTATACTAGGATAAATAAGGTAATCCAGCAAAACAAATTTAGGTGACTGCTGACTGGTCATTAGTCCGAACCACCTGATAGCAACCCGACAAGGGCTGAGCTGAAGTTAAACCCACAACCCCTGACAGTCCTGGTGGGCTTTCGGGGTTTCCCAAACAATTGATCAGTTGACGCTCAGAGGTACCATTCAGTATCAAAAAAATAAAGCTTTCGTCATCGTCTTGACCAGCTGAGAATTTCAATATACTTTTTGCTAGCAAGCAACTTAAACATTTCGATGCTCAGTTAAATGCTATCGACTGACAACGACTAGCATGCGTTGGTCGCATACTTTGTCGCATCTAATCATGAAGATTCGTAAACATTTGAAAAAAGTCTTGTGTTTACATCTGCGGCGCCGGCTCAGCTCATGGCAATCAGCTGGTACTACAGCAAGGATTGGTCTCAACAACAGAATTAAACAAACCTAATGCCGAGATGCGGTATTCTGCGGCACGTCCTGCGGGGTTCGTTTCGTGCTAGAATCAGGTCGCAGCACTGCAGCCTGCGCTTAGACCGGCACTCCACTAGGGTGAACTTGTTCGACAAGTCGTGTCGACAAAAGCAGGAGAGACAGCAAATGGGCAATCGCACCCACTCCGCTTAAATTTTCGGCCCTCGAAGAATCTTTTTATCGAAAACTTTCGTCCAACTGAGACTGAAAAACCCATTTTGGGAGAAATTTATACTCAAAATCTCTAGCAGCTATAATCTCCTCTGTCAAAAAATTTCAACTTTTCTGCCTCACTACGTTTATAACCCACGTTGCCGCTGCGTACACAAGTGGAATTCGGTCCTCGCGCAGCGTGAGTTGGGAAAACGTGAAAACAACAACGGGCGGCGGCGGGCCGCTAAGATCAAAGGCGGCGTGATTAGCTCTAGCTCTATAGCTCTAGCACGAGCAGGCCGCTAGCATACGTCACGTCTCTCTCTCTCTGACGGTATGGCACCTGCAGCAGCAAAACGGTGGCGTAGCCAAAAAGGCGGGAGAGAGAGGAGGACCGGGGACCACCCCCGACCCTCTAGACAAGACATAAGCAAAGGTTTAAACCAAACTTAACGGGCTAATTTGATCAGATGATTCTTAAAAAATAGAATTAAAATTGCTGCCACCAGATCTCACATTTAAAAGCGGATGCACCTAATTCGGATGGGGCTCCGCTCCAGACAAAGAAGAGAAAGCGTACAGCGCTCACCCGGACACCTTAGCTGGACTCTATGAGTTCTAATTCTAAAGGAGAGAGAGGAAGACAGGAAAATGAAAGGAAGAAAAGGGATAGATAGGGAAGGAAAAGATAAAAGGAGGGAAAGAAAGGAAAACGAATGAAAAAAGGAAGAGAAAGACAGAAAGAGAGGAGAGCATCCCCCTCCTGCCAATGCAAATTTCTAGTTCCGCCACTGCAGCAAAATCCCACACCGGCCACACGCCTGTATGATCTCGCCATGCCTTGGGTTACTTTGCCGTAGTGTGGCAAAAGTCACGCATGCCACTATGCTACTGCCACTGCCCTACCAACCGCCGCAGTACAGCAGCTGCGTCTACGTTTACGCCGTGACGTAGCGGTTTGGTTTTAACGGTCAAAAGGCTAAGTCCCTGGCGTAGCCATAAAAGGGGGTAGAGGGCACTTGGGGTACGTGCTCCCCTAGGAGTCTTCTCAGCTACTCAAAATAGTGCCAAAAAGCTACCAAAACATTTTCAAACAGGTAATCTAAAAATTTTCTGGGGAGAGGGCACAGCCCTCTTTCAAACCCCTTCTCCGGTGGGAAAGAAGACACCCTCCTCACAGCTCACCCCTTAAGTACCCCCTACATCCACATCCTGGCTACGCCACTGGGTTAAGTGGTATAGAGCTCTCCACAGGAAAGAACCTGTTTGGCCAGGGACACCTCAGAGCTGTGGAGCATCAAATGCCATGCGCGTTCATCTGTGTCAAATGGCAGGTAAACGCTGTGTGATCCCATATGGCAGGTGACGCTCCGCAACTTCGAGATGGATTTCCCATAAAAAGCTATACCGAATAGCAGAAAGACTTACCTTCGACCCAGAGCCGTTCCACGCTAGTCTGGAGAGATGCGGTCTTGAGTCCAACACAGCACAGCGACAGCAGCAGAACTCCCAGGAACAGAACCTTCCCGGCATGCTGCTGGACGAAACATCCTAGCCGGAACAGACGCCATTGCAGCTGCCAGCGCAGCCAGACGGCGCGACGACCGCCGACCGCACGGCCCTGTACAACCCGTGCACACAACACAACACAACACATTCAATCCATGCTACAACAGAACCCAAACTATTTACCACGCAAGCAGACTGCAACAGATCCCAGTGGTGGGCAAATCCAAATCATGATTTGATTTAAATCATGATTGAATCACGCACAGTGATTTGATTTGAAAAATAATGATTTGTTTTACAAAACGTGTGATTTGATTTGATTTGAAATTTTATGATTTGAGTTGAAATCATTCCAGATCACAAAAATTTTTTGATGGTATGCACAATGCTATTGTCAGCGACCACAGCTACCAAAACCATGCTCTTGTTTTCATTTGCATACAGCAATGTTTCCTCAAACCAGACAGTCAGAACTCAACCACAGAGATGAGCCCTCCACAGGCTTGGATAAATCCACCAGTACTTATCAAGGGATACGGTACAAGGGAAACAAAACCAGAAACAAAATAACTTTTAGCATAGTTGGCAGCCATGCTGGGCTTTCACATTTTGATTAAAAATGCCAAATGGAGCAGCAGAAGACAAACGGTGTGACGAAACACCGCACCAGTCTCACCGACCGCACTGGCAGCAATTCCTACCGCACCGGCATCAGATCACCGCACCGGCGCCTAAAACGACCACTTCGAGCATGGCGGCAGCTGCAGACGATTGGACGCTGTCTTAGGGTTAGGGTTA
>Ga0209671_1003795_pt1 | contig 14710 bp, 10 predicted proteins | sample WorMetHERISLAND2_2_FD_187401 | JGI IMG/M metagenome (GOLD analysis project Ga0209671, IMG submission 187401) | Marine gutless worms symbiont microbial communities from Max Planck institute for Marine Microbiology, Germany - Olavius geniculatus... | ecosystem: Host-associated > Annelida >... | reverse complement strand
CGGGTGGATCAGTCAAAACGGTGCAAGCTAGGATCATCAAATTTTCACCGTCTGCTGCCTGGAAGACTTTAGTTTCAGGAACCGTAAAGCTTTTCCATAAATTCGAAAGGGATCACCCCAAACGATGACGCTAAATGAAAGGGAGTGGGCAAAATTTGCGATTTTTGGCCAATAAGTCGCTGTATCTCAGTAACGGTGCGAGATAGGGCCTAGGTTACTATTAATTACTAATAGAAAGTCGTACACTGGCTTTCGATTGGCGCCAAATTCAATAACCTTGAATGACCAAAAATTCTTCAAATGAAGAAGGCTTTAGACTATGTTAGTGATTACCAACTAAAGTCAGCTTGTAAGAACGCCATATGCATAGCCCCATCTAAAATTACCCAAATGGTTTTTTGCTGTTTTAGAGGACTGATATCATCACATCGTCCTTACACACAGTTGTAAACTGGTAAGTTTTTTTACACATATTTATATTTATGTCCACGATGTCTATAGTCAGTACGTAGTTTAAGAAATTCACTCAGTCAATCCAAATACTAGTTTGTATGCAAATATCAAGTCCAATTGAAGTCGCAGCAAACATCGAGCAATTAGCACGTGTATTTTAAATACATTTGCTGGAAGTTTGCTGGACGTTTGCTGTATCGTGTAAACGGGGTATTATGCACGAATAAAGAGTGTGTGTAAATGTGCATAAAAGATTTGTTTGACGGTAAGCGCACGACAATTACACATACCAGAGCATTAAAATTATCAAATAATGTTTAAAACAAACGCCGTCTTGTAACTCTTGACATAGCGGACCTTTGAGAGCCAGATTTGTTCTGTTGACGAACATGTCTCGGTAAGCGTTTCCCGGAGCTCGTTCACGCGACAGTAACGTCATCAGAACCTTTTCAGTTCCGCCACGCGGCCTACAATACCGACATTCGTCACATCTCTAGTAAGCAGAGATGACCATGGGAATGGGATTCCCAATGGGAATGGAAATCCCATGGGAATCTCACGGGAATGGGAATTAATGACAAAATTGGAAATGAGAATGGGAAGGAATGGGAAACAACCTGTATGCGAATGGAAATGGCCCTTATTCCCATGAGAATAAATTCTCATGCCAATGTAAAAATGCAGTGTCTGGCTTATGTTCTGGCTAGAAAAAGAAAGATACTGTTTTTCGTCAAAGTCGAATACAATTCAGCATATATTTTCTGTAGTTTGTGATGTTCAGTAATGATGTCTGTCCTGACAAGTTTTTAGATTCAAAGACAAGCAGAGCACACACACGCTTGAAATTGTGTGCGTGTTAGACTTGAGTCTTTGATAAGCCAAAAAGTGTTTATGTCGCAACAATGAAACAATTGTTCGGGAATGGGAATGGGAAGGAATGGGAAAAGCCCAGTGGGAATCCCATGGGAATGGGAATTGGTTACAAAATTGGGAATGGAAATGGGAAGAAATGTGAATTGACTGCATGGGAATGGGAGGAAATGGGAATGTAAAAAGTCATTCCCGGTCATCTCTACTAGAAAGATTGGGTATAATACTCGTATGCCTTGACAATACATTAGATAATCGTAAACATATTTTGTGTTAATGTAGAAATTTGATGATCTCCAGTGCTTTGAAATTTTAGTTTGGCGACATGAATGGCTTCCAGCCTGTAAAAGTTTTGTCACAACAATTCCCTAAAGATACACGGAGTTAAAACTTAAAACAATTTTTGAACAATGAACTGGTTAAACAAAAAACACGAGCACGAGCGTGTTTGACTAAAATAGATGCTCATTTTAAAATATAGGCCATAGTGTTTGTTAATCGGTGTGCTAAGTGAACACCAAAGTTGGGCGATCCGTTGGATAGATACAAGCACGGCGTCGCGTTTAATTCGCTCATAAGTGACAGAAAGGGACAGCTGAGAATGCAGAGCATACAGACAAAAACGCAAGCAAGGGGATAGTCATCTGTCGATGCAAAACCGTTGGTAAATGCTAGATACCGCACTACTGGACTGGGTGAGCTTATACCACTCCAGACAGACGTAAACCACGCTCAAGTCGCATAGATTACGCCGTCGTTTGTTTATGACGCACGACTGCAGCCGAGTGTATTGTGGCTTAAGTAATAGGATGTTTACACGATCCAGCAAACGTCCAGCAAACTTCCAGCAAATGTATTCAAAATACACGTGAATTGCTGGAGATTTGCTGAAAGTTTGCTGGACGTTTGCTGGATCGTGTAAACACCCCATAACTCAGTGTATAAATGACAAGAAACCCAGCTGTCGCTAAGATAGTGACCGTACTGGTTGTCAGTGACCTTCAAGGTCATCCAAGGTCAATGATTTTCATGTAATATGAAAAAACGTGTTTGTAACCTTGGTTCTATCTCTCACCGTTTCCGAGATACGGCCACTTATAGCTTGAACTTTTCCATTAAAATTTCGGCCAAAGGCCATATGGTTACTATTGACATCCTATAAAAAGTCGCCAGCGCTCTATCCGATAGTACCATCGTCGACTCCCTAAGACTTACCGCTTAGCCACAATACCGCACGATTGGCATACCATAGTGCATTATGACCCTTCAAGGTCATCCAAGTTCAACGATTTTCATGTCATTTGAAAGCCAATATGCGACTTCTTATTAGTGATTAATAGCAGCCTAGGCCCTAGGGCCTAACTAGCACCGTTTAGCAAACATAAATCCGTTACGGACGACGACGGACGATAACGAACGAACTTAAAAGCTATAGACAGACGATGACAGATTACAACCGTAACATAAGCTCGACCGTTACTTAAGCAGCCTACGGTCGGTTACTATTTGGTAAAATCGCACGTGTCGTAGATGGTGGCGATGTGTCCTCCGCCAATGCCGGTGCTGTGTGCGTTGACGACGCCGACACAGAACATGCTCGCAATAGCCGCATCCACCGCCGAGCCACCGCTCTCCCACAGAATATTCCTACACGCACCATACACACACACATACGCACACACGATAGGGTGTTTACACGATTGAGCAAACATCGAGCAGCTAGCTCGACGTTCTATGGTAATTAGTACGTGATCAGCTGTGGGCTAAAAGCCAAAGCCTAGGCCTACATTTGAGCCAGAGGCGGGGTTCCAATAGGCCTGTTTGAGTTAGCTCGATGTTTGCTTCGTATAGGCTATGCTTTATGCATGCGTCATATTTGCTCGATGTTTGCTCGACGTCTGCTCGATGTTTGGCATGTTTGCTCGATCGTGTAAACATCCTATTACTCGCATCGCAAAGACGGCTCCAATGAAGCTCTTAGCGAACAATATCAGGCGTGCGAGAGACATTCAGAAAGTCTCTAGACTCACATAGTTATGCAAAAGAAATATACATCGTATTTTTTACTTTTCAACACAGTTTCAACATATGTGCACTTGGACGAGTGTCTCTCCAACGTTTTGGTTCAGTTGTAGATTTTGATTTTGGTCTTCCTGCCAACTATTTGCAGTGCAAACTGTCCACGTTATCAGCAAATTTCCATCCTTGTACGAATTTCAATTATAGCAACACAGTGTTAATGCCGTTCATCATGTCTATCTATATCAGGCTACAAAATCGCTGCATGCCTCTCGTAATCTACATGTTAAATTGCTGGTTGGAAGATTAAGAACGAAATTTTTTCTACAATGAAATCTGAGCTTTGGAGAAACGCTGGACCAAGTGCATTTTAGTTGCAACTTGCAGGAGCCTATGATAAAAAGTAACAACATACGATTAAAATATATTTTGGCTAACTGTGTCATACTAAACCTACAAACTTTTTAATGATTCTTGTATTTTAACGGAATTAAGTGCTAGATCTAGTAAAGTAGAGCATCAGACTCGTTAATTTTGAGTTTCGTTTTGGCTTCGTACGACAAACTAAGCTGGTTACGCAGCTTAGTTTTTAAATAACATTATCGTATCGTATTGGGTTTGAGGCATTTACTGTGCACTCAGCCCAACTCGGCTTCCTGTCCCAGCGGAATCGAAAAAATGAATATTGCGTCCACAATGTAGGGTATGCGGCCTGGATACCTATTGTCGTTGATCGTTGATTCGTTGATGTATATATTCGTAATGCTTGAGCTACTCTAGCATCAGCAGTGGTGTGTATTATAATGCATTTCAGATACATATTGTACTGATCACTGCTGCCACCTTCCGGAGACTGTTAACTGAGTTTCTGGTCTTGAATCTGGCAGTGATTCGTGCAAATAGCAAGCCCCTTCCATCCTAATCGATTAAATCATTATCAGAATGTTTATTATGTTATTAATCTATCACAAGAAATCTGAGCTAATGCTCCTGAAACGCGCGGGAGCCTATGGCAGTTCCTGTTCGCAGGTAATCTTGGTCTATCTCCATCTATTTCGTTGCAATTCACTCTTTTGCAGCCAAAAATTGCAAAAAAAATCATTTAAAATCAATATTTTTTTAGGGTTCAAGGTCATTCAAAATCATCGATGTTGACATTCTTAAGAAGCTCGTTGCCAGTGCTTGTTATGATAAGCAGCATGTCTGTGCGAATCTGCAACCATTTTCACGCTAGACAAGACAACAGCGGATAAATAACCACTTTTTAGAGATGTACCCCTCTTTGACACCCGCGTGCGCAGGCCTTTTTGAATTTAGAGGGTCCGGACTTGGACTGCTAAAATCTACATTCAATGCTGAGAATTTCATACGCATGTTGTCTCCAACCATTTTCGGGTAATTTGTTCTTGAAATGCGTGTCGCATAACAAAATCGCAAAAAATTCACTAAAACCCCCTATTTTGAGGGTTCAAGGTCATTCAAGGTCATCGATGTTGACATTTCTAAGAAGCTCGTTGCCGGTGCTTGTTATGATAAGCAGCATGTTTGTGCCTATCTGCAACCATTAGACGAGCCCATATCGGTAGAATAACGTCTTTTTAGGATGGTTGCCCCTCTTTCGCCCTTTCGTTTGTAGGGACCCTTTCACCCAGTGGCATGAAATTTTGCCGCGAAATACCAGAGACACTAAGCTATCATATGGTGAAAACTCGAAGTCTCTATCTCAACTGGTCTTGAAACGGTACCGGGTCGTGATGGACGGACGGACAGAATTACCATAGCTAATACACGCTATAGCTAGCTAGCTAGCACTCGCGCGTAAAAAAAGAGTGTTCTAACACGCCGATCTGCGAGCAGATGTTCGTGTCGGTGGTGACTGCGGCAGCCCGATAGCGCTTGTACGTTGAGTTATATCCACGACCTTCTGTAGACGGCGACGGAGAGGTGGCACACACATCCGTAGGCAGACGAGAAGACGGAGAAAGACACGGACATACAGAAGAAGGCGGAGGTGTGTTTGTGGTTAGTTCTAGAAACGCCTGTGTGGCGAGGACAATTGCTAAACAGAGTAGACCGATCGCCGCCAATACTAGCATTACATTCACCAACTTCTCATGACCTACCACTCCAGACTTAATCTTCACCAGCATCTTTGCAGCCAATCTCTAGCTCGACAAAACACAACAGCGACGATTAATCGATTACATCAATAGCAGTCTAATATGCACGTAGAAAATGGTCATGTCCTTAGTTTACAGTGATAGCGTCCACGCGAGACGGGCTTGCCCTAGAAATTGACTCTGTCAAAGGGACCGAACCGTTCGGAAAGAGTATAAGGAGCGGGCGAGAAAGATAACACCGTGCAGCGAACATTTGGTTTCTCCTTAAAACTCACTCCTTCCAGCAGGCCTACTGCTCCCCCTAGCGGCTCAGCCAAGTGCCTCAGATTCGGCCACTGGCTGACATTGTGCACTTTAAATATTCACATACTTACTTACTTACTTATACACGACTTCTGTCGTAAAAAAGTAAAGTGTGAAGATAGGAAGCTTATTTTTTCAAAACAGTGCATATATCGTAGTACAACTAATTAGTAGCATAAGTAGCCAAGTGGTGATAGAGCCCTTAAGCAACAGAACTATCAATTTAGTTTGGAGGACCTAAAATATTTATTTTTGGGTCATCCGGTACAGTCCCGGGGGTCATCAAGTGCAGCGACTACGACGCGTACCGGTACGCCTACCTCTAACCCTAACCCTACTCTCTAGTTAAGGTTACTATGGAGGTTATTGAGTGCCTTATCTGTCGTATAAAGGGTCCCGTAACCACACTCTAGCCCTTTATCATTATTATAGTTATAGTTAAGGTTATGTGTTTTTGTTTAATATTTCTCATCGTTGTTCTCGCTGTTTTTGCAGTATCAATGACGTTATAAGTTACTGGGGTAGTAAGTTAACAATTTTGTTCATTTTCTAAATTTATTCTTTCTATCATCTTTTTTCGTACAGAATAACGTAAAGTTTCGCATCCTCTGCCCAAGCCCAATATATAGAGGTTGTTGAATTTGTCGGTTTTTAAAAAAGATAATCCTGTATCTGAAGGTTGATCGTTCTGGTGCTAACGAAGCACTAGTTAGCTATACAGGTAACACGATAAAGACTATAGTATCCTATCACTTACCTGGGGCAGAGTACAGTAGACCCAACAGCTGTGCAGAGTATATAAGCTCAAATTACAGATGGTAAGGTGGAAATCAAAGCAAGGGGCTTTGTTAGCCCCCTAGCCACGTACTTTTATTTCATGTTTTTACCACTGTTTTTATTGGGTTATGCCTGCAATAATTATTCTCAGACTCGTGACTGCCGTGTACGTCAATCCAGGAGCACGTGATGTTAGAGCTAGAATAATCAGAGCGTAGCATGGTAGCCAACGCGCCCAGCAATCACACTGGGCACACAATCTTGGTCGTTAAAGTCAGCTGACGTCCGTTGTACGGCAACGCAACACAATAAAATACAATACAACATTTATTTATTGCAAGCGTATATGAAGGTGGCATACGATAGCGATAATAAACAGACCACTGTCACGCGGTGCTTAGACGTTATCGCATTCTGTGCAAATTCTAGGCCAACGCGAGACAACGAATCTCTTACAGAATTAAGACGTGAAGGCGTGTAGAACAATAAACAACTTTTGTTTTATTTTTTACACATGACCAACCACGTTTAGACATTTTGCTAAATGTTTTACGCTCGGTACCGTAACATCTGCAGAGATATTTCTGACGTGGTAATTATAGGCCTAACGTCTACACGTAGAACATTTTGACGGTAAAGCACGGGCGGTCGACGGCCGCTATTTGATGGTGGCCATTGCGGCGGTAGTGGCAATGATCATCACTGTCATCTCGTGAAGTTGATTTTCGCTTCATTTCAACAATTTAGCAGTAGCAGTAGGATCATTGCCAATGCTTCATCTTGTCACCGGAATTAACGCGGTTAATTCATTATTTTTGCGTATTCTCTGTTTTTTTAGACTATTTCTACTCTATATAACTGTTTCAGCAAGAAAAAACTCGGACTCCATTACTCCGATGTGCTGTAGACTTGTTGTACAAGCGAGCAAAATATTGTAAAATAAGCCGCGAACACTATACAACAAAGGGCTATAACCATCTTTATTTAGGCCTACTCTCTTTACGCGCGAAAGCAGCTACTGCTTTCAGCGCGTCTTAGCCATCGCAATTCTGCCCGTCCGACCGTCTGTCCGACACACGGGTGGATCAGTCAAAAACGGTGAAAGCTAGGATTACCAAATTTTCACCCTCGGCTGCCCGGAAGACTCTAGTTTCAGAAACTGTAAAGCTTTTTTTTATAAATTCGAAGGGGGTCACCCAAAACGAAGGCGCTAAATGAGAGGAGGTGGGCAAAATTTGCGATTTTTTGGCCAATAAGTCGCTGTATCTTAATAACGGTGCGAGATTATGGCCTATGTTACTATTAATCACTAATAAAAAGTCGTACACTGGCTCTCGATTGCCACCAAATGCAATGACCTTGGATAACCTTAAACGCTAAAATAAAAGTTTTATGGATTTTTTGGCGATTTCGACCTGCGAGACACTTTCCAAGAGCGAATTGCGCTGAAACTATAATTGAGAAGCTGCATATGAAATTTTCAGCATTGAACGTAGATTTCGACGGTCCAAGTTTCGATTTTCTAGGTTCAAGGAAACCTGCGCACGAGGGCATCAAAGAGCGGTACCCCCGTAAAAATCGTTATTTTACCGTTGTTGGCCAGTCTTTCGTGAAAACAGCTGGAGAGAGACTGACAGTTTGCGAACAGGAACTGCTATAGGCTTTCGCGCGTCTCGTGAGCCTTGGCTCAAATTTCTTGTAATCTTCACTATGTTACAAGCAATCGAGATAAAAAAAGACCGTACACATAGAAATTAAACAGCAATGATGAGCAATACAACATACATATGAAACAGCTTGAAGCATTCCTATAGCAACTAATTAACTAATTAAAGCGCGGTTCACAAGCGAAGTTATTCTGTAAACTGCTGGCTGGCAACCAGCGAGTCGTGAGTCAGAAAAGTAGGCACAGCAGTAGAAAGTTGCAAGTTTTCGACAAAATAGATTATGACTACTCAAAATTTCAATTTCGCCTCTAAATACATGTATCATCAAAATAGGGGATTTTCAGCGCCGAATTTTCTTTTTGAAGGAAAATTTTCCGACAAAATGAACATATTCCAACAATTTTCCGACAAAATTTAGCGCAGGGGTGATTGCACCTCCCTCGGTTTCGACTATTTTAACAGAAATCCTTGTTTCAGTTCATCGTCGTCTTCAGCAGTGAAGGTGGCCGCCCCGGTGTAGTAAGCGGTGCCGGCGACTTGGACCGTGACGACGCTACCTGTGTGGTCCGCCTGTGTGGTCTGCCGACTGGACGTGGTTGCCCTGATGACGCTGCCCGTGTACTGGCTGCCTGTGGCGGCACTCTGGAACACCCGCGTCTGACCGACGCTGATGTGACCTCGAGCGTACTGGACTGCAACGCGCGCTGTTACACCGGACCCGGTAGGAGCGCGATCTACCTGGCAACAGCAAACCCGATTTACTGATGCTGCTGCTGCTGCTGCTCATGATGATGGATGATGATAAATATTAAACCAGCAAAATATTCACTGATAATCACTATTCAGTATACACATAAGTAAATAAATAATGTATAAATAAAGTCCTATTAATCAGTGAATCAGTGCAAAATGTCAAATTTAATGTGACTTAGCTTAAAATCACAATAAAAATATCCCAGCCTAACAGAACTAGAAAATGCTAATATAAACGGTTAATCTACACACGGTTTAAAACAACCCTAAATATAAAATTAGAAATATTCATGTAAATATTGCAAAACATTATTTTGAAGACAAGACGTAGTTACATGAAAAAATAAAACATGCTGTTGCAAAATGCGGGAAATGCTTTGCAACAATTCTGCAAATGTGACCATGGCTTAACAGTCTTGTAGTTACCTCTTTGTCGGCGAAGACGGTCAAGTTGACAGTGGGTTTGTCAGAGAAGGCATTTTCGCCGTCAGTTACGATTGTTCCGTACAAGAACGCCAGATCGTCACTGTCCGGGTGCCGCAGAACCACTTCTGATCTCACCGCCTCTGACACAAGAACCGTTATTGCCGACGTTAAATTCACGCAGACCTTTCATCATGATTAACTCACACACGACAGCAACGACACACTGTATTAACAACGCAGATTATTATAGGTCAAATTGATTTTTAGTGGTCGGAAAAAAAAATTTAAAAAAGCAGTTGTTCTGAATCTCAGTCATCTGACAACGATTTCAACTTCTGTCGCCGTTACGATTTACGTACTTTACGCAGTAAACCTATACAAACGGCAAACTTGTCCAACAAACATTTTGTATGAAGAATTTATTTAAAACAGTTGACTGAAATAAGCGCTAGTAGAATATTGTGCAGTCAATTACATAAAGTGTGACTGATGGCTTGTTACGTAGCCTACCAGTGACGGCGTGAGCAGCGTGAACGACATCAGCAGTTGCTGCAGTTCTGACGTCTAGTCCAAGTTGACGATCGTCGACGATAGCATAGAACGCTCCTCCGTAACCGATATCCACCGTTACTTCAGTGCACACGCCCTCAGACGACCTTGACCCTCTTGACCTCAAATCGACCTTCACCTTCACGCCTGCGACATGGTTAAACCACGCAGGATGTCACAATCCAGCATATCTCGGTGCTGTGCAAACGTCAGCGTAGATGAGAAAGAAATAGGCCCCCTACATAAAGTTCTCTTTTTCGGCATTTTCTGTACAGCTCCAAGCTTCAATTCATGTATTTTTATTCGGTCGCTCAACTTATATTTGATTGTTATTTTTTGGCGATTCGTCAAACAGACAGACGGACGGACTGACGGACGGGCAATATAGTTTATTACGACGGCCGAAAGACAGTGAGTGGCGAACGCACTGACCGAGTGCGTAGGCGAATGCGGGGACGCTGTGAAAGCGTACTCTGCCGGTAGTCGAGCGATCCTCCGAGCGTCTCTCAACGTAGGCAGTAACCGGACCGCACGGACACTGAACAGTCACTGGAAACTCGAGATCGTCGTCATCGCTGTCCAGTCTAGCTGGGTTCATCACCCGTCGCCGGTCCACAGCATAGCGTGCCAACGCAATGACGGCGTGACCACACATCGTGCTATAGCCCTCGTTGTGCATGAAGATCGCCGCCAAATCAGCGTCACCTGCAACAACAGCAGATTGATCCAGGCCCGTCGAGAGCCACAGCGGAATCCGGGGAAAAGTTCTTGCGGGGCCCCCAAAGATTTTCACGGGGCCCCTCTAGGGAGAAAATTTTTGATTTTTTTAAAAATGGTACATTCTGGCGTAGTTTACATTTCTGGCAGACGGCGGGCCCCCAAAGGTCGCGGGGCCCGGGGTAGCTTACCCCCTACCAAACCCTCTAGACGGGCCTGGATTGATCGCCATCGCTCCCATGACACGTTGTCGTGCCGACGTAATTTTACCGACGTGCCGTGCACGTCGATATGCGACGTCGCGCGCACGCCCAAGGTATGTGGGTAGTCGCCTCACATGTACGCGAATGGATTTTTAACGTTTTAATGTAACAAGGCTAAAAAAATTCCGCACGTTGGCATTTTTCAAACTATGTAAGCACGACCAAACTGGACACGCAGGTCCGACGTACCGCCTACGAAAAAATTTTATGGGGGTCTTCGATAGTATTAAATCCAGCGGCGTCTTGAGTTAAACAAGTATAGGCGGGGCAAGAAGTTGCAATAATTTTCCGACAGACACTGCGAATTTTCGACAGAGTGCTAAAGTTTTTAATTTTTGCTCTTAAATCTCCCCCAAATCCGGATTGTCAGTCTCAAATTTTGCATTTTTGGACGAAACTTTTTTCTGACAAGAAGATTTTCCGACAGAATGTAGGAGGGAGCAATCGTCGCCTGCCCCTCGTCCCCCTGATTACGACGCCATTGATTACATCACCCTGTGTGACGACACCTTGGTGGTTACTTATATTAACTGACAAGCGTAGGTTTACTCACAATATTTACAGACCTCTGCAGCGTTCAAATTGCTACTTGGCCAAAATCGTTTCCGCATCAAACATTTGTAGGATTGCTCATAAGTAAGTAAGTGCATTAGAAACTTTGTGCTTCCGTTTTGTGTAAAGCTGTTAAGTATAAAGCATATATTACTGTACTGTATTGTATTTGTCTGACCATACAATATGGCCCACGTTACTGTAGGGGCCTATACACCTATACCGTTCCATGGAATCATCGCAGCGCCTAAATATTTTTCAGCAGCAAATTGTGAACCGTGGTTATATTATGACAATGTACAAACAAACATGATAGTATCTTCGTGACGTACGTAGTAACGGTAGGGTGTCGGACTTACGATCGAGAGGTTGCGGGTTCGATTCCCGGTCGGGTCGCTATCAAGTGGTTACTACTTAGATGGATGACTGTCAGCGGACAGGAAACCATCTAGGTATAAAACCAGCCACCAAAGTCAACTCAGCCTTCCATCCCTCCGGGGTAGGTAAATTGAGTACCGGCCTTACCGGCCTATTTGGCTGGGGGTTAAGGCGGGGCGCGTTCACCTGTGTCGGGTGGCAGGTAACACTGTGATCCCATACAGCAGGACGTAACACTTCGTAGCTTTGCGACAGGTCTCACGTAGAAAGCTGTATATGACCTTTAACCTGCTAACCTTTACACATGGTTGGTCACCTGGGTGATCGGGTTCAACGAGCAGTGCTCCGTACATGTCGTGGTGACCACGCGGCTCCCACATGAGGAACTTGCGCAGTGCGTCCAGATGTTTGCGGATATAGCGTCTCTTCTCCAGCAGCGTCTGTCCTTCAATGTACAGTCGACATCCGCCATCCCCCGCCTCAACGATGCGTAGTGGCTCGCCCGCACTGTGCATCTCTGTTGTCATGACTACCGTCTCGCCGCTCACGCTGAAACCCCGTGACGTCATCGCGCACATCGTCCTTAGAATGACAGCGGCGAAGTTCGTATAGTATCTGTCCTTTACTTTCTGCCATCATTGTTACAGCTTTATACGTAGGACGATAATAACAACAACTCGGAGATTGGCGTCTTACTGTGTGTTGCGCTGTTTATGGGCGCTGTCAGGTTTTACTGCCAATAATTACGTCTATGACGAGCGAGTTGTTAGAGGTTGCGCTTTCAACGTTTTATTAAACGATTTTGCGATACGATGATGGCGACTACTCTGCTGCTGCAATGCTAGGCCTATACTAACTTTTGACTACCGTAATACTACCACTTTTTGTTAGCTATTTATGTGATTATGTCTGCGTTTGACGAATAAAAGTGCCCGGTACTTAACAATGAAAACTTTTTTCCACTGTTGAGTTTATTAAAAAAGAATTCGGTAAAATTTTCATTTCTATAGGTTCAAGTGTACCGAAAACAAAGTGACACTTATGAGGCATCAGGCATGGCAAAAAATAATACTGCATTAGTTTTTAAACATTATGACCTATGCTATGCACATGCAGGATAGATATTCTTTACTACTTACTGTAACAGTAGTTAGTTAACACGAACGTTGGACAATAAAATAAATAGGCCTATCGCCAACACATTCAACTGCAACGAGAAGAGAAGACGCTTGCCGCGTTAACTTTACTGTCAATCGTTGTACTTTGCCATCTTCGCTAGACATTTGAACTTTGATAGACATCGTTAAAGCACACAGTCCACTTACACTTGTTCGGATATGTCGTACAACATTCTGTACAAAAAGTCGTAAATTCCACAAAAATCGTGATAGGATTATGTACTGTGTAGGTGATAAAATGAGAAAAATTAATCGAAGGCCTATAATCAATCCACGTCTTGACATTTCGAAATGTTGTAGGTCTACAGATTGTTGTCGCTTGTCCAGAAGTCCACAACAAGCAGAAGCAGGCCTAGTGGAGTTTGGGATTATAGTCGCAGCAGCATTCAATGCATTTGGCTGGAACAAAATGTGTTTGCCGCGAAACAGGGGTTATTTGCAGAAAATATTATGTACATCAACGTAAACACGAGAAGAAGAAGGAATTGGCCCCAACAAAAAGTCATTCTGTCATGAAGTTACAAACCGAATTAATTTAACATCAAACGTATAAACAACTATTAGAATTTAATTGCACATGGTGCTGTATCCAAAACGTGCGTTAATTCTCTGATGAAAGGAATACAGAAAAATCAACACCAAAGTTCCTCACGTTTGGTAACCGACTCGCTTGCGATTAGGCGTATATACGTGAATAATAATGTTGGTGTACAAACGCAGAGCCGGCGAAAGGCACCCCATAGCCCTCGGCCGGGGGCGGCGGGGGGGCTGACGTATGCTCAGGGCCTCATATGCTAGGTGTGAAAAAAATTTCTAGTTTTCTAAATAATATATTCAACAATAAAATGAATAAACATGTGGAAAGTTTACCGAAAGTGGACTGGACAAGTATATTACTTTTCATTACTGTACAGTAATCTGCAACGTATTGCGGCCTATAGACGTCATTTCTGAAAAGACAACACAAATTGTATCTGATTTTTGGCGTTTCAAATTTTTTTAAAAGTAGGCAAATTTGCGACTTGCAGTGAACGTCCAAAAGCCAAGTGTTCCAGCATCAGGGGGCTTGGCCCCTCTGACCCACTGACCAAGGGCTCTGCCCCTGGACCTCGCTGGGGGCTCTGCCTCCAGACTTCCTATTATAGGGGCCTCAACTTGTATTTGGGGACCTCCAACTCTCTAACGCCGGCACTGCACGAGCGAAGCTTTAAAAAAGCATAAAATTCTAACAACCACATTAAGCCTCTCAGTCAATGACTTAAGTCTACCACGCCACTGATGTTTGTTCATTCATTCTAGATGTCTGGAGATGGGCTAGGATTACTGCAATATTCAGTTCCATTCTGTATTTTACATTGGACAATACAAATTTCGAACACTGTCAGAAACAGAAAACATGCAACCACGTTTGCAATGGAGTCTTATTTTGACGTAATGCTCTCTATAAATTAACGTTTCAAATGCTTACGGAATTTGCCACGATGACGTAACTGTCGAGGATATTCAGTGATAGCAAATTCGAGATTATTGTTCTAGATACAAGAAACAGCCATGGCGGCCACCGGGACCACCGTAACTCTATTCTACGAGCAGATTATGACAGTCTTAAACTTTCACTCCATGAAATGCCCTCTAGACACAAATGCAACAGCCAATGTCACTCGGATTATTCAAATATAAAAAAT
>Ga0209671_1003794_pt1 | contig 14712 bp, 13 predicted proteins | sample WorMetHERISLAND2_2_FD_187401 | JGI IMG/M metagenome (GOLD analysis project Ga0209671, IMG submission 187401) | Marine gutless worms symbiont microbial communities from Max Planck institute for Marine Microbiology, Germany - Olavius geniculatus... | ecosystem: Host-associated > Annelida >... | reverse complement strand
AGGTGCGTGTTTTATTACAGCTTACACAATCGACCGTCCATTTTTAACTTAGGCTTTATGCGTTGACGCAAACTATGACAGCGCGATGGTTTGATTCGACAAATGCCGAGTGGCGTGCACCGGATGAGTTATGTAGGCAATATCACATCAACTGCTCGGTAACAGCTGTTCTACGAAAACGCATTTCGAAGCATTACGAACCAGCGGAAATGGGGTTGTAAAAACTGGATTAAAATCAAATCTGCTGCAAAAACAAACGCGAAAGAGTGTATCGCAGTTTTACAACTCAACCCAGGGCCCATAACGATGTCACAGTTTTTAAAGGTAGGCAGTTCACTGTTGTCGTTGAAAAACACTTTTGTGTGCCATTTTTAAAAATTCTATTATGTTTTGTGTACTACTTTTTATGTGTATTTCTGTGTATTTCTGTTTGTGTACTGCTCTACGGTGTAATAATGAATGAATAAATAAATATAATACGTTATAATGCAGCAAAGTCTCTTCTGTCTCGTTTATGCTTGGGCATGCGTGCTGGCTGCGACAAACTGTTTAATGTTCAACGCTACATACGCTGTTTGCTGAATCTTCTTTGGGACGTCAACAAACGTTGGGATGTTTCACGTAAAATCCAGCATTCAGATGATAATAAGCCTTAGCACCTCTGTTGGTATGACGGACTTATCTAGATTCTAGACACATCCCCGGTTAAGCTCACAGGATGGGTGGACGTACGTAAAGTTTTCGTACATGGTTTGCTGCGCTTTCGAAAAGTTTCTTTTTACGCTTTTACGACATTAGTTAATTGATTCGTTGCGTTTTCGTAATACAATTTCGGTAACTCGGTTAATCACTGCCCTTTTCGCAGTAACTGCGATAATTGAATTCGGTTTTACCATTGCCGTGTCATACTTTATAATACTTACGTAGGCGCTATTGCTCTTGCTATTCTTGTCTTGCGTACACGTACATACGAATATTGTGTCAATCGCTGGTTTAGAAGACACACGTGTCTGAGAATATAAGTGACTAATTTGATTTGTTCTGTTGCAGATCGTTTTTAATCGATACTGCAACTCGCAAGACATCGTGGAGTTACTGGCACAGGCGGCAGGTATCAACAGGTAAGCGTGCGTGTCAATTAACGCAAGACAGCACAGACCTATAGATAGAGCCTTGCTGCAGCGGCTGATAGAAATTAGTGTACACATCGAAGGGTGCTCGAAATGCATTACGTGTTACCTTTAAGCCTGGATGCACGGTATATTTGCAACAGGGTGCACAGTGTAAAAGAGACAATCACATAATACTGCAATATTAGTGAACACTAAAATAATGACAGTGACAGCTTGTTTGGGAATTTGTGCGTTTGGGATTTCTGTTAAAAATTAAATTCCCCTTTCTAATTCCCTTCCCTTTCCCTTTACCTTCCATTTCTTTTCTTCTTCCTCTTTCTCTTTCTCTTTCTTTCCCACTTTCCTTTTCCTTTCCTTCCCCTCCCCTTTTCTTTCTCTTTTTATTTTTCCGTCTTTTTTTGTGTCCAGGTCCGTGCGTCCAATATTTGAGGCGCAATATCTCCATAACGGTGCCAGATGGCCGCATGGTCACCATGGACACGGATAGAAAGTCGACCACCGGGAGTCGAATGGTCACGTGACCGATGACGTCACATGACCCCAAAACGTCAAAGTCGTGACACCATTATATTTGAGGCGCCATATCTCCGTAACGGTGCCAGATGGACCCGTTGTCACCATGGACCACGGATAGGAACCCCTGGGAGTCGAATGGTCACGTGACCGATGACGTCGTGTGATCCCAAAAAATCAAGGTCGTGACCCTATTATCTTTGAGGCGCCATATCTCCACAACGGTGCCAGATAGACGCATGGTGACGATGGACCATTTACAGTAAAGCGCTGGTGACGAATTGAATGGCCTTGTGACTGACGACGTTAATTGTTCAGTTATAATAATAGCGAAGGATGACAGTAACGTTGCTGCTGTACAAATTAAAATTAAACTTTTTGATTTTTTTTCCTACCAGTTTAAACAGCTCACTGATTATATTTATAGGGACATATACTGTAAACTATCGAAATGCATTGGACAGACTCCGTGTTCGTATGAACATTATCTTGTTCATAAAAGTTTTTAAAAACGTTTTTAAAATATTTTTTTACGTTTTTTAATGTTTTTGGTCCTATTTTTAATGTTTCGTTTTTTGTTCTTATTAAAACATAAACGTACAAAATTACAAATACGATGCATTTCTCATGGGCAAATTGCGTTTAGTCCTGTTTTTGATCTGTACCATAATCACGGTTACATAATAACATTCAGTACATTCCGGTCTTCAGTCTTCACAAATGGTAGGTTTTTGTTTTTTAACATGTTATTCTGCTAAATGCAGTTTAGCGTTTTTATGTATTTTTTACATATTTTAAAGTAAAAAACATGTTTTCTAAAATGTTTTTTATTTGCAAATCAATGTTTTTAACATTTATGAAAATATTTATACGAGAAACTATTAAAATCCCATTTTGCTTTTCAAAGTTACAATCTATAATGCTGTGAATGTTTTTCGCTTTTTGTTCAATTTAATGCTTATTTTATGTGTTTCGATTTCATTAGGTAGTGCAAAAGCACATGTTGGGTGAGGTGGTCATTTGATGGTTAGTTGTGTCGTGATAGTACTTGTACCAAAAGTTGTTAAAATTTGCTAATCATTTACGAGTTACGATCGATATATTTTGATGTGTTTTTTATGCCCCAAAGTGTAGTTACTCTGAGTTTGCAAAAGTAAATAAAAGCAATAATGTAAGTACGAGCGTGTATGATCTGAGCCAGTTTCGCACGACTTACGATTTCATTATCTGCAGTTATCTGTGACCTTCTGGCCTTTCTGTCCAGCCCATACACTGTTTTAAATGAAGTGTCATCTCCTTTTAGTGGCAAATCAAAAAATATATATGCATACATATACAAAATGATCACTGTCATGATACTGCGTGATAAAATATTTACTTGCACATTTGCATTATTATCGGCAAGTTACAGTTTGTTAGGAATTAGGCACATATTGTATGTCACAGTTATGGTTTTGGTTGTAAAACTATTTCAATGTCTGTGTTGTTGACGTATTCGCCGCTGTACAGCAGGTCTTCGGTGATTACGTTGCGGAACTCCGACGGGGCGCTCGTAACAATATCGCCCAGCATGCCGTCGAACATCGACACGTAAGCCGCATCGCGTCGTGCACTGTTAGCGGCGTCATGGTGAAAAAAACAGGGCAGGAAGTTGTGATTTTTCTATAGACAGCTGGAAATTTCCGACAGAAAAAAATATGGTTGCTCAACAGTTTAATTATGCTCTTAAGTTTTCCCAAAACAAGGGATAAGCGGTTTTAAATGTTGTATTTTTTTGCAAAACAATTTTCCGACAGGCTGAAATTAAGAAAGGAGACAACAATTGCCCCGTCTCGTGCCTCGACGCCACATAAGACTGTTACGTCTTTTTTACCATTACAATAGGTATCCGGCTATTGTCGTCTGCTTTCATTGCTCTTTGACTAAATTACAGTAAAATCTATAGAGTTGCGCAGAAATTTTAGTTTTGTGACGAAAACGTGATTGCGTGCGATGCATAAATGTTGCAGCTGCAGATTAATCACATTTCGGGTGTTTGGTTGTTTTTAACTGCACCATGTAGGCCTACTGTCACCAGCTATTTTATTAAACTTGTTGGTTGTGTTTAACTTTTATTTCGTTATTAATTATCAACAAGATGCACTTAGATTTAACATTAGCCTATGTTAGGCCTACGTTGTTGGGGGATCGCACTGGCTAAATGTACGTCTGTTGGTAAAATGATACAAAAATCATTGCACAAATTTTTGCTTGTTTTACAGGAAACCATACAAACTGACGTCAAAAGAATCGAAGAAAGAACCAGATAGTAAGTATTGTATTATTTTTAAGATGCGCATTTCGCCGTATTTAAACTAAAAGTTATTTTGAGTTTGCACCAATGACACTTGCCTGCTTGCATCAAAGGTCTATTTGCAAAGACGGGTAAATTTAGCAAGTAATGTAATTTTATCACCGATTACAAATTACTCATTAGAAAATAAATTAATTGCAAATTACTTTGTATACAGCTTGACAAATTACAAATTACAAATCAGTAATTTAAAATGACATCGAATTACAAATTAGACTTGTAGCCTATTATGTAACGTGCGTTGGTCGGACGTGTGGTCAGTAGTCAATACGAAAAGAAAACAGTAAGAAAAAGTTAATTGAAATAAAACTTTAAATAATTAAAATAGAAGTACTGTTATGTGAAATCGGAAAATTAAAAAAGAAAAAAAGAAAAATAACTCCTACTATAAAAATACTAATATAAAAAAATATTGCAAGCAATTGCAGATGTCTATGAAATGAATCCGAAGGGATGCCTGACGTCTATGGAGAGTGGGATTTGAGAAAGAAAAAATTTTGAGATTGGATTTCAAGAATGATGGGATGATGGATGAAAATATTGGTGATGATAAAATTGATGACATTGGTGAGGTGAGATGATCATGTAAGAATGATGAATCAGAAAAAGGCAAATCAAGACGTGGCTGACGAAGTGAGTGAGGAGGTAGATTTCAGAGATGAAATGATGCGTAGCGAAAAGAACGACTGGTAATTTTAGGGACGCTACGTTTTGCAGTTTTGCTTGCAGGAGTGAGCGAGAATAGCCAGATGCTGCAGAGCGTTCTAACGCAGGTGTCAGATCATTTCAACAGGTACATAATTTCAAACTTGTTTCATCACGATATGCATATGTCGTTGAAACATTAAAAACAGACCACATTAACTTATGAGTAGTATGATTGTAAACGTTAACGCTACCTTGTTAAAGTAGGCCAACGGGATACAGATATTGGGTGTTTACACGATCCAGCAAACGTCCAGCATTAGCACGTGTATTATGAATATATTTGCTGGAAGTTTTCTGGACGTTTGCTGGATCGTGTAAACACCCCATTAGGCCTTATATTGGCGAGGCGTCCAAATGCGTCTCTCTGTCCATTAATTAAATGCGGCGAGACCTGCAGCGTTAGGCCCCCTACCTCATATTTTCTGTTGCGAATCTTTTCTACATGCACCAAGCTAAGTTAGCTAACAGGCCACTGCGCGTGTGCATGTCTTAGCTGTTGCGAGTTTATAAACTGAAATAATTGTAAAAAAAATTACGCTCTTTGATGTTCTGATGCAAACTGTGGTACAGCGCGTTCAAGGTGGAGGAGTTACAAACGGAGCTCAGTGACAGATTGCACCAGCTCGAGAGAAAAATAGAAAGTAAGTTCTTCTTGTCTTCGCTATGGCCGTATGCTTTTGTTCGGTCCCAAAACAACACGCATGACAATAAGATGAGGAAAAAAAACAAAAAGAAGAAAATTAAAAAAACACGAACAACTTTTTCATTTCCGATATATCTGTTCGTGACTTTTGTGGTAATGACGTCCTTCATTAGGCAGTGACACGTTATTTTATTACTTTTTAAAGTTAACTGAAGTAATAATAGAAACAATAGCAGTAATAATAGCATCGATACTATAATAGCATCGATACTACTACTACTACAATAACGAGTCAGCTATATCCAGTTCACTGAAAATTACAGCCATCTCCGATGAAGCTCACGAGGGTTTATTTTTGTCCAGCGGCAAAGAACAATAATATTATAGTAACGTATAACTAAGACAACAGATTTTAATTGCACACCTTTCTTCAATGTTTAAAAATGGTGTGCAATTATTGCAGTAAAGAAAAAGATGAACTGCAATTAGTTCTGCTTGCTGCCAGTGCACTAGTTGTTGTAGACACGGGGAAGAAATCTTTTAGCTTGTTAAGACTTATCAGCGGTAAGTGGTAAAACATGAGTGGTTAATTAGCTGCTGCTTATAATGACATTGAATACTCACTCACTCGATCAATATTACGACATAAACTGATACACTGGCCAGCCATGGAAAGCGGCCACAAACACGATAATTAACTCAAACCCGCCAGCGATCGAAGAATCTGGTTGATAAAGAAAGGGCTTCTTCTGGTCTTAACGATGCGTATTAGGCCTAAATGCTCAGCATAGGCCTACGTTTTGAATCACGGCGATCCGTGCTGCAGATCACCTGAGGCGTCTGAACAGCACTGCAGTAACCACAAAGCACACAAATGCTTTTAGTCGTAGTGCCGTGCCTAAGGATCTAAGAATGCGACGCTCAGCCTAGGTAGCCCTGCGAGCCGTGCCGTGTGATATTGACCACGTGCCTGCTGACGTCATTCGACGGCGATCTATGATTAACGTCGACGTAGTCACGTGATCGGTTTCCATGGAAACCCAATACACAACCCGTGCGCCTGTCTGTCTCCGCATCTTCATCATCATTAATTACTCGTTGCCAGTAAAGCAAACAGAATCTGAGAGACAGCTAAAACAGCATAATGCACATGTTCGACGTCGGTGCAATGTTTGCATCTAAAATGATTTGCGTTCGTCCATCTTCAATGATCGTTTTAACGCCTGATGCACTTTATGCTCTTTGTTTGTAAGAAATGAAGTATATATTATATATAATATTGTCTAATTGTCAGCCATTTTGTCTTTTCGTTCGTTTTAAAGTTGGTGTAGATCTAAACGTAACGTACGAATAATTAGCCCATCTTTGGGTCTTCCTTCCTCGAAACTATTAAGACGTACTTTCAAAGAATGCATTGCCCACTTGTATACTTATTTTTGCTAGCGTGACGTAGCCCGTTATCATAATTGTGAACATGAAAAGTAGCATCGCGCGGTGGTATGTTAACTGCGACGGTAAGACACTGTTGGTTTGTTGCGTTAGTAGATAGCTTGAGAGCGATTGAAATCGAGAAGTGCAAGAAAGACATCGCTGACATTCGTCGGCAGATGTACACAGCTCAGAAGAAATCGCTAGACTACGCAATAAGGTGATATCGCAGAGATTATGAGTTTAATTTGATGAGTTTAATTTGTTTTTCATCTATTTTTACATCTTATAACTTATTATACATTGTTACATTGTTCGCAATGGGACTACGGCCTTTGCTATGCTATGTTCTTCCCTAAAAGTGCATCGGCCGTGCACATGCGAATTGAGTCCCAACTTTTTTCTGCATTTTCTGCGCGAAATATAACATAAATCAGTGTCGGGTGGTAGGTAACACTGTGTCAGATTCATACGCAGGTGATGGGTTTCTATGAAAAGCTGTACGTGCTTTTAATCTACAACTGTAAACAAACGCGCTTTTGCCTGTTTTCCACTGTTTATTTTCACTATCCCGGCGATCGTCTTTTCGCCATTTTATTGCTACCGTTTGGTCGGATTGCAGAATGATGCTGTTGGAGAGTTATTTAGATTCAGATGCAGTTGCTGCTATTAAGATTACTAAAGCATTATGTGAATCGTAGGTTCTAGTTTTACTAGACTTTGTTGCTCACGATTGTCTACTTTACTCTCAATTATTGCTTTTAATAGTTATTTGACAGTTATTTTTGTTTATCCATACAATTGCAGTTGGAATTTTTGCTTATATTAGTATGTAACTATGGTACTGGATATTCGTTTTCTGAATTTTTTACTGTAAATTAAATGAATTCTTTTCTTTTTGCTGCAAGCTTGACACCGTTTTGGTTTGATGTTGACAGTCCCGATCCGCCTGCCGATGACAAAGCAGTCGTGAAGCTGAAATCAAAGTCGATTCCAACATTTCAAAAGGTACAAAAATCTAGCTGTAGCTATGGGAAGCCAACCGTACTAGTAGTAGACAGTAGATGCTTATCACTCACACTCTGCCATGCATGTTGATGCATTTAGTGTTTTATTTACTTATTTAATATTCGAAAAAGTACTACTGCCGGGACACCGGCTGCAGTAAACAATCAACAACCTGTTTCCACAAACAGGTACGGGCGGAAACTGCGTTGCAAATTGTGGCCAAATCGCTGCAGATAATGACTTGTTACTATTGACAATCTATAAGAACTTATCAACGCCTATCCTACGGTAATATCGTCTAGTAAAAATTTCGTGTAAATTGATTATTATCTGAGTGAAATATGAAAGAAAAAAATGGTGCTTTTTATGAAACACCGCATTGTGATAACAACAATGTTTTATAATAGAGTTAGATAACCGGAAGAATCGGTATAAGACATCATAAGTAGGCTATATGATGGAAAATTATTATTATTATTGATTGCCACAGTATACGCTGTCGGAGGAGACGATCAGTTATCTGAAACAGCCGACTTTTGACATTTGGCATTGGGAAACAAACGAGGTTGGCATTAACACTGTAATTTACATCGAGAACTAAATTAAATGTATATACTACAGATGAATGTTTGTCTTTTTAACTTGCAATAAATTTTTAAAATTTAAATTTATACCAGACACTGCTCAGATTGTTTCTCAAAACAGGCTATAGTAAAATGACATCAAACAAAATGTGAGATACAAAATATTTTGTACTGCAACTTTGTGACTAACTGTTTGTAAATACAATTTAGCATGTTCGAAAAAGATCTAACAATATGCAACATTTCGAAGTTGTTTGGGCAAGACATTTTACAGCGTAAATGTTAATATAATTTCTGCAGATGAATAAGTTTCCATGCAATTATATGCTTTATGATGATAAATATGTACGTTGTGATTGTGAGTGTTATTACTGTTAATCTACAGTATTATTGCTGCTACTACTGCTACTATTACTACTAATAATAATGACATTAAGCTTGTTAATACTGTTGTACGAATGTGCATTTTAGATGTTAAGCTTGCTGGAGCATATGTATACAAATCTTGGTTTTGTGCGAGAATTCAACATTAATCCAATTACCTTAAAACGATGGCTGGTCAGTAAGATTTCGTTTTGTAGCTTAGATATTTTAGTGCTTTTTAGCTTGGTTTCTAACTACTCTGTCGCTATATCAACGTGTTTTGTTTCACTTTATCAACGTGTTTCGTTAATAACAGGTTAAACTTGGCGCACTGTTAGTTTTACTTTGATGACGACTATTTAAACATTAAATTACAATCTAATTCCTTGAAACTGTGGTCTTCAGTGTTGCTAGTTCGTTATTTCTTTGCTTTATTTACTTGTTGTCGTAGGATCTAAATTTAAAAGCAGGCACAAATAAAGTCCTTTAGGGAGATGACAGTGAAGATGTTGTAATGTAACTTGCGTCGCTTTGATAGGGCACGCCTGCGCACGGACCCAGCGCACGACAGACAGACAGACAAGCCGTAGCTCGCGACACTGCACGCTCTGAAGCGTAGCGCGGACGTTGTCTGTACGACACAAGCCGTGCTACAGACTGCAGACAAATAGCAAACGCAGAGATGCAGTCAGCCACAGATACCGTGTCTGACAACAAGGGTCGCTTATAGCTTGCAGCGTCGCGAGCTAACGTACGGACAGACAGATCCATAGACGCCGCGATCATAGATAGGCTTATTGCAGCACTGTGCAATAACTGCGCTGATTACTGACGTTCCGTAAAAGCTAAAATTTAGATACATTGAGAGCAAAACGTTCCATTCATTTTGAAGGCGACTTTCTGTTAGTTTTTCGTGTCGTATTCATTGTGTTTCTAGTTTATAAACCATGAATACGTTTTTATAATAATAAGTAAATAATGTAGGCTATAAAGTAAATCGCCAGAGGGCACCTGCTCCGCGCATGTATGTGTTTGTGTCGATAGCTGTGCGTACAGGAGAACTATCGAAACAATCCGTTCCACAACTTCCGTCACTGCTTCTGCGTCACTCAGATGATGTATGGCTTCATACACATGTGTGGCCTGATAGACCGGCTGACCATCGAGGACATGGCTATCCTCATCACAGCCTGCGTCTGTCACGACCTTGACCACCCCGGATACAACAACACGTAAGCTCGCCACCATTCATCCCTACTGCCGAACTCCAGCACTGCCCAGATGTTGTATTTTGGAGACAAAAAATACATGTACTGACAAAAATATTCCGACAGGCTAAAACTTAGTTTTGTTCTATTTTAGCTTTTTCACTTGTTTCCGAATTAGAAGCCCGAATGGGATAGACGGAGAGACGGACGGACGAAATTTGTAATGCGGCCCATTAGGAAGGCTGCGCAATACAAGAAATTTGCTGAGCGCACTGAACTTTTGAGCAAATTTCTGGTGATTCGGCATTTCAACGATCCAAGTAATAAACAATCCGTATAAACTAGTTTCTGATTTTTGACAGACTGTTCCGCTTTGAAATTAGAAAATAGGCTAGTGCACAGGAGGACGATGAAGATTTTGATTTTGCTTTAAAAACCATGAAAACATCGTTCTTCACGTGTGCTAGATTGCAAAATGTACGTGTCATAGCTCGTAGTATTTGTCGTTAATGTGTAGGCTTATATATTGCCTTTTAGCGAAAGTTTAGAAATCGTTAAGGTTAGAATACTGGAACTTGGAAAGTCGTGTACAAAGTGACAGAACAGAATTCGCGTAGTATACATTTCGCGAGATAAAGTTAATAATCTGAAATGAAATAAGCTGTCCCGTTCTTACGTTTAGTACACTCTGTCACCCTGTGGACGCAACTGGAGTGGCATTTGCAGTACAGTTCAGTTTTAGTTCCGTTCATTTCCGTCGCTTTGTAAACGGCATAAGAATGTTGCTGTGCTGTATTTGTTGTTAGTTATCAGATAAACGCACGCACGGACCTTGCAATCCGCTACAACGACATATCGCCACTTGAGAACCATCACTGCGCCGTAGCCTTCCAGATTCTCAGCAACCCAGAGACCAACATCTTCGCCAACATTGATCAGGCCATGTTCAAACGCATCCGAGCCGTACGTAACCAAACCCATAATGTGCTTGTGATTGACGTATTCTCGCAATAGTAGCCGTATGCGTTATTCACAGTACACTACTGCTGTTTGTATGTGGCTATATGAAACATATCAACATACTTGGTGCATGACCTACCTGTTGCAACGTATTACTTTAAATGATTCCAAACTTAACGACCTAATGTATATTTATTAAAGTGCATGAGGACGTTAGCAACAGGTATTTACAGCAAATGTAAAAAAAACATAAACATGCATCAAGCGACAAAAGAATTTCTATTCAGTCAGTTTACACGTATCGCGTCAAACTTTAACCAGTTTGACGGAAGCAGTGATCGATAGTTTCGGTTTCGTTCTTTGCCGAATTTCCGTCGATAATGGAATCTACGAGCACCGTGTATAGGACGTACGCGCGTGTGGATGTCATGTCTACTGCAGGGAATGGTGATGTTAATACTGGCCACGGACATGGCGCGTCACAGCGAAATACTCGAGACATTCAAGGCGAAGGTCGACCAATTCGACTTTTCCAACGAAGATCACCTGAATTCGGTGAGTCTAGTAGGCTGCGCCAACTATAGCCTACTAGATATCTAGTATATTTGGTTGCGCCTCTGCATATGTATCGTAGCAGTTTGATTGGATTAGACATGTTTGTGCTTCAATTTTAGGCGGAATCGATTCCGCATATTCCTACTTTTTTTGTAGCGTGGTTTCTCTGTCGGCTGCCACATTCGTGTCTCCTGTTTAAAGCATTCCATGGATTTAGATGCTGTTTGGCAGGTACAGGTTTGTCGAGTTCAATGACACTGTGTTAGATGGGGTTTTTGATTTTTAAGCAAATGGGAAATTTGGGGGTCGACTTCAGCCAAAACATGCAATTGCAAATTGCCGTTAAACCGTTAGTTTTGTGCTGCCAGCTGTCGAAAACAAAAGAGGAGCTGAGTGGATTTGCTACGGTGATTTTGCCTTTTGCCGAATTGCTTTTGTCCTTGATTTTTAAAACCACTTTAATTTATTCCCGGCGCACCACGTTACATACCGGTACTCAATTCAACCCGACCGTTAACGGACAGCATGCACAGTGACCCGATTAACCCACCCCATGTTTGTGTGTGTCTGAATGCTTGCATACTGTAAATATCTGTATACATTAAATTTTGCGAATAGTTATGAATCAAAATTGTTTGGCTGCAAACGTTTCCCGAAACATTAAAACGATCATAAGCGTTCCAAAATAACTATAAAATACGACCACAAAGAAATTTACTAGCGAATTTGAAAATTTGACAAAAATGTCACTAAACCAAAAACAGTTCTAAAAGTAAAAAGATTTTTATCGGATGTTCAGAATTAAATCTAGTTTGTACACCAGGAAATTGTTGTGAAATGTTTCAGCTGAAAATGGTTCTAATAAAGTGTTGCGACATTTCCAACGAAGTTCGGCCGTTCGAAGTTTCCGAGCCGTGGGTCGACTGCCTGCTTGAAGAATATTTCAACCAGGTACTGCGCATACATTAAAAAATTTGTAAGTCATGTCAGTGAATAAATTCTAGGGCTTGGCATTATACGTAAATATTCAGTAAGTGAGTAAACTCTGACAATGCAATTTTTTACTTAAGTTATTAGAATTTCAGTTCGCCTTTGATGACATAAATGCACCAGTCGTGAAACGTAGGCCTAATGCAAACTTTGTATGTCTAACTGAAACGTTTTTTACCCTGACCTGGTGGTTTTTATTTTTTTTTGCATTTTGAGCATAGGACTAGATACTGAAAGATCGAAAAGTGTTTGCATGTTTTGCATGTTCTGATTGGTTATTTTTGGATGAAACAGTTATAATGTGATATGTAAAAGAAATTGAAAAAGAAAATATTAGTGCAAATTGATGAAACAGCTTGTTTGCATTAAAATAAAAGTAAACAGTATAGACTTGGTACATTGGCTGGTTGTTGCAGTCAGACAGAGAAAAAGAACAAGGACTTCCAGTCGCTCCGTTTATGGATCGAGAAAAGGTGACGAAACCAACCGCGCAGATTGGTTTCATCAAGTTCGTTCTGACACCGATGTTCGAGAGTGTGGCGAAGGTAAGAGCATATTAGTACAGTAGCAGTAGCCGCTACTAACTGTTTGTTATCTGCGCCAAGTATTGGCAGATTTTATTCGTTTATGCGATAGCAAAGCTTCTTCCCTGGCCCATTTTGGAGAAAACGACAACTGTACGATTATAAAGGATCCTACCACACTTTTAATTGCGTTGCTACAGTGCTTCGTAAAATATTTACTTCGAAAACTCGTGTGCGTTGTATGCTGGAAACCGTCTTGCTGAAATATGAAATCGTCAGAAACCGGACGTATGAGAGATAACAAGTATTACGACTTTTGACCAAAGCCCATGGATGTCGTCAAATCGGTGTAGCACTACTCCAGCACGTTGTTGCTGCAGTTGATCGAACACTTGTAGTAAGTAGGCTTAGTGTTTAACGTCCCACCCGACACAGTATAGGTCATTTCGAGGGCGGCCTATCCAGCCAATGCACATGCACATAATAATGGAACAAAAAGTGTAACCTTTACAGTATGCTTAACATTTCTAAAAACACAAAACGCGGAAAAAAGACCTAAATCTGAAATTGTAAGAACTTGCCATTATATGTGTGCATATGTAATTAACAGTGATGGCAGTTCTAATAATCTTCCAATATTGGTAATGGTAACGGATGTATTTTGTTATCTATATTTAACAATTAATAACTCCGCAAATAAATTATATTTTTCAACGAAATTTGACGATCGTTTTAGCAATTTATTGGGGATTAAGTGTGCAAAATTTTATTCAGATTTGTTTAGATTTGACATTCCTGTTGTACGATGTGTAGGGGGTTACTTTTTCCGGACACAGTGTACCTAGGCCATGTTAAAACCCATTAAGTATAAATGTAATAAATAGAACGTAGATGGAGCAGGTTGTTTGGTTGGTCGGTTGCAGCTGTTTCCGCAGCTGTATGACGTCATGGTGAAGCCGTTGATTGACGCACGAGATCGCTACGAGAAGATGAAACAAACTGAAGAGCTCAAGGTCTGTAGATTGCATCAACACAATCACTTTACTTCTATTCCCACCTGCACAGGTGCTCATGCATGGTTTCGGCACTGTCAGAAACACGATTCGTCGAATGTTTTATCACGATGTTACACGTACGACCGGTGTCCCGACGTACCTTATATGGTGTTTACACGATCGAGCAAACATCGAGCAGCTAGCTGGACGTTCTATGGCAATTAGCATGTTAATTAGGAGGGCGGGCGGGTTGTAATTGGAAGGCCTATATAACACGTGATCAGCTGTGGGCTAAGAGCTTAAACCTGGGCCTACATTTGAGCCAGGGGCGGGGTTCCAATAGGCCTGCTTGAGCCAGCTCGATGTTTGCTCCATGTTTGCTCGACGTTTGCTCGAAGTTTGCTCGAAGTTTGTTCGACGTCTTCTCGATGTTTGCTCGATCGTGTAAACACCCTATTAATGAGCATTTGATTCCGCACGTCGCTGTCCGCTCTACACGTTCTGCTGCATTTCCTCTGCTGACTGTACCAAAACTGAACACTGATTTCTCTAGACGTTCATTTAGTTACTCCCACTCATTGTAATAGTTTTTTTCGGAAATATTTTGGTGTGCAACTCAAACTTTGTTCTTAAGAAACATTTGAAAACGTTTCTGTTTAATACCGCCTGATTGACTGTCGTCCATCGCCTTTGTAGCTCCGCAAATTGGCGCTATATAAATATGATTAGTATAGTATAGTATAATAT
>Ga0209671_1003793_pt1 | contig 14714 bp, 13 predicted proteins | sample WorMetHERISLAND2_2_FD_187401 | JGI IMG/M metagenome (GOLD analysis project Ga0209671, IMG submission 187401) | Marine gutless worms symbiont microbial communities from Max Planck institute for Marine Microbiology, Germany - Olavius geniculatus... | ecosystem: Host-associated > Annelida >... | reverse complement strand
AAAGTTCACTGCGCATGCTCCGTGTCACGTGACCTGTAGGCGGGGGGTCCAAAATAATCACACATTTGGACTTTTCAGGCCCACATTGCCTATTCACTATAAAATTTTTATGGGCCTACGATGACGATTAGGGGCCGTTTATAGGTGAAATTTTTATACAGTAGCGTTTTAGCCGAAAATTTCTAAGTCCGTTTTTGGGCCAAATTTTCGACTTTTGGGGGATTTTTCGGGGGTTAGATATTACCTTCAAATTTCGGTTTTCAAAAAGGTCTGACCTTTGCATAAGACCGCGTCGTTTGAGCCATCGTGCGGTCTGACCTGTAGGTCGGTCAACAAAAAAAGGTATATATATATCGGAGAAAAATTTTCGTTATATTTCACCCATTTGCCGAGAAGCCCCCAATGGACGGATTTGCACGAAGTTTTGCACAGGGGGTCGTCTCGCCGACGTAATCGCCTGTTTCAAATTTTTTGTTGATCGGTTGAGGGGCTTCGGATCTGCGCGGGGTCGAATTTTGCCATTCTCCCTTTACTTAGCCGGTCGCCATTAACACAGGGCTGTGCTACCGCACGCCTGTGACTAGACAAGTCTTGGTTATTGTTCGCAATTGCATAGCATTTATTTACAGTATTGTAAATGATGAATTTTGGTGTTCCTGTCAGTTTTGTGTGACATGCCCCTTCGTCAGGTGACAACAGCGGAAAAGTATTAACTTGCCAAATGCTCATGGGTGCAGTCAAGTCATCTGCTGTTAAAGGCACATTCACAATGATAATCAAAATGTTTTCGTTCGTATATTTGTGGATGGCACTAGCGACATTTCCCGTTGTGTAATAATAATTGACAAATGGGTATACCAATTTTGCTAGTGGATTGTGTTTTTTGATTGTGTCTCCTAAGATGTCCAAATGATCCTGCAATATTTTTGTTTCAATCAGGTGGTGTCTAAGACGACCGACTGAGAGGTCTTTTAAGGCCAAATATAAACTCTCAATTTCCTGTAGATGCGTGATGATTTCTCTGACCTGTCCAACGACAACCGAGAGTAGTCGCTGAGCTGTGTAACCTTCAATTTTTAGGCTCTGCATTTGTTTATTTTCTTCCACAATAGAGAGACGAGTGATATTTAACAGACGGTCAATTTAGGTCAAAACGATTGGATGTCAGTTTTGTCGCTTGCATAATCAGATTTTGACCCACAATCCACGCCGATAAAGCTTTATTTGTGGTGTCTAGGACATGACGTAAAAGTGACCTTAGTTGTTTCACCTCAGGACCCGTTGCCACATTGAAGGTCCAAGCTAGGCCTGATCCCAGAAAAAAACCCCAAGCCGCGTTTTCGTCTTGGTGACTCCGTAATATCGGCTATCAAGGCAATTATCTCCCTCTGTCTGACGTGCAGCAGATATAAGACCGGTCTTCGTAAGGCAAAGATTTGCTCAACTATGTTCAGAATGTATCTACAACGTGGCCGATAAAGGGAATCCAAATGTGTTTTCGGATTTTCGTGTGAACACGGATTATTAAATACTTCATACTTTTCACTCTCCGGTTCGTTTTTCCGTTGTTATCGTTTTAGGCATCGTGTAATAAAGAACTATGCGACCAGTGTCGGTTGAAAATAGACTTGCGCAAAATTCGACCCCGCGCAGATCCGAAACCCCTCAATCGATCGACACAAAATTTGAAACAGGTGATTACGTCCGCGAGACGACCTCCCATGCAAAATTTCGTGCAGATCCGTTTATTGGGGGCTTCTCGGCAAATGGGTGAAATATAACGAAAATTTTTCTGTGGTATATATATTTTTTTTTCGTTGACCGACCTACAGGTCAGACCGGTCGGCGGATTTTCACGCACGATGGCTCAAACGACGCGGTCTCACGCAAGGATCAAACGTTTTCGGAAACCGAAATTTGAAGGTATTATCTAACCCCCGAAAAATCTCCCAAAGTCGAAAATTGGGCAAAAAAACGAACTTGGAAATTTTCGGCCAAAAACGCTCCTGTATAAAATTTTCACCTATAAACGGCCACTAATCGTTATTGTAGGCCCATGAAAGTTGTATAGTGAATAGGCAATATAGCCTCGGGAATTCCAAATATGTGGTCATTTTGGACCCCCTACCCACAAGTCACGTGACACGGGGCATGCGCAGTCAACGTTTTGGCCTTTAAAAACATGCCTATGTATAAAATTTTCACCTACAAACGGCCCTTAATCGTCATCGTAGCCTCATAGAGGTTGTATAGTGAATAGGCAATGTGGACTTGGGAATTCCAAATATGTGGTTATTTTGGACCTCCTGCCTACAGGTCACGTGACACGGCGCATGCGCACTGAACTTTTGGCCTTTAACATGGGCATATGCAACTTTGAGGCTTTATATCTCCGTAACGGTGCAAGATAGACGCATGGTTCCAATGAACCACCAATAGGAAACCACATATGCCGAGTCGAACGGTTACGTGACCGATGACGTCACGTGACCCGAAAAGTTTAAACTCGTGACCCCAAAATTTTTGAAGCTCCGTATCTCCATATCTGTGCAAGATAGACGCATGGTCATTATTGACCACTAATAGGAAAGTGCCCACGCGGAGTCCGATGGTCACGTGACCGATGACGTCACGTAACCTCAAAAGGTCAAAGTCGTGACCCCAATATCTTTGGGGTCAAATATCTCCGTAACGGTGTAAGATAGACGCATGGTTCCAATGAATTATTAATAGAAAACCACATATGCCGAGTCCAATGGTCACGTGGCCGATGACGTCACGTGACCCCAAAAGGTCAAACTCGTGACCCCATTATCTTTGAAACGCTATATCTCCGTAACGGTGCAAGATAGACGCTTGGTTTAAATGGACTACCAATACGAAACCACATGTGTCGAGTCCAATGGTCACGTGATCAATGACGTCATGTGACCCCAAAAGGTCAAACTCGTGACTCCAAAATCTTTGAAACCCCGTATCTCCGTATCTGTGTAAGATAGATGCATGGTCATCATTGACCACCAATAGGAAAATGCCCACGCCGAGTCCGATGGTCACGTGATTAATGACGTCACGTAACCCCAAAAGGTCAAGGTCGTGACCCCAGTAGCTTTGGGGCCCCATATCTGCATAACGATGCAAGATAGATGCATGGTTACAATGGACCACCAATAGAAAAGTGCCCTCGCCTAGTCCGATGGTCACGTGACCAATGACGTCACGTGACCCCAAAAGATTAAAATCGTGACCCCCAAAATATCTAAGGTTCAGTGTCTTCATGGCCGTATAAAGCAGATGGTTTATAATTGACTATCAACATAAAAACTTTGTTATTGCAATAAAACAGCAAATATAAATGTACAAAACATCAGTTTATACACTTGTTAATGGCGACATGCAATGAGTGACACATCGAAAACAGCAAAAATCATAAAAAGGTGATATTATTCAACAGCACATTGACAGTTAGGCGATGAGATAGTGAGTGATATCACTTTTTTATGATTTTTGCTGTTTTCGATGTGTCACTCATTGCATGTCGCCATTAACAAGTGTATAAACTGATGTTTTGTACATTTATTTTCAGTGTCAGCGTCATTGTCGTTCCAGCTATTTTGTATACTCTTTTTAAAAACAAAATTCTACTCACTCAAAATTATATTTTTATTTCATTTACAACAGTAACAATAACAATAACAATAGTGCTAGGTCCATATTGACGGGTACTCGTCTTTATATTTTATCTCTTTTTCGAGATGACGTCCGTCAAGTGACGCTGCAAACAGGCTTTAACACAACCAAAATCTCTATATTAGTGCACTGGCTAATGCAGTATTTTGCATTTATTTTTTCTTCAAAATGCATGCATTATAGAATCTCCAAGTCATTTTCAACATTACGCTTTACACATTGAGCTTGGCTGCTGCTGCTGTTTGTATTTTTCTGTTTCGTTCTTGCGCTGTAATGAAAACCAGGTGGTAGGTCTTGTCAAGTTAGTGTAAACTGATAAATGATTAGGCCAGATCTGGCTGTCATCTGTCAGCCGTCGCTATAGTAACCTAAGATGAACGATTTTGTTTGTTATGTAGAGTGGCGCCTTTTTCTGCAGCAGACTTTTGCGTGCAATTAAAAAGTTTTACGGCTATTTTTAGACATTCCACTCGGTTCACGTGCATTGCATCTGCTATCTGCAGAGAGCACTACTGCCTAAAAATAGGCCTACCGCGGCAATCTTTTGCCAGGTCATCGTTAGAGCTAAAAAAATGCTTATTTTTTATATCCTAATGGCGATTCAAAGACATCTTATTTGTGAAGTAGCATTCTGCTATTCTTGCACAGTTTTATCTGATGCCTATCCTGCTGATATTCGCTTAGCAATCCCTCGCCAATCTGCGATTCTTTTTCGCCATTTTCGCGTTCTGTTTTTTAACAAGACTAAAAATTGATGCACTTTATTGACAACTCCATCATCTAGGATTTTTATTGTTCGCTTAAAACGTGCTTTAACTGATGTCTGACGCTGCACTGACGCTGCTTGATTTCTCGTTGTAGAGGACAAAAAATAATGTTTTAATCTATCGTGCGTGATTAATCCACGCAGATCTTTTTCTTATACGATGGTCCCGCCTTATGTGAAAACACGATTTGTTTGATTACATAGGGATTTCCAACGTACGGTCTTTTTGTCAAAATTTTGTTGTTATCAGGTGCAATGCGGGTGTCTTTTAACAGTCCGTCTGCACATTGAAAATAGTTTAGTCGTTTGCACATAAAGTCAAAAATGGCCCAAACTCAGAGCATAATATCTTCGTTAATTATATACGTACATAAGAACTGATTTTACAGTTTATTAGCAAAATGCCTGTCACGGTTGACTTTCACGTTGTTCTGCTATGTCTTTGTCAAGCCGCGCTGCTTTTTACGCAGATCGTTGGCCAGTATGTGTATGACACTTGTGGGGAGACACTTGTGGGGAAATCGAGTTGTCGATTTATTTTTCGCGTCTAAATAAGCTTGCTGTAGATATTTTTCGCTGTGTGTGTTGTATATATTGTCGATTTAGTCGTCAGTCATGATTATAGCACCTATGTTCTGGCATGGTAGGTGTGCGTCTATTACTGCGTCTAATGCTGTGTATGGCTAATTGTACTTGTACTTGTGTCTCTGGGAATATGCCTGTAAGTAAGCGTGTTGTATGTTTGCGACTTATACGTTATGTGACTGCAGTATTATAATAGACTCTGGATGCTAGCCAATCAGAGATGGAGTTATAGGCTCAGCGCCATTCCAAGTCGCACATAGGTTGAAATCGCTGGCTGCCATTGGGTAGTCCCAGCATTGTTCAGGTTATCGGCAGATGCTAGGCGCGAGTAAGCTGTTTTGAAGCCAGTTACTGTGAGATGTTGATGTGACGCAGACCTGAGGGTCATACGCGTTTGTGGCATGCGTGTTTGCCAAGGTTGAACAACCGTTTGTTTGGCTTGTTATTAACGTAGGGTGCTTTGTGGCCCCTAGTCGTAAAGTGTTTGGATGGGAGGCCTGTGAGGACCCCCAGAAATAGCGACAGTAGAAAAATGCTCGGTAGCCCCTAGAGGTAAGAGACTCCGGTGTGCGCTATTAGATTTGTAATTGTTTGATATTGAGCCTTTTCTTGTGGCTGAGTAGTGTGAGATATTGCTTGTGATTGTTTCATTGGTTGACATTCGATCAAGCTTGGCGTCATTGAATTATATTTGATTTACAGAGCTGATGTGATGATATTATATCACCTGATGAACTATTGTGAATGTATTGTCTGATAACTTGTCTGAACTATTGATTTGCAGCTGTGACTGCTTGGCATTACGAGCTGTATATCTATGTGATTATTCTGTTTTATTTTTTGCACTGCACGTATATGTATGCACTCGCTGTAGAAATTTTGCTTTATTAAATCGCATTTTTGTGTATTTTCAATTGTTAACTCAGTTTCTGAAACATTAGGCCTAGGTTAACTTTACGCTAAGTTTAGCACAAGCCTAGGACCCAAACCTCACTAAACGGCCTTACATTTGGTGTCAGAAATGGGATAGTCGTTAATTAGGTTTGCTTTGTGAGGGATAGTGTAATTTAGGGTATACTTTTGTGTACGGTACGTATTTTCGTCATTTTGCTTATTTTGTGTGTGATTTCTGTTTGATTGTATATTAATTGTGTTTGATTGTATATTAATCGTGTTTGTTGTGCTTATTGAGCCGTAGAAACACTGGCCGACTCGGTAGCTGACCAGAGAGCAGTCGAGGGTCACGCGTGTCAGAAACACCCAGTGTAAGACCGGTGGTGACGATCCTAGTCTTGTTGGTCGACCTCGTATGGTATAATTTTTGTATTATTTGCACCCTTCTGACCAACTTGACTTTGGTATTAAATTTGGTGTATAATGGATCGTTTACCCCGGAAACGCAAGAACAGCTTAAGAAAATAAGCACCGCCCGTTTAGCTGCAAAACTAGGTAGGGCGTGGTACGACCCAGACCGTCTGGAGGACCTAGAGCGAAAAAGATCTATTAGAAGCCCTGGCAGAGACCATGCTGGCTGAACCCACTGCAGAGTCGGAAACAGATTTAATCCGAGAGGCCCGGGAGGCGTCACAGATTCCTCTTCCCGCGGGTGATTCGAGCAGTGTTGCTTTGGATGGTGGGAGAGCGAAGAGCAACGAGCAGAGAGGGAGAAAAGAAAGGTTGCTCGCAAGGCTGAGACACAGAAACTGGCTCTAGAGGCAAAAGAAAGGAGGGCTGCTCGAGAGACCGAACAGAGAAGATTTGAGTTAGAGTTTAAGGAGATAAAACTAGCAGCTGAGGAAAGAAAGCTAGCAGCTGAGAAGAGACGGCTGGAACTAAAGGTAACGGTTGCTCTGGTGCAGGTCGAGAAGGACGTTCGTCTAAAGACCGAGCAGCTCAAGCTAGAGCACGAGATACGTCTTGTGGAGCTGAAGGCCCGTCAAGCCAAGCCAGGTGACACCAAGGGGGTAGACGGTCAAACCCCGTCCGATCCTAGCGCGGCGAGTAATTTGGCTCTTCAAACGAAAAGATTTGGGAAAATGATGAGGCACGTTTTGCCAAAAATGCCTCTCGAAAGTGCTGAGCTGCCCCAATTCTTTGAAACCGTAGAAAAACTCTACGCGATGTACGAGGTTCCTGCAGAGGTACAAGCTAAAATATTGATACCTCTCCTTTCTGCTCAGGCCAAATCTCTCGTAAATCAAATGATGATTAATGATATGAGTAAGTACGATGAACTTAAGGAGTTCTTGCTTACCTAGTACAAACTCACTCCTAGGGAGTATAAAATTCGTTTTGAAACGGCTGTCAAAAGTGCCGGTGAGACGTACACTTTGTTTGCCGCTAGGCTACGTAATTTGCTGTCGTATTACCTTAAAAGCCGTTTGGTTGAGGATTACGAAACTCTAATTGAGTTATTGATCAGCGATCGGCTAAAGGGGTCACTCCCTCAGAGATTGCTAAATTACGTTCTAACCCAAGAAGGGGAGGGTTGGTATGTTGCCAGTAAGGTGGCTTCGCTCGCCGACGTCTATGTCAACAACCGAGCCACGGTAATCGGTCAGAAGGCGCCAGAGGACAAGTCGGCGAAGGTGGCAACTGCAGTGACGTCAGACGGAGCGACGGCCGGCCAGAACTACAGAGGCGGTCGTGGTGGACGGTACCAGTCAGGACGAGGCGGAGAGAGTGGACACCAGTTACCGACCCAGACGCAGAAAGTCCGGCGTTATGGCTGTGGTGAGCTCGGGCACATGGCCAGAGACTGTCCCCAGAAACGAGCCGACGATCATGATGGTCCGCCATCGCCTTCAAGGTCGGGTCGGATCAGGTGTCACAACTGCACAGGATGGGGACACATGACCAGAGATTGTGCGTCAGAGCCGAGTGGTAGACGTGGTGGTTTCAAGGAAGGTTGGCGAGGTAGGTATCGAGGCGGTCCCCGAGGTGATGGATGGAACGGAGGAGTCCGCGTCAACTTGGTGTAGACGGACGAAACGACCCAGGTAAAGACTCGCGAGAGGGGCGTACAGTATGGGGACGGCGGCGAGCAAGCTAACCCCAATAACCACATTAGCTGGGAATTCGGGGCTCACCCGATCGTTGGCACTGTATGTGCATATGATGCTAGTTTTGATTTACGTGCGTACCCTCTCAAATATGTTAATGTGACTGTGTCGGGGTGTGATTGTGTCGCCTTTGAGGATAGCGGGTGTCAAAGACCTTTAGTTAGTAACCGTTTATTCTCATGGTGCTGTGATGACACCGTGGATAATGTCACTCTTCACGGTTTTGGGAGGGACCAAACGGTTCGTGCTTCGGTAGCAAATTTAACTGTGTGCTTGAGTGATGTTGATTGTGATAACCGGTACGAAATACTTATTGTGTGTGCTGTGACTGATTTCTGTTCACACGATTACGATGTTATTTCATCAGCAGCCGTAGTATGTAATCTGCAGGCTAAGGCCGTAGTAAGCACGGAGCTGTATAATGAGCCCACAGATCGTGCGTCTTGTAAAGGACCGCCACGTGTCAATTGGACCACTGCAGACCGACTGTCTAGTGAGACCAAAATGGGAACGACCATTGGGTCGAAACCAAGATCGAGCCATACAGATAGTAAACCTAAGCGTAACTTAGGGTGTGGTATGTCCACTTGGGCATACACTATTGTGATGCTTTGTATTCTATGAGTTGCACTGTTGGTTTGCATTGCACTATGTTTTATAACTGACGATCGTAATGTTACGTTTGCCAAGGTATTAACTCCTGCACCTGTTGTGTTGAGTTGTGTTTTGCCTAGTCAGCGGATCGAAGAAGACAAGTTCGCGCACCTCCAGCCCGAACCACGACAGAGGCGACGCCAGCTGCTCGACGAGATCGCCGACCAGTTGGACGACCGATCCGGGAGGTGCGACGCCAAAATCTTTCGCAGGCAGGCTACCGACAGTCTCGTGCGACGGCAGACGCGACCCTGCCGTGCGCCAGACGTGTGTCGCGTGTCGAGGCCAATACGACCGTCGAACAGTCTGATGGCGCGTCCTATCGAGCACGTCTTGGCCATACGGACAATGAGAGGCGATGATGTTCGCAATGCGTGTGACTATGGCTATCTGAACTCAGTTACTGTTGGTGATGCTTTTCTAATGCCGACCATCAACTAAGTGTTGCGCGGTGTCGGCAAGGGACGATTCATCAGTACGGTCGACGCGAAGTCTGCCAGTAGTCAGCCAGTATCTTGGCAGATCCCGCTGGCGGAAGAACACCGCTGGCTGACGGCATTCGTGACTCACGATGGCCTCTACGAGTGGCTTCGGATGCAATTCGGACTCAAGAACGCTGGAGCCACATTCGTCCGTGTTGTTCGATCGATGCTGCGACCCATTCGTGACTTTGCTGATTCTTATGTTAACGATATTGGGGTGGGCTCGCAAGATTGTGAGAGTCATTTGTATTACATACGTCAATTTCTTAACCTTGTGCGCGAGGCCTGCATGACCCTGAATTTGGGCAAGTGCGAATTCGGCAAGCCCGAAGTGAAATTTGTGGGACGACTGGTCGGGTCCGGAAATCATCGACCCGATCCGCAACGTTTACAGGGCTTAGCCAAAATTAAGATGCTCCACACCAAAAAGGAGCTTAGAGCGTTGTTGGGGGCTTTTGGCTATTACAGGGAATATATCGCACAATTCTCAGCCATTGCCATGCCCCTCACTGATCTGCTACTACATTAATCAGATCTGTTGTCACGTCAATAAAGTTTGTGTGTAAATAGTATTGTGTACTGTATTTATCCTTACACTATATATGTATTGCACTGTGTTATTGTCTATTTGACGGACTTCTATCTTGTCATGGATGTGTGTTCGACCAGCGAAATTACAATTGATTGTATTAATTGTATGTGATTGTCATGATAATACGATAATTGATATTTGCATTACTATGTGTATGTTGGATGGTGTAAACCTTCGATACTGTTTCATGTTTATCGTCGTCTACATTGTGTATTATGTGTGTTTTGAGGAAAGAAGTAAAATGGGTTTAAGTTGTCTCCATTATATTCTTTTCTCAAGAGGGGAGGTGTCAAGCCGCGCTGTTTCTTACGCTGATCGTTGGCCAGTATGTGTATGACACTTGTGGGGAAATCGAGTTGTCGATTTATTTTTCGCGTCTAAATAAGCTTGCTGTAGGTATTTCTCGCCGTGTGCGTTGTATTTATTGTCGATTTAGTCGTCAGTCATGTTTATAGCACCTCTGCCCTGACATGGTAGGTGTGCGTCTATTAGTGCGTCTAATGCTGTGTATGGCTAATTGTATCTGTACTTGTGTCTCTGGGAGTATGCCTATAAGTAAGCGTGTTGTATGTTTGCGACTTAAACGTTATGTGACTGCAGTATTATAATAGACTCTGGATGCGAGCCAATCAGAGTTGAAGTTATAGGCTCAGCGCCATTCCAAGTGGGACACAGATTGAAATCGCTGGCTGCCATTGGGTAGTCCCAGCATTATTTAGGTCATCGGCAAATGCTAAGGGCGAGTGAGCTGTTTTGAAGCCAGTTACTGTAAGATGTTGATCTGATGCAGACCTGAGGGTTATACGCATTTGTGGCATGCGTGTTTTGCCGAACTCAATTGCCATATTTGTGAGTTGTATCACTACCCGCTAGTTATTTTGTGTCTGCTCATTTTTGGTGTAAAACTAGCCGTTAGGCGGGTTTAGTGGCATATTTGTGACAGAGCTTGCATTGTTTTATATGCTGCGTTGCAAACGTTGTACACGCTGTGTAAGTTTCAGACTGAATTTTGACAAAACCTGTCGTTGCTAATTTTCCGGGTTTTGATCGTCTAAGCGTGGTAAATATTTTTTGTCGGACGATTAAACTGTGCTGTTTAGCTTAGACTCGTTGTAGAAGCCCGTGTTGATCGTAGTATTTAGCGTTATATTTTCTTGTTGGCGTCTCCTGTATTATTTCATGGTAAATTTTTAACCTCGTTTGAACTATTATTTCGTGTAAAACGATAAACTAAATAGTCGGACGTTTTGCTTATCATTATTATTATATTTTGTCGTTGTAATACTGTATTTTGCTGCATATATTTATTTGTCTGTCGTGTTTTTACTTACGATAAAAGCTGTGAGCTTTATTTGCTGTGTACGCGTTATTATCTTTAGGCAGCTTTAGGCCTAATAGGTAAAATCGGAGCCAACTAAAGAACTCGCACATGACACAAAAGGGTTAACCCGTGACATTTTTGGCGACCCCGGCGAGACGCCATTTTGGCGTTTTATTAGTATTCTTTGGGTTTATTAATCTTTATAAAATAAACGTTTGTTTGCGGGTGTAAATCTAAGTTTACCCAAATGATTTTTGCTGTTTTAGAGAACTGATATCATCACATCGTTTTTACACACAGTTGTAAACTGGTAAGTTTTTTTTTACATATATACATTATAAAATAGACAATGAGTGTATTTTACATGTGCCTTATCTTGGCTATTCATGTGCCAAAATTTGTCAAATTTGATGCAAACTTGACGAAATTTTGACAGAAAACAAGTTGGGACATTTTTGGACCATAATCAGTATTATGTAATCAGGAAAATTATTATAATGATTATCATTGCAGTGCAATGTAAACAATAACTGACATCATCGCTAACATATAAATCTATTAGTCTGTCATTTAAATAATATTTATTTACAGTAGTGATGAAACAACAACTACAGTTTGGTTACTTGAATTTATTCGATTGACAAATAAAAGTAGTTTAACGGAATTCTGAAACTTTTTTCACATAATTTAGTGAATTAGATAAATTTACGTATGCACGTTAATTTTTTAACGCGCGTTAATTTGTTAACGCGATAACGTATTAATAAACGCGTTAATTTGACAACTGTAATAAAAACCAATTTTGGGTAGTCACAGGCGGTTAGGATGCGAGCCACTTTCGCAGATAATCGGATTTGTGCGTTATTTATTTTGCAGTGACGCGACACACTGCAACCTCAGCGATGGCGAAAGGCAAAAATAAAAAAAATAATATTTTTTGTCTATTGTATATTAGACGTTACTTTTGCATAGTTATAGCAGATTTTTGTAACGTTGCGGGCAGGATCGACATACACGAAAAGTTTTTCTTACGTCAATGGCAGATGGAACGTTTTGTTGACTGGTGCTGCTGGTTTCATCGGTTTCCACGTTTCAGCTGCTTTGTCGGCAGCTGGTCATCATGTCGTTGGCATTGACAATTTTAACGACTACTATGATGTCCGACTAAAATATGTGAGTCAAATTCGAAATTATTTTTTAATTTTATTTTAGCTAGTAACGTATCACAGCGCGGTTATTTTAGAATAATGCAATTTAACTTAAATAAACAAATACACACAATAATGTGACGTTTGCCCCAACGCAGCTAGGTCGACATTAACTGAGAGGTTCACAACAATCTCGTAAAGGTCGGGTGGGTTCTTGATTTAGCCTCGACGTAGGACTGAAGGCTGCTAGTTTTAAAGTTATAACTATTTATTACTATTTATTAATAATAAAGAGAACTAATTGTAAGAGTAATCCAACTAGAGTAATCCTAGAGTAACTCTAAAAGTAATCCATTAAAGTAATCCGCTAAAGTAATCTGCCAGAGTAATCCTACCAGAGTATTCCACTGGAGTAATCCCGCCAGAGTAACTCCAAGAGTAACTCTACTAGAGTAATCCTACCAGAGTAATCTACTGCAGTAACTCTAGAGTAATCCGAAATGTCAAAGAGTAGGCCAAATAAAGTAACTCTGACCAATCACAGTTTGAGTTATCTGGGTCAGTTCCAGAAAAACAATTAGAGATGCGCACATTGATAAATTTGGAAATATGTAGTTATTGAAATAAATAAAGGATGTGCTGGGATCTAACTGTTACCCCCTCCCCCCTTAATAAAAAAGTTCGATACTTCGAACTTGTAAAACAAAATGGACAGAAAAAGTGTAAAAACTAAAATTTAAAAAGATGCGCATCACTACACCTACTCATAATCACACAATATTCAAACACTTAAACAAAAGTAAAACAAAAGCTAGTCAAACTTTTTAATATCAGTTACGCTACTCAGCTACAGATCAATAACCATGACCATGTTACTGCAAAACTTAAGCACAAAACCTTTGGATGTAACAACATCGACATTGGGCACAGTCTAACACAAAGCCACCATTAAGCTCACAAACATGTCTCTGTAATACTCAGGTACAAGACCCTCCCTGGGCTGTCACCTAGGAGATTACCAATAGGAGACAAAAAGACACATATCGGTAAACCAATATCAACATGAAACAACCTCAGCATATCTACTGGGCACAATAGCTCATTCTCATAGAGGCCAAGGCCAGTACAGAACCAAACTAGTGGAACCCTCCGGGTTTTTACTTGGACTCTCATAGGACCCTCAGGTCTAACACCAACATGACACATAATCATAGACTTTTTGGATCTTGGGGCACAACATTTTCCATCAACGTAGAGCATGCCATCCAATACTGACAGGGGATAAACAAGCAAACTCAGTCGGCGAGTGCCAGTCCAGCACAAAATCGCCTCTAATTTACGAACATGTTTATGCGATAACTCAGGCACATTACCCACTGTGGGTTGCTACCTAGAAGATTATCAAAACGTCAAAACACAGATTTACAGTTCTACCTCCAAAGTGGGGTGAAACATATGCAATTAATCCTACTAAACACAGTAGCACACTCTCTTAGAGGCCAGTACCAGTTTAGGACCAAACCAAGTCAGTGGTAACTTTCAGAACTTTACTTGGGACTTTCTCACCAACACAGGGCCTTAAGGCCTAACACCAACATGAAACATAATATTTCCCAACAACGTGAGGCATAGCACAATGAGACACTATCCCCAACTGCAAGGACAAACAAACATATTCACATGGCGAGTGCTAGTCAAGCACAAAACCGCCTAAAACACGAACATCTTGGTGGCAACTTAGATAATAAACCCTCCCCAGGTATTTACCTATTATATTACCAAAACAAGAGATATCTAAAAAAAGTCAGAACATAGAAACCATCTCAGCACATCAACGTCTACACTCGTGAATCAACACAACTAACTGTCACTGAGTCAACTCGCAGCAATCATCATTACAGTCAGAAGAGTTACTACAATGTTAACCGAATCAGTTAAAAAAAGTGAGATCAATAAAAAACACTCAATGCATAGATGTCAGCACGTATTTATGCATAAAATGTCACACTTAATTTAAAGACACTAACATAAACACCCAAATGCAAATAATAAAAAATTTAAAAAAAACTTACAGTGTGACCTTCTTCTACCGCGGCTCGATTCCGGCCCTTCTCCACGGCCTCCTCTCCACCGCGGCGGTTATCATCTCGTTGACCGGACGGGATCTGAACGGTATCCGCGGGAGACAAACCCGGCTCAGCGGCAAGCCAATTTCCCATCGGCGGTATCGGGGTCCTATCGTGCTGAAGATTGCCGTCAAACTTAGGTTAGATCGCAGAGAAACGATGCGGTAAGCTGTTGCTATCAACTATGTTGAAAAGCGGTTGCCGACGGAGTATTCTCTCAATACAAACAAAAACGGCTAACACTCACTCTCCTCTTCCGTTGGCGGTAAATATATATCAATATATAAC
>Ga0209671_1003791_pt1 | contig 14717 bp, 9 predicted proteins | sample WorMetHERISLAND2_2_FD_187401 | JGI IMG/M metagenome (GOLD analysis project Ga0209671, IMG submission 187401) | Marine gutless worms symbiont microbial communities from Max Planck institute for Marine Microbiology, Germany - Olavius geniculatus... | ecosystem: Host-associated > Annelida >... | reverse complement strand
TCACTGGGGTGGTCCGCTGTGTTTACTAAAAGCGCGCCGTCCTTGTACCAGACGACGGACGACCTGGGCGACCCGGAGACAGCACAGACGAACGTAGCCGACTGACCGACGTCCACCACTTGCACGTCCGGACGAACGCGCGCCCTCAACTCAGCTATATCCCGCCAACAACAACGTGTTACCAATGTGCCGACTTGGTGGTTTAAAGGTAAAGTGTCATAGTGGCAAACTTACAATCGAGAGGTTGTGGGTTCGACTCCTAAGTGGTTGCTATTCGGACAAGCGACTGTCGATGTACAGCTAAACCATCCAGGTAAATAGCCAACACCAAGATCAACTCAGCCTTGTATCTCTCCAGGGTAGGTAAATATAGAGTATCGGCCTGTCTGGCTAAGATTGAGACGGGGTGCGTTCACTTGTGTCGGGTGACATTAACACACCCACTACGTTATTCAAATATAATGTACTACTACTTGGCTGATACCAATTATACTGTTCTACAAAGAGTAAGTAGCTATGTCGAGCTAAGCACTGCGATTCATAGCCAAAGCTATAATATTATTGTGTAGACTATGCCGTTAAAGACATAAGTTAAGCATAACCGTTCACGGTTGCGTTCGATTCGCGCTATCTGTGGTCGCGTCCGGTAGACCACTGCCGCAGTGCAGTTATACAAGTACAAAAGAATTTACAACCAGTGGTAGCATTAACTAAAAAATTATTCAGTGCAAGCGTGACATCAAAGATTCCTATGAGGCCTTTTCGCGACATCGTCTAGCAGAATGCAGAAAATTATATCGCGCAGTGCTTAAAGTGCTAAGAACGCGCGTTGACTTATTATACAGAGTCACGCAGTTCCCTCGCGCAACACAACGTTAACTCATTGAAGTAAAGGAACCAGCAGTTAGGCCTTTATACTGCGAACTGTACACTGCACTTGACATCTGTATAAGGTCAACTCATATCCAACTAGGATACATTATTAACCCTTCAATCTTTATATTAATGCATTCTTCCAAGGTCTGACTACTCATATTTGCAGCAGTTATATACAGCGAAAAACAGTCAGTCATATTCAGAAGCACAGAAAGCCAAGCACTTAACAATACGTTAAAGAAAGGTGGTTAAGGTCGTGCGTAGCTCTTTATGGTAAAACCATTGTAGAGCTCCGGAGCGTCACCTGCCATATAACCTGCCACCCGACAAAGCCTACGTGTCCGTTCTATCCAGAAATGAAATAAGTGACCCAAATGTTACAGGCAAAATAGCCGTATATTAATGATGTTCTGTAATGGATATTAACAGTCTTTTTAGTACAGATTTTGGATATTTCCTATCAAATGTTTCTATTGCTTTCCATTCTGCCAAAACCCCTTTTGCTGGCTCCACTAAAGACGATGTACTTTGGAAACAATAAGTAGCGACCGACCAGTAACGATGAGTCGGACTCGGACGTCACGTGATCCAAGCTGGTTCCAAGTGCGGCAGACGTAGTCGCCGGCGTCGTCGAGCTGTGCGTGGCCGAGTACCAGGTTACCGGCGACCTGGGTTAGTCGAGAGGTCGTGTTGACGGTGGCGCCATCGCGCGACCAAGTGTAACTCGGCAGTGGAAACGCGCTCGACACACAGGGCAACTCGACCCGCGAGCCCTGCCGTGCGACGATCCGACTTGGCGTCTCCTTCACTATCGGAGCCGAGTTCACCGAGTCTGCAACATTCACGCATTATTTCATCGTGTGCACGTAAAAGAAAACAAAAAGCCCAGCTGTCGCTAGGTTGTCAGTGAAATATAAGGTCATTCAAATTCAATGATTTTTTATCTCATCTGAAAGGGCGTATGCGATTTCCTTTTAGTAATTAGTAGTAACCTTGGCCCTATCTCTCACCGTTTCCGAGATACGGCCACTTTTAGCTTGAAACTTTTCATTAAAAATTGCGGCCAAACCGCTGCAGATAGAGACATGGTTACTATTAACAGCATATGCAAAGTCGTTAGTGCCCTATCCGATGGTACCATCGCCGACCCCTTAAGACTTGCCATTTAGCCACAATACATTCGTGACTGACGAACAGACGACGACGGACAGACAGACGATAACCATGCCATAAGCTCGACCGTTACTTAAGTATGGTCGGCTAAAAATAGTAAAAACATACAGTGTGAATCAAATTCATGAGTGGCAAATAACAGTTTTTAACGATACAGCACCACATCATCTTATAAGTTAAAACAAACTCTGTGACCGCTCACAAAATAAAAAAATTGAGCTAAGGCTCACGAGACGCGCGAAAGCCTATAGCAGTTTCTGTTCGCAAACTGTCAGTCTATCTCCAGATGTTTTCACGAAAGGCTGGCCAACGACAGTAAAATAACGACTTTTACGGGGGTACCGCTCTTTGATGCCCTCGTGCGCAGGTTTCCTTAAACCTAGAAAATCGAGACTTAGACCGTCGAAATCTACGTTCAATGCTAAAAATTTCATATGCAGTTTGTCTATGTCTATCTCAATTGGTTTCAGCGCAATTCGCTCTTGAAAAGTGTCTCGCAGCCCAAAATCGCCAAAAATCCATAAAACCCTATTTAAGTGTTCAAGGTCATCCAAGGTCATTAAAATCGGTGGCAATCGAAAGCCAGTGTACGACTTCCTATTAGTCATTAGTAATCTAGGCCCTATCCGTTACTGAGATACAGCGACTTATTGGCCAAAAATCGCAAATTTTGCCTACCCCCTCTCATTTAGCGCCCTCGTTCGAGGTGATCCCCTTCAAATTGATGGAAAAGCTTTACGGTTCCTGAAACCAGAGTCTTCCGGGCAGCCGACGGTGAACATTTGGTAATTCTAGCTTGCACCGTTTTTGACTGATTCACCCGTGTGACGGACGAACGGACGGACAGACAGGCAGAATTGCGATGGCTAAGACGCGCTGAAAGCAGTAGCTGCTTTAGCGCGTAAAAAAATCAGAACACAACAGGTATAACGATCCGAATGACAGCAACAGGATACTGAGTCACTTGATTGACACAATTTGCCTTGGTTTACTGCTGTAATGCTCCATACTTTCGCAACAGCATTTTGAATTTGTCTGCATTGAAAATTAGGTCTTTTACGTGTGCTTTATTCTTACATTTTTAGCAAACGTTGACAAAATTTGTACAGGAAAGTGTATAATAGGCTATACGTTAGTTACCTATGACGTATAGCATGGCTTGGGCGCTAGTTCGCGTGTCGTTGGTGAGGGTATTAAAGGTCGTACAACGCAGAGGCTTGTGACTGTCCTCCGAACCAACATCACGAATATGCAAGTCACCGTTGGACATTATGCTGAAACGGTCGCCTGGACAAGACATACAATTACATCTTGTTATCAGTACTGATGACTTACACGACAGCAGCGTACAGCAATACGCGGAATTTTGTAGTTGGGTTTTCGTTTTACCTTCTATCCCCAGGTACGGTAGGCTTACAGCATCCAACACATTTTGATCTATTTCGAACTAAAATATAAAATATAAATGTGTACGGTTAAAGCTTACATAGATTTTTATTCACCCAAAAGCGATAAGAAAAATGCAGACATTACTTTGTAGCTTTAGTATATTATTAGTATACTATTTCATTTTGTTTTGAAGAAAACCATCCTCGATAAAGTCCGAACCCCATAACGTCCTGCGTGTGCCGTGATATACAACATTTATATTATTCGACTGCGATCAAGAAACTTTTTGAGTTAACGGACCGCAGCAAAACTGGCAACCTTTTCAAATAGGCGTATTCTACAAGTTGAACTTCATCGATATGATAAATGTATCACAATTATAGGTCTATCACTGCAAAAAAGGGCACATGTTGTCGGTCGGTACCAGCAAAGCCAATGTTTATTAGTCAGGTTCAATACTAATGTCTGCTGTCGGATCGATGTCTATTCGACGTTTAGGATTAATCCCAGGCAACTAAATGAGCTGAGCAAATCATTAATCATTCAGAAGAATTTGCGATCCAGTCAATACAACACGTACGAAACGAAACATGCAGACAGCACAAACGCGAATAGGCCTACAGACTTGTAACTATTATTATTTCATGACAGTGATCGACGGCGAGTTCTGCATGTGACGTGCGTGTTATAAACAGAAGCGAGACGGGTTCCAACCGTCAAGTTTGATAGTGAGATTATTATGGACAATTATAAAACTACATTCACTGTGGTGAGAGATAGGAGGTCCAATAAGTCATAAGATAAACGCAGCTAGACGCATATATTTTCATTTCTTCAGATATTTGGAATCCACGATCAACCTAACTTTTTCACGTCGTTGAAAACAACGAATTTCACCGACGAATTATATAATTACATACTTTCGTACACGCATACAAATTCCATCACGTAACCAACATGAGATTCTGATCTTTGGCTGTTCAGCGGGATCTACCAATCAAAAGGCGTGCGTTGTTACAGCAATTTAATGAAGAAATGCAAAAAAACAGCATAGGTGGTTATAGTGCAGACAAATCGGTGATCAGAGCGAAGTGCACTAAAGAGAAATGGTAACGAGGCGAGAAGTTGCGAATTGTCATTCGTGAGAGACATGACGCCCTATCGTTGTCGCAAGTATGTCACATATTGCGAGAAAAAAGATACGTGAGAAAAGAAAATCGGCGAACGATAGATAGTCACGCAATGGCACGCGTACAATACCGTTACAAGCACTCAAACGCGCCGACAGATAACCTACAACGCTACAGTGTATCTTTATTTTGGTCGAGAGTTATTATACCTTGCCCGCATGTATTATTGTACAGTACATGTAGGAAGCTTATCCTCTGTAATATTCGCGACCGGAGGGTTTGACTGTATGGGCGTTTATAATAGAGTTCATATTATAATTGCAGTAGATGGGTATATAGGTCTATCGTAACAGTAGCTAAGAACCATATGCTGCCCCCGCAGCGTTAATTGGCAGTTCTTGCACTGCTACTATGAGAAGCCGTCTGAGTGTCCTCAATAATCCACGATCTACTGTATACGTTAGCAGAGGACCCCGACTGTTACACAAAGACGGGCTGGTAACGGAGCTTAAAGGCTACAGCTGGTGCCACGATCGCTGCCAATGGCGTAGCCTCCATCGACGGTGCTTTGGACTTCTGTAGGCCATTTGTCGACGATTTCTCATTTCCTGAGACTCAGACTAACGTATAATATGATATGATATACCTATATAATGTAGGCTACAGTGTATATTAGTTTTCGGGGAATGCGATAAGTACGCCTCTGCAAATCACGTACCAGGTAAATTGCTTAAAGAACGATCGCAAAATTCGCCACCGATACATGCCAGCGGCAAATGTGGGGACAAAAATTGCAGCGGGCCTAAACTTAATTCGGTATTGAAGACCAAACTTGGCTGACAACGAACGCATAAAATTTGCTACATCCAGGACAATTTTGAAAAAAAGTAAATACATTTATCTTTAAATTTCAGCACAGGTCAATTTCGTAATGTAAAGAGTACTGGTTACCATAATAATAATAATAATACGCCTCATATTTTATAGCATAGAGGACCATGGAGTTCAAAGATAAAGACGCTCTCATCACCATTTGCTCGTTTTGGTTACGCCCCTGCTTGCTGGCACACCTACGTCCCAATATACAGATAGATGCCAAGCTCTTAAACGTCGTCGACAATATTATTGTCGTCCGTCTTTCAGCCGGTGGCAGACAACTGACGCCCGTGCACCAGCCTGCTTGTCAGCAAGACCAGTAGAGCACCAGCTTAAGATAGGGACGGTGACCCCTGACCCTCATGTTTTATAGCGCGCAAACTCCAGCTTTGACGCACATAAAACGCATCGAAACTTGCGAATGAATGATCGTGTACGACGATTAGCAAGTAGTTGTGGTTACCGTACACTGGCCAGGCACTAAGACAACAATTAGCCACAACAGAACGACAACAACAACCGTAACCTCTCATGGAGCTGAACAAACGCTGCAGTTTCGACAATAGCAAATTTTTGTTCAAACTATTTGTCACATAAAGTGTTTACATTTGCTTCTAAAAAATGTAAATGTATTGGCCACGAATAGAGATAGCAGGACAATACGATAGCCATGTCAATCCACACATCATATTACCAAAACTGGCTTTGAAACAGCGGAATACTAATGCCAATTATTATTAACTAATGCCCGAACCCAAAAATTAATTATTTCGTGTCGATCCGTAATTATTTTTCTCTGTCGCCATTTTTTCTAAGCAGATCCTACTGGTGTATTACTTCCTGTCACTGATGTATTTACATGTACTTACTTATATACTTTGAAATATCGTGCAATATCTTTTCCACTTAGACTTAAGCGTGGATTATCATTCTCGCTGTCGTGTCGCGTGCAAAACTGCTATCAAGCAGCCGTAGCAATGACACCACCCGCTGGTTCTATGCCCCCAGTGATCTGATCGCCAACACACAAGCGTTGATTGTGACGACTCGACAGACTCCATGGAAGCAGTGACGCGTGCATGTAAGTCGGTAACCAAAACAGCGCGGAGGCAACGTATTGGCAAATGTCGTGCTCGTCAAGCGACATCGAATCACTCACTTATCGACTAAATACGATCTGGCGACCGCAGGGTCGATACCGTCAATATTGAGCCAGAAAACGTTTCCAGGAAGTGTCCGTGTATAGTGCGCTATGACGGAGTACAGGCCCTATCTACCGGAAGCGGGAAATCAATGTTAAGTTTCACTGGACCAATTGGCAATGGTTCTACCGAGATTGCAGTTTTGCTTCGGAATAGAATTTTGCCTGATCGTCGGTCAATTAATCAACTTACTGTAAATTCTAATGTTAATCAGTTACTGCGGTTATTGATTTACGGTCACTAAAATAACAAGCTAGGCCTAATATAACGACGATGCAAATTATTAGCGATCACAGCTTTACTCGCAATAACACTGTCAAACATGCAGGCCTACATAAATAGATCTAAACTCAGCAGAAGTAGCCTATTGAGCTGTGCAAAATGTAGCGACCACAAAGATATGAGAAATCGCCAGTCGACGAGTCTAATGATAGCTCGTATAAGCCAACAGCGTACAGCGATTGTCAAGACGACTTTGTGAGCTTTGGATTTGCGTAAACTTCTTGAACAGCTTATTATACAAAAAATGCACAACAGATCAAACTAAGTTTACCTCATTTTCGTTTTCCATACATTAACATACTATAACAGAACAAAAAGCTTAGCTGTCGCTAAGGTAGGCCGACCCTACCGCCTAAATCCGAAATCCAGCGTCCGACTTCAGATCGCAGAAAGAAAAAAGTCTTCCACAGTAACTACAGTTCCATACACGCTATGGTGATGCTGCCATAATAAACGCTACAATAAACGCTAAAATAAGATACGGTAATTCGGTGCACGTGGGTGATGGCTGAATGCAGCGATTTTACATTCGAAATTGCAGATAAAGAGATGGCTACTATAGACAGCCGTCATTGCCCTATCCAACGGTGCCGTCGCCGACGCCCTATGACGTACCGTTTAGCCACAATACACGCTTACGAACCTGTTGTCAGTGTGTCTTCGCCTTGTGTCCAGGACTTGACGATGACGTAATCTCTGACGTAATATGGGTCGACAAAGCACCTGACTACGGCCGTGTTACCGCGTGTGACGTATACGTCGTTCACTCGCACGTTGAACGTCTTGTACCGGCTCAGCAAAACTAGGTAACAACAACATTTAAAATATTTATTCACAAACATGCCAATGTCAAAAAATTCGCTTGCTTGCAACAGTTTTGCACATGTAGGGGCCTCGTTGCAGGCTTTGCATTAAAAAGAATTATTCAATTACCAATTACCGAATAATGATAATTTTTTACAGACAGTACTGGAAAAATAACTGACAACTTTGTTTTCTTTTCTTATTGTCGTTGTCATTTTTCTTTGCTACATATTATGTAAGCTTATGCACGTATGTATGGCAAATAAAGATCTTCAAAATACAGTGTCATATTGTTAAGAAGACTAATAAAGTTACGGTGTGCACCGGCTAAGATGCCATGTCTGCTAAGCTCAGATTATTATTAAGAACAAGCAAGCTCAGCATGCTGCCAGCAGAGTAGGGTACTTTGGGCGTCGCGTGACAACTTGAGTTACTTGACCAAAGTCGCCGCTGGAGCAACCGAACCGTGACAATATTGCAATCATCCGATTTGCCTAATCTCGTTTTTTTGACAAACGCCGTCGCCGTCACCGCTACTGGTGGCAGCGAAGTTAAAATAACAAACGAGACAATTCAGCGCATCAGAAAGAGATCACATGAATGACTGTCAAACTCATTCATCGCTGTCTTTTTGCCTGTCATTGCGGCGGCAACGACGACGTCTTTCATTAGAGTGATCGCGCGGCTCAGTTTTGGTGATATCTCTCTCGTATATTGCTGGTGCCGCGCGTCGAGGGGTTGGTTCGGTTGAGAGATGATGCGAGTGTAGACAATTAGCAGGTCCGTCAAGTTCTGCAGACAGCACGCAATATTGCGGCGGGTAGGCGGGCGACCAGCGCGTGTCTATAGAACTCAGCGGTCTACTGTAGGCCTATCGAATCGACTGCCTTTGTACACAGCGGCCACGGCCACTGAATGCCGCCGCCGACACCACGACTTCGCCCGGCGCGGTGCCGCAACGACGTCACTCCGATTCCGTTCCCAGGCTCCCTCGATCGGCAACACATCAAACGTGACCACCGAAAGTGCGCCACCCAAACTACAGTATAGACACACCGTAGCGCCGTACAGAGCGGTAGGTGGCTGGCTGTTAAATAAAGAATGTCAGAGATGAACCATGCAGGACCAGTAAGGTCGTCGATTGTATCGGTCTCAAGTACCGCTTCATTCGAACGGCAATCGGCGTCGAATTTCAGCCGCTAACGAACGGCGTTAAATTTGCCCTCAGACGGGGTGGGAAGATAGATGCTAGGGCGACTGTGACTGGGAGGAAGGATCGTAGGCCTACGTCAGTCATGAGAGTCACTCGTTGTTGGCGGCGTATATACAGTGACCGTAAGTGACGACGTACGGTGACGCACCGGTGTGAGAAACTCAAGACTGTCAACTAGTGAAGTGTGCCTGCCGACCACTAGCAAGCGTCACCATGACAGATCTGTGTCTGCCGTCTGATGGCTATAAACCGAATCTACCACACAGGGAGGAGTAAGTTTTAGACAAAATAACAGGGGCACAGTCGATGACGTAAACGGAAATGCCCATTTCGTCGACAGACGTTACGCCTGCAACCGTCTTCGAGAACCGGGGTTGTACCCTCATAAAAACACCCAGGGTGATGATGCGACCGACGGGTGTGAAGCGTGAGTCCAACGCACGCACGCGACATATAAATCATCAACGAAAAGATGACGCGAGACATGACAGCGAGCTGACAGCGACTGTCTGCTGTGTCTGCGACGTCTAGGCCTAGGCTACTGGTACCACATTGAGCACCTTCATTCAATGTGCTGGAGCGTGGTTACATGTAGAATAAAACATGTGCATGAATATGTTATTTTGCACGCAACCACGGCTTTGTTCAAAATTCACATCACAACCAGCGGCATGCCGGGAGATTTACGAAACTTTATTATGTCGATGAATGACGCTTGTCGCACGTCACAATGACGAATTCAACAACGCCATGTTATAATATCATTATATTATCATTAATTTATTATTTCCATAAATATTTTTCAAACAGTATAGAAATGTACACTGTGAGGCATAAAAAACATACCAAATTTTTTTTACCATAACTTAAAGAAAAATTTAATAATTTTTGGTACACATATTCCTGACACAACTGGCCATTAAAAGACCGTTCCATTTTTCACCGCATCCAGCATCTGCTTCTGGGAAAAACAGAACAGACAAAATCTGGATTAAAATCAACAAAAAACATTATGAAATTTTATCTTTCCGTATATGTGGCCACTAACAGCCAATCAATTACAAGGTTTGACTGTTGTGCAGCAGCACGTTTATTAAATAGGCATAACATTCAGGAACATGAATTCAAAAAGTGACTGGTGAAGTCTGGATTGGTCTGGAGCAGAAAGTTATCGACGCTGCTATTAATAAATGAAAAAAAGTGTCTCTGAGCCGAGCCCATGTTCGTGGGCCAACACTTTAAACATTTTTGTAGGCAGTTAAAAATGGACAATTAGATCAACTATCAGCTAAATCGATGAAAATATGGACAAAATGTGTGTTTTGTGTGTTGTTTTGATTAAGCAATAATACTAAAGTGGTTAAAAATGCAATATTTTGTTTGTTTTCTTTCCCCAGGTAGTGCAGAAACAGACAATGCGTGAAGTGGAAAACTAAACATTCATTTGATTTTCAGTTGTATCAGGAATCTTACCAAAACTTGTTACAATTGGATCACTTTTCTTCAAATTATGATGAAAAAAATTTTGGTGTGTTTTTATGCCTCACAATGTATATGCAAATATATCAACAAATAACAATTTTATATATGCTTAAATTGATTAAATTTTATAGCTCTTCATAGAACACCCATTTCAGAGCCACTGAGCGTCACTCGCTATATGGGATCACATATAGTGTTACCTGCCACTCGAAACAAGTAAACGCGCCCCACCTTAACCCCAGCCAGACAGGCCGGTACTCGATTTACATACCACGAAGGAATGAAAGGCTGAGTTAACCTTGGCGTTGTAGATCAAAGACGTTCAAGACAAGAAACAAGACGGCTGAATAATTTTTTTCGCTGACAGTCAGTGATATTACATCAGCTAAAAGAGTGCATAGAGCTAATGCCCCATACAGGGTAAAACTAAAACCAAAACTCAACCAAAACCTGCATGCAATTTTGTTTTAAACAGTTTTGGCAATGCCTATGACGTACCTGCCTAAAACGAATCGTATACAAGTTTTAGTTTACAGTTTTCGTTTTATACGAAGTGGTAAAAAACAGACCGGCTCTGAGTCGAACGAGTTTGCTGACGACCGTTCCGACGTCGTTGGTGGCCCGACAGCGCAGCCTGACTGCCGAGTGGACCGCGGCGCTATACGCCGCGTCAGCAAACGCCAGAAACTGCAGCGATCCGTTGCCGAGAGGTTCCATCAGACCCGGTACAGAGACTACCGGACGACCGCTGTTAGCCCAAACCCACTGCACACTGGGCGTCGGCCGGCCTGCAGCCGTGCAAGGCAGAGTAGCACCCACCGTGTTGACCAGGACGACTTTGTCGGAGAACGAGCTCGTGAACGTCGGCGCGATCGTTGCACCGGAGCGACCTGGTCGTCGCACGTCACTCTCATTATCAGCCGCTGTACACACAAACACCGTCAACAATTATGTATCAAATCATATCAGTTTAGTTGAATGTGTGGCAACATGCAGATGCTAGATTGGAGCCTTTTCAGTCATCAGTCTGCAGTTGAACCAGTTACAAATTCGCAATGCAGATAAAAGAACAACTACAAAGGGTTTGACTGAAATCAAAATTACAGTGTTGCATGAGTACATATGCGCACCCACCAACATAACATGCCCAACTTTTGATTAGCACTGTAACATCGTATTCTGAATGTGAAAATCTATGCATATCGTTTATCTCCATTTCTCTGTTTTTGCTTTCACCGAAATGTATAATATATGAAACAGAAACTGTAACAAAACACAATAATTTGTTTACGCGGTTGCGCCACTATTGCTAGTTTACAACGTCAAGATTGCTAATGCTCGTATATAGGAACGATATAAACGTGAATTTCAAGATTGGATCGCAGTGCACTGACGTTATGAAGTCGAGTTGGCACGACCTGCAGCTGGCCACTGACCGACATTCCCAGACCACGGCCCACCCACACCGACCTCAGGCCAGCCTGCCACGCACCACACTCTGCTCTTAATCCGCTCCACTAATCCGATTTGCGCTCTCGACGCCAGCGACCCGCGACGAATTATACAAATGTGATGAAGAATCATGGGGCTGTGCACCGCCAAGCGCGCTAACATGCAGCCGACACTTTATACATAACGCCAGTTGGTCGCGCTTCAAATTAATACATTCTATCTGTAATAAATTTGCCAATAATCTGAATTTTATTACACGGCATATATACGGTCTTTTCGCTGAATGATTTGACGCTGCAGTTTTGGTGACACTAAAAGAGCAAGTGGCGAGTAGAAAGTCCTGATTCAACAGTTTACTTCTGGGTGTTAACTGGTTATAATCTACCATAGTAACCCGGAATGTTGGCCGATTAAACACAAATTGTAAGTATTTTTGTCAGAGGCACTTAATTTGGCGTAAAAGTTAAGAAACGTAAAGCACATAATTTGTTTAAGGAATCGCTGTGCACGATCAAGAAATTGTTCCTGGATAATTATGTCATATCTGAGTCGTTGGCGCTGTTAATGACCCGTGCGTAATTATGAGTGATAATTACTTACAATGTATGAAACAAAAAAAATATTTGCTTTTCGGCGACTATAAAGTTTAAATAAAACAAACGTAGGTAAGTAAATCTGTAAGTCAACATATTGCACAATCCCAGCGAAAAGCCCGCCAAAACCCAAAGCAAAATCAACGATGAGTCTTTTGCACAAATATTACGATACAATCATGTTTGCGTGCGGCAGGGCTGACGTGTCACCTATTATTCAAGTCTCATTCAAGGTTCTCGTCTCCTTACATAACTTAGACTACCGGCGACAGGCTCACTCTGCTGTATTTTATACGTTATTTGCATTTTATCTGCAGTTAAATCACGCGGTTGGCGCTATCCTTGCTATGCTAAGATGGCACGGCACGCACAAGCGGTATAAAACACAACACAGCGGCGCGAGTCACACGAACGCCAGCGTGTAGGTATAGGCCTATGTCTGATTGATGCTCCCAGGTAAAAACACCTCGTCTCAGCGTGTGGTCGCTTCGAGACATCAATTACTAGTCACCGCTTTGCACGCGTCGTCGCTGGCAAATCGTTGTCGTAATAGCCGCGCAGACAGAGTGATTTGTGAAAAAAAGTCGCAATTGCTTTATTCATCGATGATCGGTCCATCCGTCTTCGGGGCCCTCAGCAGAACTTCGGCAGAAAAGTCATGCACAGAGGAAATTAAACAAATTCATTTACTATAGTGCAAAAAAAGTTTTCACCGATTATCAATCGTCATTCAAAATTGACTAACAGACAGCCAACGCATAAAACGCCAAACCGCAGAGACTGTGCGTGTCCGATCAGGCACCGGCATGTCTATATTACACTTGACTGATCGAACGTCGACGCCTTTTGTTATTGGTGCCGTCGCGCACGAGAACAAAGCGTTATTAAGCGACCGATAAATAAACTGAATTTGTTTCAAAGTTTAATACAGAGAGGGAGCGGCGGCGGCGTGTAGACCTGTGAGAAAAAGTATTTTTGTCTGACCTATACGGACGCAGCGTGACGCAAGCAGGATACGCAAGTTACGTGCGACGTTTCCGTGAGATGAGCTCCCACGAGCTGGGTCACCCGTGCGTGCGTGCGTGCGTGCGTGTGAACTCGCGTCCCTGGCAAAGATGTCACGCCATTCCCGGACCGACATTTCTCGGAATGTAATAATTGCGTTCAGTTTTCGTCATGGGTGGGTTCTTCGCAGACAAACGATTTAAGTCCCACGAGTTTACTCACTTGTAGTACCAAATCCTACCTGTCAATAAAATTAAAATTTGCTTTTTACTTCAAACGCATTTTTTCTGGCAGTCCGACCCGGATTATACGCGGTAACATTCTATCGGACTCATTTTAGTAAGAGAATGACTTTTTCGTTGATGCACGTATAATTATGACTTTGTGTTTTGTTTTATCGCAGTGGCAAGTGCACATGGGAACTTCTGTGATGAAATAAAACTTTAGCGCAGTTTCTTTGTACCGTTTTGTCGCAGGAATTCCGAATTCGCACACGTTGCGACGAATCAAATTCCGTTATTTTACGGTTGTTTTTAGCTCGTTTTATTATTATTTTTTGCTTTAATTTATCTCTTCGCACATCGAAGCGTAGAATACGTGAATATGACATTGATGATGCTAAATCGCATGGCGTCGTTTTCCTGGCATAGGTTGCCGCTGTGGCTGCGATAGCTGCAGAGAATTACCCAGTGATGCGTGAAGAAAGACGACCGTCGTCTGCATGCACTAGAGATTGTATGAGCCGCCGCGCCTATAAATATGATTGTCTTCGGTCTGCAGTGCACGGGGCACCTGTCGCGCATGCGTCATCGGTCATCGTTACTCCGGCTTCTCGGCTCGACACGCTTAGGCTACCTCGCCTTCGTGCTCCTCTTGTAGCTTGTGTGAATCTTACGAAACGCCGTTCACACGCTCAGAGAGCCAGCCACCGAGCCACGCACACACACTTCAGAGTCACAACTCTTTGTGACTAATAACAGTAGCAGTCATACTGGCGCTTGTGCACTCGCAACAAGAAAACGATAGAACTAGGATACGATAAAACCTGCGCAGGGGTGGTCCAACGACAACTAAGCAACGGGATTTATGTCGAGACTTATTACAAATTTTGACTGACTTTTACAATTAATTCACGTGATGGTTGATATGGAACAACTATTTTTACCGCAAGTGGAAATATACCAAAAAGATTTCTTGGTATATTTCCACTTGCGGTAAAAATAGTTGTTCCATATCAACC
>Ga0209671_1003790_pt1 | contig 14718 bp, 11 predicted proteins | sample WorMetHERISLAND2_2_FD_187401 | JGI IMG/M metagenome (GOLD analysis project Ga0209671, IMG submission 187401) | Marine gutless worms symbiont microbial communities from Max Planck institute for Marine Microbiology, Germany - Olavius geniculatus... | ecosystem: Host-associated > Annelida >... | reverse complement strand
GCAGAGACCGCGGAACGTATTTGAAAGTGGAGGGCAAACCATGGCAAGCGCGGAGCGCGAGCCTACAACGGGGTTCTGGGGGCAGGGCAAAGCCCCCAGCGGGGTCCAGGGGCAGAGCCCCTGGTTAGGAAGTCAGAGGGGCGAAGTCCCCCTCCCCTGAAGCTGAAACGCTTTTAGCTTTTGGACGTTCGATTAAAGCGGCAAATTTGCCTACTTTTCTGAAATCTAGAAACACAGCTAACCAGACTTATACATCACCTATCCATAGGCCCCTATACGGTCTATATGGAATGGAACTTTGTCAACAGAAGCAAACTCCTTTTTTGATGCGCTGCAGCTATGCTATAGTTTCTGGTATGCACGATGCGTCAGTTGCCCGTCCGTTCGTATGTGAGTCACGATGGTATTGTGGCTAAACAATGCGAGATAGGGCCAAGGTTGATATTGATCATTAACAGGAAATCGTATAGGCCTATTCAAGTAAAATGAAAATCATCGATCTTTGAAGGTCAGTACTGCAACAGCAACTGTAGCCTATAATTTTTATGATGTATCGCGTCTTCCCTAGCAACAGCTGGACTTTTTGTTTGTGAATTGATACACAAATGTTGACGATTTATGTTTCAGTTAGCAAAACTGTGCAAATATTTCGGCGCCGAGGCGATCATGGGACGTTGCACAGTCTGCACAAATTTGAAGCTGAAATGGTAGGCTTAAGTCACCAAAAAATGCAATGGCCTAGTTACCCGCATTTTTAATTGCTCTTTGCTGCATCTTTTAAGCATCACACCGCTGCAGTATTTCCGTCTGCATTTGCTTTATGCGCCGGAGTGATTAGCGTATATACCAGTGTGTCCATGGCGCCGGCCTACCTGGGTGACGCTCTATCATTAAACTTCGTGGTCGACAACGCCTTCGTTTAGTTCTTCCTCATCAAACTCGTCACTGGCTATAGCACTCTACAATCTACATCGGCGAGGCGACCGAGCGTTGCCCGTCTCTGCAGCATAAACTTGGAACAGACTGCCAAGTGACGTCACCAAAGTGTCAGCGATCACTAAGACTAATCTTTAGTCTCTAAACCTCATTTGTTTTCCGTGTTTCCCATAGCTGACTGTAAAGTGACTAAAATTCTAGGTATTTTTTACTTTTAACTTAAATATAATGTAATGCAACGCATCAGCACCAACAGTTTATTTATGCGTGGCCTTATTTATGCTTGCCCCCACTCAAAAAAGTGAGGGGGCAATTCCCCCCCTTTTTGCCCCCGCGGTTCCGCGGGTCTATGTAGTACACGTACTCAGCTGTTTGGCATTTCTGCATCAGCGCAGAATAATGCACAAATTTCTGAGTCGTGATTAGCTGAACAACCAATGATTGAATTGAAGGGAAACGCCAGGGAGCGTCGTTCCTCCATTTTTTTCTCAATAGGCTATATTAAGTCCATCCGTCTGTGTCTGTCTGTCTGTACGTCTGTACCGTACGAGCTCTTAACTCGAAAACTAAAACAAACGGTTCCAACGTAGAACAAAAAATGACCAAAACCTCAATGGTACGTCAACGCAAAAAAACCTACAAAAATGACGCTTATTTCACGTAAATGGTCAGTTATGGCTGGCAGATGCGCGCCGGCGACTTTGCCCAAACTACGCCTATAGTGCACTGGACGGACGGCCGTATACATGTCGGCACATGGCATGGCGACACGTCTGCCTGTCGTACGTATGTAGGCGATGTCGCTATAATTGTGTAGTAGTTATTTCGGAAACTTGCTGGCGCTAATGACGCTTGTTTGTCGCAAGCAATCGTCGTCGTCTGCCCTGTGGCAAAGCCGGAATTTACACGTGAGACGGTGAGCGAATATGAACGTGGCAAGCGCAAACCTCGAAAACGAGCGTTGAACTGCATGGCGATAAGAACACGGTGGAAAAAAATGAAAATGTCATGGGTAGACTCAAACTGCGGAGAAAAGTCTGTAGGTTTTCGCCCAACGCAACGTACGCAACGCAAGAATAGACACCGCTTATGTTCTTGTGTTTTAGCTGCTAGCTGGTCCGCTTATGTCTGCGTCTGCGTCAACAGTAGGTCCCTTCCCTTGCGTCAAACAAGTACGCAAAGGCTTGCGTCTGGAGTAGGCCTATGGAGATCGTGATTAGCTAGAAACAATTTGACTTACATGGTTCAGATCGAACGTATAAAAGCGAGCAGTTAATTGCAGCTTGGATGGATGATGCACGACAGCAGTAGGTCTAGGCCTACACTTGGCGAACCTTCAATATATGGCGTAATTATTGATTGAAAATAGAAAATGTCATGGGTAGACTCAGACTGAGCGTTACGTGCTGGAATAATGGCCTTTGGAAGGCCAATTTGGCTTTCTCTATTACTACTTGCACTTGCATAGGCCTTGCATCTTCCTTAGCTTCACCTAGTGGCTTTTGCCGCTAATTACGTTTCCAACTGATTGAGTCAACGAAATGCAAGTGATTTACACTGTGTTTATACTTGAATTGAATTAACGCCCAACAGAACTATTTCACACGTGTTTTCGCTGTACAGCTGATGGCGATGCGCGACGTAATGCAAGGCGATGAGAATAATCCAAAAGTTCCAATGGAAAACAACTGCCGACTACAGATGCCGACCAACAACCGCGTCGTCCGAACCAATATCAACTTTCGCGCGCCGGTAATTTGCCACATCAAGAGATGTCACATTCATTACGATAAGCAACAGTAGTCCAAAAAAGCTGACAAGCGTTTGTCGTAACTGTCAAAAAATAGCGCGTGACAAATGCTCGTTCTATGCCTATAAATCTATTTTTGTTCATTAATTTTGTACGTAGGCCTGCAGTGTACACGTTAATAGGCGTAGCCAGGAGGTTGTCTTGGAACACTCCTGAAACCAAGGTTCAGACTCTTTTAGTGACAAAACTTTCAAAGAATTTTTCGAGACCCCGTGAAAAATTTTTCAGGGCCTTTTAGTAGCCTATAGATGTGATGAACGTCAAAAAAATTATAATAAACGTTAATAAACACGTTTATTAGGAAAAAGATTTAAACGTTTGTAAACTAAAAGTAAACGTACACAGAGCGTAAATTTGAATATTAGGCCTATTATTTGGATAATTCCAAATTCCGATAAAAGTTTTTTCATTGTCAAAAAATGTCTTACTCCAGTTCTGTGACAACCGTTTTACAAAAGTGCCCAGAATTCACTCACTTTCATCTTATAGCTACGTGAAAACTAAGTTGAGTTGTCCTGTCCACTAATTATCTTTGTCGCTATCATAATTTTGCTTCGTTTCGCTCATGTGATTTTTATTGAGTTAAACGTTGACAAAATAATAAACGCGTTTACAAAGATTTTTTTTGTAAACGTTGTAAACGTTTATCACATCTATGTCGTAGCCCACGAATGTTTAGATATGATGGAAAAACATCATTTACTTACAATATTCAGAGTAACGTCCATTGCAGAAATTTTAAAACTATTTAAGTAAGCAATGCTGCAATAGTCAACACAAACTGGGTGATATACCACTACTGCATTTTTCCATTTGAGCCTATGAAAAAATGCGTGATATTAAAGGATATTTTTTCAGGACTTTCCAGGTCCTGTATTTTTCAACAAAAAATCCAGGACTTTCCGAGGCGTGAGAATCTTGTGAGGCCCTTCCTTCCATTCCCACTTCGCTTTTCCTCTTCTCTTCCCTCGACCCTCCCTCTTATTGTCTTCCCCCTTTTTTCCAATACTTTCCCTCAAGTCCAGCTAAAGGATCTGGAAAAATGCTTTAAGTTCCTCAGCGAAATACAGGACAGAGCTCCAGTCCCAAACGTTTTTACGTATTTTGGGCTCTCACAACACATCTCATGGGAACATTCTAGTTATTTAATGTGCAATGCAAATGACTGTTAAGTATTTGTAGTTAAGTAGTGGTAAGCGAAAAAGTCAGAGACAAATCCTATTCGATTCTTGGTGCTCTGCCAGTCTTTGATTCTTGCTCATTTGGCTGAAAATTTCAGGGAAGTGACTTGGCCCAATTTAGCGGTGATTAGATTTTAGCAGTGCTTCCGCGTGACCATCACTGCGAAAAGAATGACAGCGTTGTCGGAGGTTTGCAGTATCTGACTGCCTTTCTAGTTGTCTCATGTCTTTTTGCAGACAAATGAATGCACAATGGAACAACGATTTAACTATAGAGGTAAGTTGACAACTTGACACCAACTCGTTAATTGAAGAAATTAGCTGTTCTGTCGCAAGGAGACCGTGCGATGTCTTAAAAACTTAAGAGATGGAAATGTCCGTGTACATTATCAGTACACTAATTGCATAGTCACGTACTGGTACTTTACGTTAAATTCTACTTTCCTGCTGCTATGTCTGTAGTTCTGAAGAATCGTAAACTGGTACAGTAATACAACGCTTCAAAACTAGAAACATATCAGCGTAAATTTAACGCAAATTGTTCATCGTCATTGAATGACGATGAACAATTTGCGTTAAATTCACGCTCCATGTTAATCTAATTGGAATGTCAGTGAGATACTACTGTATGTATTAGCATTACCATATAATAGATAATGTTTGCACTTTTACCGACATGATGCAGACGGTTTCCTGTTCTGACAAACCATGCCACCCGTATTCTTGTGGTCAAAATATTGTTTCAAATAAAAATTAAAAAATGTGGTGTTTGAAACCTCTGCACAACTTGCATTTTGTTTCACCGCTGGCGTCGGCCAATCAGACGTTGTGCTTGTTTGTTTGTCAGCTGTCAACACACTGGACATAAAATAAAGACGAGCAACGAAGAAAGCACACATCGGCAAACTTTCACTGCGACGACCAAATGACTTCAGAGGACATCGAGTCGAGGAAACCGAAGAAGAACATTTTGGCTTCTGAGGACAAATCTCACTCAAAAAATATCTCCATGACTCTTGAGCCGCATACGCACATATTTCAAGCACCGAATCAGTTTATTATAATAGGCCGCATTGTGGGTCGTGCTTATCCGTCCCATATGGGCTCTTAACTCGAAAACAAAATATGCAGCAAAATAAACCACATGTAAAGATCCTCCACGGAAGGAGTAGGGAGTATTTGCAACTCAACAGTACAGTGTATAGCAAAGTGGTTGTCCACACAGTATGTTGGCACTAGGCTAACATATTTTTCTAGTTATAATACGACTCAGTGATTTTAACCAAATAGAAACTACTCATTGTTTTCTCCTCCACACACGGCGAGCACTTTCACCGAATGTTTATGCATTTATGTTTTTCACGGTGACTTTACAAGCGGACACCTGGACGTTGTTTTTGTATTGCTAACCCACAGCTAAAAACAGCTAGTACATAATATACTGTTCAACTTTCTATAGAATCCCAACAGAGTGTAGCAGGGGCTTCTATCCTCCCAATTCTAGAACTGAAATTGGGCTCATATTCCCACCTCCCTCCGTTTCTTATCCCTTTCTCATTTTTCTCCACACTTCTCTTCCTTATCCTTTATCCCCCTTTCTTTCACTATCTTCCCTCTCTCTCCAATTTCTCTCATCGCTTTCCCGTTTCATCCTCTCCTCCCCCTTCCTTGGGGCCACACACCCATAGTCCAGCCAGGGTGCCTAGGGGACTGCTGTATCTGGGGAGCATTATAAACTCCCCCCCAACGGTTTGTGGTGCATTTTGAGCTAACATCAGAGCTTCTGGTGACAGCTATTTTTTACTATATAGAGCCTACAACCTTAACAAAACTTTCACCCCCTATTTTTCACTAAACACAAGCTGCGCTCATCATGTATTATAGGCACAGAAGCCCCTGGAGTGTAGACACAACGTAATAGCATAGTTATCATATACTGACTTGATTTGTTAGCTATATTGTGACTCTACATTACGTTGTTGCTAAGCCAAATAGACACAATCGTTTTAAACAAACAACATAAATACCACTGTATCGCAGAGCTCTACATCATGCAGACTAATAACGATTAATTAAAAAGCAAAAAGATACATCACAACAACACAAATAATAACAAACAAAAATTCTAGCACAAAAATTCTAGCACTACACAACAGCAAAGTGCTACTGTCTATGCCCCAACAGTCGCCTGTCTCTTAGCTCTCAAATCTTATATAAAGTCACAATAAAAATTCTTGATTATTAAAAAAGTAAACATAAGTGAAACAGGGCATGCTGAGTCTGGATTTCAGCAGATAAACGAGCTGGACCAGTCTCCAAAATAGCGTTGTTGAAACGGATCAAGTCAGGTCAACAAGTGAATAACTGTTGCCCATACACAGCTCTGTTGTGCCACTGGGACTTCAAATAACACATATTATACTGATATTTCAGGTCACTAAAAATTGAAATAGCCCATATCAGTTAACTGGGACCAACGTCTATCGCATCAAAATTCTGACAACAATATGGACCACTTCCATACACATGCCATGCAAGTTTGAAGCTGCTGTTACTTACTAACATGATCAACTATCATCATCATCAACATATTCATAATAAAACTAACACACAGATAATTAAATTATTGTCGATGAATGACACATACAGCAACAGATAAAATAATTACTAGACACATAGCTTTGGTATACATGCTGCATGCCAATAACATTGAAAAAAAAATTTTACAAACACAGTGGGTCTATGGTTCCATCATTTTGTTTATTCGTGTTACAGGGTTAATACTGAGTGATAAAAAATAAAAACCATAACCGGTGGACACCTTTAACAAAATATGGAATGGAATTTAAAAGGAAAAGTGTGTCAAAAACTGATATGTTAACTCATCTCATAAAACTTCAAAAAGATTAAAAACTTCACACGTACACTAAACTAACAATCTGGGACTTCAAATAACACATAACTGCAACATATTTTTCGCAAAGCAATCGACTACTCCACAGAGAACAGGTGCTACATTATATTGAAAGAAAGCACCTCTGCCCTAAAATGCAGTAACATGCACAATATTCAACACAATGCTATAATGTATACAATGCTATCAATCACTCATATAGGCACTATGTGCAAATTTCAATGGGACCACTTTTTCTGAACACCGTGTATATACTATAACGATACAATGTACTAATGATATTTGAAGATATGTACAAAACACACAAATATTATAAAAATAATATAAAGCAGCTACCACAAAAACGTGGTAATAGGATATGCACACAATTATGTCATGCAAAAGCAGATAATATCCAACTACTCTAGATGCATACATTATGGTGCAATCACCAAAAGCTAAGGATTATTAAACTAAATGCCAAAACTACTGCTAATTAACAACAATGAAGCCATCAACAACTCCTGATACTGCACCACCCTCATTATACACTGAGGCCTAAAAAGAACACAAAAAATTTATCGATAATAACATAAAGGCGGATTATCAGATTTTAATAATTCTTGGTACAACTATTCTAGATAAAACTTGCCATCAAATGATTATTCAAGTTTCCACCTCACCCAACATATGATTCTGCACTACCTGGGGAAATTAAAACACATGAAATCAGTATTAAAATGAACAAAAAATGCCAAAAACCATCCGTGATATTACTGATAGGAACTTGGAAAAGAATAACAAGATTTTTATAGTTTTTGGTATAAACATTTCTGATATAACTAACCATTAAATGGCCGTTCAAATTCCCAGGTCACCTAACGTTTGTTGCTGCATTATCTGGTGAAACAGAACAAGTGCAACACTAGATAGAAAAAAGACGTAACAGCTATCACAGACTATTCGACAATATTTGCAGTGTTATGCAGCAGCAAGTTTATGAGACGCTGTTTAAAAATATCAATGAACTCAAAAAGCAACTGGTTGAAGTCTGACGCAGAACACCATCAACACTGCCATCAACGAATGGAGAACGTATCTCATTGCCTGTGTTTGCACAAATGGCCGATATTTCGAATATTTACTGGCAGCAGTTGCACAACTAAACAATTCGATAAGCTCTCAACCTAACTGCTATAAATTTGGAAAAAAGTGCATTATTTTGATCAAATAATGATACTGCATTGAATAAAAATGTAACATTTTGCTTGTTTTGTTTTCCCCAGGTAGTGCAGAAGCAGATGTTGGGTGAGGTGGGAAACCGAACAGCCATTTGATTGCCAGTTGTGTCATGAATATGCGTATCAAAAATTATTAAAATTGGATAACCCTTCTTCAAGTTATGGTAAAAAAAATTTTTTGCGCATTTTTATGCCTCACAGTGTAGAACCAGTGAGTGCCTCTGAAGCGAATCGACATACTAGTGCTATACAAATTCGTTTATTATTACCTCCGCCAAGGAGGTAATGTTTTTGCCAGACTTTGTTCGTTTGTTTGTCTGTCTGTGTGTGAGCAAAATAACTCATAAGTTATGGACGGATATTACTAAAATTTTTAGGGAATGTAGGGCATGGCATAAGCTACAAGTGATTAAATTTTGGGGGTGATCCGGCAGGAGTCCTGAACACTGGATCACTTTGAAATTTTCATTACCGTTGTGTTAAAAGGGGCATAAGAGAACCGCTGGCAAAGTGAATATGGTGACGCCACCTAGCGAACAACATTGCCTTGGTGGAGGTGTGCAGGCTCTGACTGCTTTCTAGTTATTATTATTATTAGCCTTAGAAACAGCACAAGGCAACATCCAACATCATATTTAACTAATGTGTATACAAAATGTAGTACAAAATGTATTCACATTTCTCTTATTTTATGTAAACCGTGTAAATGCCTGTATTACCTGTATGTGTACAATGTTTCCATTACTACAGCATTATTATGAGCAGTGATGGGCACTTTTAGCTATGCCAGTTACTAAATCCTAGTTATAATTACTCCCCAAGTAGTTTACAGCAAGCAGCTAGAAATACATTTAAAAACAGCAGTTAAAATGCAGGTACAACAATATAATTAAATATTGCTCATGACAGATTATGAATAATGACAAACTAAAATGCAGAGGAAACAACAAAGGACAGTGGATGATGATAAATGTGAGAACTGATGTGACCTGCAAGCATGAAATAGCATGTGACTAATAAATTCATCAAACTAAACCTTTTATTTTAAATATTAATTTGTTAATATTTCAGCAACCACTATGCCTGTAATTTGATGCATTTATACAGCTAATTACATACTGTTTCAACATGCACGAGTTTATTCAAAGACTGTTTACGAGACAGATGAGATGGGGTTGTGTGGAGCACCCATCTTTGACAGAACTTTGTCCAGCCAGTGCAGAGGTCCGTTGAGATGGATCTCAATCCAGCATGGAGTGCTGGTCACATCCTGGCGGTGGTACTCCGCTCCCCAGCCCTTCACAAAGCTCAGGCGTATCGTACACATCTTGGTGAGCTCAAACGTGGCCTCGTATCCCTGCGAGACGGACTGGGAGAGCAGGTGAGCAAAGTCCTGATTGTTGAAGACACGCAGGCTGCAGCCAGGCGGAATCTTACACACGGTGGTCGGGTGAAAGCCGTGATACTGATTACAGTTACGACTCTGGACAAAAACGCTCGAGTCGCTCAGGCACTCTGCATACACCTCACCACCCACGTAGTACAGATGCAGGCCTGCAACGTTCAACAAACAACAAGTAAACAATTAACTAACTGATATTTACCTCCACCAAGGAGGTTATGTTTTTGCCAGTTTGTTTGTTTGTCTGTGTGTTAGCAAGATAACTCAAAAAGTTACGGAAGGGTTTTCCTGAAATTTTGTGTGAAAGTCGGGAATGGCCAAAACTACAAGTGATTCAATTTTGGGGGTGATCCGAAAATTTGAGCTAGTGCTCACGAGACGTGCGGTTCTTGCAGATAAGGGATACCACTGCCAACATGCTATATATGGTAATGCCAAACAGCATGGCGTTGGCGGAGGTCTGCGGTCTCTTGACTGCTTTTCTAGTTTTATCTGTGGATTGCTCAAAGCAATATGTATGACCTCACCAGCCATCCCTCCGTCGTAGATAAACTGAGTATTGGTCTGCCTGGCTGGAGTTAAGGTGGGGTGGGTATATTCACCTGTGTTGAGTGACAGGTAACAGTGTCAGATCCCAGATGACAGCCGTGCAAGCACCTTTCATATTAAACCAGAAACTGGAGTAAAATAGTGGTTTTACACAAAACATAAAGAAACACAATGCGAGAATTTTACAACCACAACATCATTACTCATTTTGCAACTGCTGCTCTGACCTTTGCCAATGTGTCGACGCGTATTTTCAATGGTTGAGTTGCGACTGACATTTGACAGCAGGCCAAGACAGAATCTGTCGCTTCTGTTAGGGTCAGTATAGCCATCAACAATGACGCTAGGCGCCGATGCATGGAACACTTCACCAACGCGATTGTTTAGCTCATAGTATGCCATCGAACACCAGTTCTCTGGCTCCTGGTAGCACACTGGTTCTACAACGACAAACAAATAAACAGAATAGACAAAATTTTACTTTCAGTATATTTGCTTTAAGTCTAAAGCTATCTCAGGTTGGGATCAGTTCTTACTTCAACCCGTAGGAACTGCCACAGCAAATTTTTTACAGACCAATACCATTCCCAAGTCCACTGGCACATTTACAATAATATGTACAGCAGATATCTTCATGCCATTGCTTCCTCGTAAAGATTAGCAGTCAGCAGTCAAGTGTCTTATGAGGTTTAAGCTGCAATACAACTGCAATGCATAGCACCTGTGTGGATACACAAATCAGCAGACTCATTCACAGTGCTCAGCAACTGCACTGTAGTCACTAGTCACACTGAGGACTCAAGACTGCTACAATGCAACAAAATTAAATGGTGTTGATGGCGACCGTTTCGTGTCTTTTTATTGCAGATATAAGACTGCAGTTGTGTGAACCCCATCAGAGCAGAAATACTTCAGAAATAATTATGTCTTCATTTTTCATCATGCCGAGTTTTTACCGATGGACCAAACAGCAACACTCAGCACAGTATTAAAGGTATAGCAGACAGGCACACAGGCAGACCTGCTGGCAGTCTGGCTGGAAGCTGAACCTGATGGCTAACTGGAGCAATGTTATCAACATCCATCGGTGCAGAGCTCTGACCACTGCTGCAGCTGTTGTTGTTACCGGCAGCCACTGCAGAATTGTTCAGCATCCGATACGGAGGCGGCGGACTATCAGCTGCTCAACAATAATGCAGTGCGAGTTAATTAAACAAATATCAACATGACAAAAATACAATAAACTACAAAATAACCAATCTTCCGATTATAATAAACCAGATTTGTTATAAAAATGGAAATGTCATAAATTTCACTCCAGAATTTACTAATAAGCTAATAAGTTCATCATAATGGTAAAATGCTGTCCTTGCAGCTATGCTTACAGCAGGATAAATTTGTCATTTGTAATAATTTCGAGTTTTGTCAGCTGTGTCATGATAGTTGTATTTGTACACCTTGTTGTAATGTACTGTTAACTGGTTGTTATTCCCTGTATAGTTTATGATGTCTTAAATAAACTCCCAAGATAAAACTGTAACTAATACAGCCATATGAATTCATCAAGTTGCAGCCATTATATAGTATTTTACTGAACTGATGATGTTTCAACAACCAATGCTTCCTTCCTCAGAACAATTTTTGTTGCTGAAAAATGTCGATGCAGCAAATAATTTGTCACGACGATGAGAAAGTTGTTAAGACCCTGCATCTCACTTCACTGACTTGTCTTTGCTGAAATGGCAACAAATCAGTGAACAAAAGTTGAAATGTGAGTAAGCCACGTAGCATCATAGACTATAATGTTACAGAAATGCACTGCTGATACCAGGGAGACTGCAGCAGCTGGCTGGAGTAGACGGTTGCTGATCACGGAATCCATGTGGATAGCTGGCATTGTACGGAAGAATCGGCTCGGAAACTGGCTGATAGCTGGACGCACCGTGGAAGTGGCTTGGGTATTCACTGTAGCGTGGCACCAACACTGGAGGAAGAACTACAACCACAACAACAACAGCACACAAAATGAACAACTAAATACAAACTGTTCATTAATAGCAGACGGTCAGTCAGCCGATATTAAATAGTTACATCATGCAAAAAACATAATGACTTACATTATATCTGCTAGAGCACTGAAATACTCAGTTTGAAATTACTAATGCTCTGTGCTTTGAGGGCCAACTGCAGCATTCCATTTACCTCCCTCTATCCAAGCAAAGAAAAAAAGTTACATTTTCACCTATGTCTGTCTGTCTTTCTGCAAGATCACTCAAAAAGTTATAAGTTTTCACGAAATTTTTCACAAGGGTCGGACATGGCAGTTAATCACTGCAGTCATCAAGGCTAATCGCTTCTAAAATGCCCGACTGTTTGATCTATGTAAAGCATTTAATATGTTTCATTTTTACACGCGAGAGCTAGCTACCTATCTATAGCATGTATTAGCTATGGTAATTCTGTCCGTCTGTCTGACTGTCACGACCTGGTACCGTTTCAAGACCAGTTGAAGTAAAGACTTCGAGTTTTCACCTATGATAGCTTAGTGTCTCTAGTATTTCATGACAAAATTTCATGCCACTGGATGAAAGGGGTCCCCATGAATGAGGGGGCAAAACAGGGGGACCCGTCCTAAAAAAGACATTATTCTACCGCTATTGGCTTGTCTAACGTGAAAATGGTTGCAGATAGGCACAGACATGCTGCTTATCATAACAAGCACTGGCAACGAGCTTCTTAGAAATGTCAACAGGGATGACCTTGAATGACCTTGAACCCCCAAAATAGGGGGTTTAGTGAATTTTTCGCGATTTTGGGCTGCGACACGTATTTCAAGAGTGAATTGCGCCGAAATGGATAAAGATAAACCAAGACAACCTGCATATGAAATTTTCAGCATTGAATGTAGCTTTCAACAGTTGAAGTTCAGACCCTTTAGATTCAGAGGCCTGTGCACGCAGGTGACAAAGAGGGGCACCCTTCTAAAAAGTTGTTATTTATCCGCTGTTGTCTTGTCTAGCATGAAAATGGTTGCAGATAGACACAGACATGCTGCTTAGTTGTTGCGCAACAGTCATTACAACATACCTGGACTTTCGACACGAATGTAATGATATGGATTAATGCAAACTTCCTTCTGCTTTGCCGAGTACGGAAACTGGCAACAGTCAAGAGACCTCAACTCATGATGGCTCTGAAGATCAGGCCAGCGCCAGACTCTGCAGTAGATCACGTGAGGCAAGCCCTTGCGATGTGCAACCTGATGCAACAAGTACCACATAAATACATATTTACATATAAATACAATTTCTTATCTGAGCTGATGTGCAATGCTCCATCAAGGATCCTAGTGGAGAAGCTTATAGTGCTTCCCAGGCACTCTAGGATTGTGGGAGAGGAAACAAAATAGAAAAGAAAGAAAAAAGAGAAAAAAAGAAAATAAAGAAAAAAGGTAAGAAAGGTATCACTTTCATATATTTTCATTTTCCCAACTTTTGTATGTCTGACAGGCACTCACCTGTAGACGACCGTCGAGTGACCTCGGAAGAGTTACACATCGACTAGCCATGCCAGGATTACTCAGTGCTTTCTCCAGTTCTTCAAGGGTGCCCGGCTTCTTCTTCAGTTTCTTGACCAATGACTCAACTGCACGTTCCGCCCACTTCTCCTCCTCATCTCCCTGCTTCCAGCCAAGCAGCCGCTTCACAGCAGGACTTGTGAAGGCAAACAAACTGTTGAGGCCGCTAACTGGAGACGACATGACCAATCGATAATGTTAGTCCTGCAATGCACATCACACTGCAGACGTTAAATTCATTTCTGCTTTGTAAATTCAAAATTTGATATTGGTAAAACTTCTGATGTACTAGACTTCGTATCAGCAGCCAATGTGCCATGCCTTTTATATCCTGCACTTAGCCATTCAACCAACTAAGCAGCCTGTGATGGGTCAGCTTGCCTTCTGTCACTAAACCAATCCAACAAACTAGAGTTGTGCATCTGCGCCATCAACACATTGACACGAAAAGCCAAAAAAAAAGTTTGCAACGCCAAAGGCTAGAAGCACATTGCATAGTAAACTAGTCAACTTAATAACAAAATAAAGGTTTTGTCTTACACTGTACTATCGAGAGTAATCAACGTAAGCTACATCAATCTAAGTATGAATATATCAGACGACATTAATAACTGTATGCTCACATATAAGCTGCACACGTTCAGATAAATCAGGAATGCAGAAGGCCGATCGATGACTCAACCGTGGCTCCAAGAAGTCTGCAAACTTCAGATAAGAAATTCTAAGAAACGACAACAATAGAATGCCACGCAATCTTACCGTATTTTCGAAAATGATAAACCTCGTACATGCAAACTTTCCGCGCAAACCTTAGATGCTAATATTCTACAAAAATAAGCTAAACACTAGTCAACATCACGTCACATCTGTAACCGAAGTAAACAAAGCGTTGAAAATGGTACAACTAATAACCGTCACAGCCGAAAGCGAAACTATGGACGAAACTACCGGTACTTACAGTCAGTGACTTACAGTCAACACCAATTATATCCCTGGTCAACACTAAACACCAGTGACGGGTGGCATTTTTACATTTCATACATCGTGAGATACAATTAGCATATTTTGTCACGCCTTCGTATCCGAGCATGCAGAGTCGAGCACCACCTTGTGCGACCTTGGCCTTGAC
>Ga0209671_1003789_pt1 | contig 14718 bp, 7 predicted proteins | sample WorMetHERISLAND2_2_FD_187401 | JGI IMG/M metagenome (GOLD analysis project Ga0209671, IMG submission 187401) | Marine gutless worms symbiont microbial communities from Max Planck institute for Marine Microbiology, Germany - Olavius geniculatus... | ecosystem: Host-associated > Annelida >... | reverse complement strand
ATACGAGAGGGAAAAGGGAGGAGGACAACTGAGGAAGGAGAGGGGAGGGAAAGGAAGACGAGGCTCCCCAGTTGAAATTTCTGGCTACGCCACTGTTTCTTGGTCAGCATTGCAATGACTTGCGGTAGGCCTAGTAGAGCCTACAGCAAACTCAGTTTTACTCAACGTCATTAATGTTTGTGTTTGCGCCGTAATTTAAGCATGAAAGTCAAATTGGCAAGTTAATTTATGTGGAATTTTTGTGGTGCAAAATTGCGTACCCCTAAAATCGGCGGCCCTGTTCGGCCGAATAGGCCTACCTCAAACATGCTTAAGGCCGGCCCTGAACGCAAGAAAAAAATTCAGCAGTTTTTCTCCAGTCGGCATCAAATGTTACAATCACTGATGACTGATTTTCACTGCGTGCATGCATAATCTTGTTTACCATGCAGTGCAGACTTATAGGCCTATAGGCGAGGCTCCAATGCGTGATACATAGGCCTAGGCCTAAATTTACATTTTATCGTCAGGTCACCATGCCAATCTCCAACGGTTTTAATATCTTAGCATACAGTCAGTTAATTATATTTATAATTTAGCTGCTTTGGAGCTATTTAAAAATATCTTACCTGTTTCCACCTGTAGGCCTATAGCCTTAATGCCTTATGCGCACCTAGATACAGCCGCTCTGCTCTGCTCTGCTCTGCTCTGCTTGCATGCATGCGATCATACATGGTGCTTCATAAAACGTTGTCTTTTGACCGATCTCAATAATTTCGCATTTATGTAGACCAAGCAAAAATTCCAGATAAAATCGTGTAGAAAAAAAATGTTTTCCTTAATCCAGATAAGCGTCAAAAGGACTTCATTAAAAGCGTCCTCCTGTAAAAAAGGAAATTCTCGGAGCAACTCAGTAAAAAAGTGAGAAATGTGTGATCGTCCGTGATAAAGCTTACTACGGATCGAGATTCACCATACGTTCATCCAGCATGATTTTGCAGTTCGTTTATGCTTCAATTCTTACTTTAGATCAACTGCTAGAATATAGTTCGCTATTTTGTTGTCCTGCCGCCAATGTACGCCTACGTATTTTTGATTACACTTGGAGTTGGCAAATAAAAGGACGACGATGTGTGATAAATGATTGATGAGCAGATACGCCAAAATCGCACTACGGTGAGACAGAAACGGACAAAAATGCTTCCTGGTTAGAAGAAGCAAAAGCTTAGGCCCTACTTAACGTACACAGTGTAGGCCTATAGGAGATGCCTTGATGGTGTCGAGCGTAAGATGAGCGGCCGGTACGTTTTCTGGCACACCGTGTAGTTGGCGGACGCACCTGCGCGTATCAATGCGCTCTCTGGCGACTAGATCCCGCACTATGCATCAGGCCCGCCAGTGTGTGGACCGGCTTATTGACCTCACAGCAGCCACTGGTACAGCGCACCGCGACAGAAGAAACTAGAATGATTGACGTTTGATCGTTCGACTACTAAAGCAATGATGCAGTTCTATTTATAGCTTCTCGTCGACGTGTGAAAATGGGATCGGGACGTATTCGTCTTCCCACAGCGATGTTTGTGCTTTATGCATTAATGCATTGCTTAAAGATAGCGCAATTACATTTATCGGACGTTTTATGAAGTGTTCACGGGGGATTTCGTAAAAGTTGACATATTTTAGCGTGCAGTTGTGCGGTGAAATTGTAATCAGTCAATCAACCAGTGTGTTTATTGACAAATAAGTGACTTAAGTTGTTATCCACAGGTCTGCCTATAGGGGGCCTATAGCTTAAGATGTCACCACACCATAGCATATGCTGACATGGATGCGGCCGTCCGTCCACTGCCCACGGCAGTGGCACCTCACCGGGTGGGCCGTGAGCCAGCCCGCCAGACCGTAAAGTTATGCACAATAAGTTTGCTGTATTTCGTTGCGCGCCTGACCTGAGCCCAAGCATTTACACGACGTAGCCTATTTGACGCCGGTGACTCGAGCCGTTGTTTTGAGCTAAAAATTGTACACGGCTGTTACTTATGCCCCGGAAACGTTTGCGCCAATTTCTGTTTTTCTAAGCCTTCTGTTTCGAGTTGGGATCCCGCACGCGACAGACGGACAGACAGAAGGACGGACGGACAAGCTCATAATGCGGCTTATTAGGACGAGCGCATAATAAATGTAGCATCTGAGTTTTGAGTGTGTTTATGCGTTTGGTGCTGTACATATCTTTATGGGCAAGCTGCCTTTAGTACCTTTACTAAATATAATTATATTTCTACGCTTGTATTCAAACTGCACACAGTTCTAGATAATTCACGGTAATAATAAGCAACAAAATCGCAAACAAATAAGGTTTTAACATTTCTGTATAGCAACACGACGTTTCCCACTTTACTTGTGCGACCGCTCTTCCGGCCTGTTAAGTTTAGTAAAACCACAATATATACATCAGACGTGCGATTTTGTATACGCCTATAGGCCTAGTTTAATTTTAATTCGTAAAAATAAAATAAAGAGACGCAACCACAAAAACATAACCAGTAGCCAAGAGCCGAAATATGCACACTCTCAGCCTCTCAAGCTGTCAAAGTTCAAACACAGCAGAGACAAAAAAACGAAATCAGTGGAATACGCAATGCATTTCAGTGTCGAGTACCTCATAATTAACAAAATATATCATTAGCATTATGCACAGCAAGCAACGAATAAAAAATATCCGTTTAATCAGTCTTGATTCGCCACGAAACTAGGCCCTATAGCCTAAAAACTGTACCAACAAGCAAAGCGTAGCCTAACTAGATCATTATACAAAATTGCCGATAGAATACAGATCTAATCGAAAATTAGTCTTCATACATATACTGTTAAGTACTGAACATTATATCACTAACTACATAACTCGCTGTACGAAACTGAGTAAGCATGAATTAATTTGGCACACAAATAGATCGAAGAACACTGCTGTCACCGATCACGTTTACTTATTAACTATAAAAGTTACCTTTCTGCCATGATGTATTTTACGCGCGACAGCAGAATGCTTCGCGCGTCTTGGCTATGGCCTGTCTGTCTGTCTGTCACACTGCTCTATTGTACTAAAACGGTGCTAGCTAGGATTATGAAATCTTTACTGTGGACTGCCCCAAGGACTCTAGTTTTTTACGACGAAATTTGGTGCCGCTGGGTGAAGGGATTCCTTTCGAATGAGGGCGTCAAAGAGGGGTACCCCAACCTAAAAAGACGTTATTTTGCCGCTATTAGCTTTTCTACTATGTAAACGGCTGAAGATAGGTACATGTACAGACATGTTGCTTATCATAACAAGCACTCGTCACGGGCTTTTTAGTTTTATCAACATCGATGACCTTGAACGACATTGAACCCCCAAAAGAGGGTCTTTGGCGAATTATTCGCTGCAGCGCACATTTCCAGAGTGAATTGTGACGAAATGGCTGGAGATAGACCAAGAGAACCCGCGTATGAAATTTTTAGCATCAAACGTAGATTTTGGAAGTCCTCTTCCCAACCCCCTAGATTCAAGGAGGCAGTGGCGTAGCCAGAAATTTCAATTCGGGAGCTTATCGTCTCCCTTCCCCTCCTCTTCCTTCCCCAATTTGTCCCTCCCTTCCTTTTCTCTTCCTCTTTTACCCCCCCCTTCCTTCTTTCCCCTGTCCTCTCCTCTTCCTATCCCCTCCTCGGGCCAGGACGCCTCGCTATACCAAGGCTACAGCACCAAATGACCTTTGGGAAAACTTTTCCTACAATACCAGCAACCGATTGGCTATTCGTTAAATTAGCTTCCCTCCACATCGTAAAAAGTAACAGTTTTATAACGCTGTACGAGTTAGGCTCGTATGTGTGGCAAAAAAGTTACGCGTTTAGTCTGGGCCTAACGCGGCACGACATGAAAGGCACCCGTAAAACGGCCCGATGTAGCCCGACTCCCAAGACTTATAAAAAGTAACCCAGTTAAAATTCAGTACAATTTTATTCAACATTACTAACTAAAATTGCACGGGATTAAAACTGGGTTAGGGCCTACTGCTGGATAAGTCTAGTGAACAGTATAATATGCAGAAACATCTAAAAAAAACTTTTTGCCGCATTGAATGACCCTACCGGTATGTATGTGCAGACGTTTTTTTGTTAAAATTTGGTGCTTTAGTATTCCGTCTTCCCCTTACTGTCATGTCTTTTGTTGTCCCTGCCATCAGCGGGTCAATATCTTTTCCCCCTCCTCCTTTTCTACTATTTTTTCCTCTCCTCGTGTATGATGGTCCAAAAATTGATGGTTTAATAGCCGCAAGCTTGAAGAGAAGCGTTGGCTGCGGAGTAGATTCTGTGTGAAATAAAATATTTGCAGCACGTATATACAAAGCATCGAGTGTGCAAAAATATAACCAGCAGACTTTAGAAAGAAAAAAACGGCATATGTTAAAAGCGACGACGCGAAATATTTACGACAAGATTCAGAAATCAGTGGTTTCGATGAAAAAAGTTTAGGCTAACAGAGAATCAGCAACTCAAACACGAATTGATCGTTCTTTATCTTTTGTGATATGGGGTTTCGCCGTATGCTGGGCGCTACTTTACCTTCTGGGTAATGTGTTAGGCCAAAGCTTCACGTAAAACAAAAGTTGGAAAACATTTGTCAAATCTTGCAACACATTTTAGAGTCTCCAACACATATGCTGAAGACAAAAAACGGCTGCCAAAATGTTTTGTTTTACACGCAGTTATCCACGCCCTATATATGACATGTGTTCGAGATGCTAACATTTTTTGAATTTGTTCTTACAAATGATTAATTATACATACGTGTAACCGTGACTTTACAAGCCCAAACACACATCACCCATGATCGAGACATGACGTATAAACTACGCTGTATAGGCAAGTGCTAATGACAACTAATTACAAGTCAGCATAATTAAATGTATATAATACATGTAAAACAACAACAACGTCCGGTCGGTCAGCGGGCCACATCCGGGCCTCGGCGTCATCACGCGGACTGCAACAGGCAAAATAATAAACACGAAGCCCAGCTGTTGCTAAGGTAGCCGACCGTACTGCCTGGAACCATGCAATTATTTTTTTTTGAGGGGGGAGGGTCGGTACCTTTTTTTGGGGGGAGAACAGGTGTCTCTAGGGAGTCAGCGATGGTAGGCCTACTGTTCGATAGAAAGATTGTAAGTTTTTATAAACTGTCAATAATAATCATGTCACTAATTGCAGCGGTTTAGCCGCAATTTGCAACTCAGGTATTTGGGGAGGGGTCATTACACCTGTTTGGGGGAAGATGAGGGTTGGCAATGGTACATTACGTAGGGCATTCTGCTGCTACAGTTTGGCCGTAATGCGCCATGGAAATTTATGGGATAGGGACCCATATTTTGGGAGAAAAGTTGTCTGTAGGGGGTCGGCGATGATGCCGCTGGATAGGGTGTTCATAAGTTTCTATAAGCTGTCAATAGTAACCATGCTGCTAACTGAAGCGGTTTGGCTGCAATTGGCAATGTAAGAATATGGGGGTGCAGTCAGCACCATTTAAGGTTGTAAGGGGTCCGAATTGGTACCACAGGGTAGTGGTAGGGCAACTCTATTTGCTGCTTTAGACAGTTTTTATTCGGTAAGGCGTAGCCTACTGTCTAGCCACAATACATACGCTACGGACAGACGACAGGCAGACGGACACAACATCGTACCATAAGCGCGACCGTTTAGTACTATCGGCTAAAAATGGCGTAATGCGGCACTTCGTATGGACTGAAACGTATACGTAATTTGCAAGCTCAGCTATCGCATTTGCACTGACAAGGATGCAAGTTCAAGACTACGATCAATGGGTCCAGGTCGCAGTTTTAAGCCGCGTACAGAGCGACGTAACTGAACTGAACTGACATGGTTTAGGTTTTGGCTCGCCCTGCTCGGCCATTGGTCAGATCGTCAAAAACTAAACCATGTCAGTTCAGTTCAGTTCAGTTACGTCGCTCTGTACACGCATTTACACTGTATAATCTGCAGATATTTCCGCAGAGGTTTTGTGCTCTCTGAATGCTTCTTGTTGTCCTTACCTCCATTGTTTTTGCAATTGGGTCTGGTCTGTTTGTCTTCTGGCTTGTCAACTAAATTATTCAAATAAGGCATAAATGAATTCTGACTAAATTTTGTGAAGGGGTTGTACATGGACCAGGGTCCAGGGAACATGTGCTTAGATTATGGTGGCGATCCGGATCATTAAGGACATCCACAATTCCTTACATACCATTAGAAGACACGGCGAAAACCGAGCTGCAGCGTATTTCAACAAGCTATGGGCGGATTTTGATGAAATTTTACGATGAATTAGTGGTCTGCATGAACCAAACAGGCAAACACTCAGATTTTGGCAGCGATCCAATTTTTCCAATTGGGGTTCCCGATTCAGGATTCAGAATCTAAGAATTTTGTGGCAAAATTTTTGGAAAAACGGTGCGAAGACAGTCCTCGGTAGATGTACATGAATACGCACTATTCCGAGTGTTCTCTGTAGTTTAGGCTAGGCCCTAATGTTCGCGTTCCAACAGAATGTCAGCCCAGCGAGCTAGAGGCGCCCTCTCAATCGTCACGTAAAGCGGAGTTTCCATCCAATACTAAGAACGCAACGGACGTAACATAGCATCAGCTGCGTTTGTTGCGTTGACGGTGTCTATTGAGTGCTTTCTTGCGTGTGTGCGTTGGATAGGAACCCCGCGTAAGTTATAAGTCACTGAGGCAATGATCGGCATGTTGCAAGCGGCCGATAACAACTACAGACATTTAGCATTGACAATAGGACGAATGAATGACGGCAGGTTGGCAACACGCAGTAGCCTATTCACATGCACATTGCGAACGATGAATCTTCGTGGGTGTCACTCGTCAGTGGTGGTGGATGTTATGCTGCTTCGTTCTTCCGTGTTCGAAGTACATGAAATCCTGCAACGCAGACGTCGCACTCGCATTAAATGCCGAAATTCTTCTGCCGCCGTCCTGATAAACCGCATTATGCGTCTTGTCCGTCCGTCCGTCCGTCCATCTGTCTGTCCTGTACGAAAGCCTAACTCGAAAACGAAAAAGGCCAGTTGGTACAGAGATCATAAGTAAGAACGCAAATCTGTGCGGCGCACAATGTCAACAAAAACTTGCTGAATTTGTGTTTTCGTTTAATTTAAAACCACAATTAGTGTGACTGTGAACGTCCCCATGGGTAGGCGTAACTGGAACGGTCAAGGCCGACAAAATGTCTGCACTAAACCGACATAGTTTTATCGTTTAAGAAAAATCAAAGTTGTTTAACACAAGCGGTGATGTCGCAGCATAGTGCAGGAGTCTGCGGCCATCCAGGGTATGGCGGATTGACATTATTACTGAAGTCCATCAAACGACAGAAAAAAACGCACAAAGTAAATTGTAACTCACAATGAGAAATACAGTGCCAAGCAACAGAGCCTTCATTTTCACATCCAGGTCAACAGGAACTGCAAACAGTGCACAACAATGAATTAATTTATTGCCAGTCTCAAAATGTCACAACTTTATGACATTTTCTATTCAATTACAAACACCAAAGCTGCATAAACTATGCCACAACCTAACTAGTGAAAAGGTTTCTACAGGGTGCGGCAAAAAAGTGGACCCCTAAAGTTTTTTGCTGTTTACTCAGCAGCCGTTTGGAATTTTAATTTGAAATTTTACAGATTTATTTGCTGAAACCTTCTACATTCAACTGCCAAGTAAAATGTAATTCTGTTGAAAAACGACGAAGTTACGGACTTTTTAACATGACCGCCTACCGATTTTTCAGCATTCAAAAATGTTCCGGCTACAACACTAATTTAATAACATCGTTGAAACAACACAGTTAAATAATGATCAGACGCCAGTATTTCATTGTCACTGCGAATGTTCGAAGTGTTCACCACCAGCTCCAAGCTACAACACCAGCCTCTAGTCGAGGTCATGTTAAAAAGTCTATAACTTCGTCGTTTTTCAACAGAATCATATTTTACTTGGCACTTAAATGCAAAAGTTTCACTCAATATAGTTGTAAAATTTCATATTAAAATCCCAAACGGTTGCTGAGAAAATCTTTTACAACCTTCTCGATAGGTCCTTGTGGCAGGTTGCCCCAGACAACCTGAAGCACTTCCTTGAGTTCGGCGCTTGTTTTCGGCTTTGGTTGTAAGCCTCCAACATTGCACCTCATTCGTGATAGTCCATTGGGTTTATATTCGACGAATTTGGAGGCCATTGGCCTTTTGTGATGATATCTAGACAGCTGGTCCACAGCCAGTTCTGTGCGCTGCGCGGCGTTGCGCGCTGTGTGTGCTGACGCGCCGTCCTGCTGGAAGATGAATCCGGTGGGCAGCCGGTGATTGCTTTTAAGGAACGATAATTTAGTGATAATTTATAAACAATATAAATTACTGTTTATCAAAACGTCACTTTGACGTCATCTGCAGTAACGTGTAGCCAGTTTTTCCAAATTAAATAGCATTTTAGCTTGAACATTTTTGAATGCTGAAAAATCGGTAGGCGGTCATGTTATAAAGTCTATAACTTCGTCGTTTTTCAACAGAATCACATTTTACTTGGCAGTTAGATATAGGAAGTTTCACTCAATATAGCTGAAAAATTTCATATTAAAATCCCAAACGGTTGCTGAGAAAACGGCGACAAACTTTAGGGGTCTACTTTTTTGCCGCACCCTGTAGACTACCATAGTTTGTGTCAGTACAATCCTGTTACTCTTCTTAAAACTAACACAAACTACATTAAAATATTAAAAATTTCTAAGATTAAAATCCCCAGTAGGTCATCGTACTGTGTTGTCAAACAAAAAGATGATTTTGACATTATCAGCAAACAATTTCCAATCAGCAAATGATAATCTCTATGACTGTATGCACGTGTCCAAATGAAAAAGTTATTTTAATAATTCTTGCCTAAAACCACCAGTTCGTACTTCATCAAGAAAGTGTCAATCTAAGACAAACAATTATTATTTTTATAATTTGTTACAACAGTTTCCAATCTCTCTGTTTATTAAACGTAATGCACACGGCCTTCAGTCCTTACACACTGATTAGTGTTAACATGAAATACTTAATAATAACGAACGACAACATAAATAATTTCATGTAGCCCATCTGAAATATCATTGATCCCTAATGCGATCGAGTCATCTTGAGAACCTACAGTTGACTCCAAAGTTGTCAGCATCGGTCGCCATTTCTCTGACAAATCCTCCCCACTGCTTGTAGACTTTGCCGATCACGTGACCGCCGTCTGCTGATGACACCTGCCAGCAATCGCAGCCAACAACATACAATAGCTTTTTCGCTGCATATGTAATGCCAATAAGCAGAATCGGTTTAGCGATTCGGCAATTTCGCCTACAGCCAAGTGCAATTTATCCGTAGCGTGGTCTGTCTGTATGTCTGTCGTCTGTCACATTCGTGCATTCCACTCCTTACTTACTAGAAAGAAAACGGTTTGGCTTAGCCGTGGTAAAATCAAAGAAATTACTCTAATTCAAACCGAATTAGTAATAAGACGAGTGACCGTTCGACAGGACGCCGTTTTGGTATTCAAACAACCACATATGTCAACACAAGCTGGATGGGTAATGTATCTCCACGTGCAATGATGAATAGGCATGATGCATGCTGCCAGGAAGAAAACGGCGTGTTCTACGACATAAAAAGCCCCCCCCACAGTGTCTATAGGTCGACCACAACGGCCCAAAAACGTCTCACAAACAAAGTCAATGAACAATCGTTGATATTCGTCTTCCTCTTACTTCGTTTGCCCATCTTGGCCTTCACTGACCTTGAAGAAACACTGGACGTCCCAAAAATCTATATACATTTCTACTGCAGAGAACGTGTGCCTTTATTAATCTAGATAGTTTCATACAGCCTGTAAATTACAAAATGAAAAGAAAATTTAAAAAAAAAAGCAACCGGAAATGTGATGTCTTTGGGGCAGCAGATGCACTGGCACTGGCAACAAGGCCCGTTAATTGAGAAGATAGCTTCTCCCTGAGCGTTTAGCACGACAAACTGTGGTCTGCATATACTGCACCTGGACACGCGTACAACAAACTGATACTCTGTTTTGCCAGAATAGCATGAAATCACACAAATTAACATATTACTATTAAATATCGCTGACGTAATTATGACGCTGTTAAAACGTAAAGTCGCAGAATGATTTAGGCAAAAAATATTTCAAAAATATAGTTAGATTTGTTTCAGAGTTATGCAGTGGCGCCGTGACACAGGTGGCAGGAAGAGCTACTACTCATCCACTCATTCCTTAAATTTAATTTGTTGGAAAATCTTCTTATTTCAAAAAATTTTCTTCCAAAAGCAGAAAATCTGGGGCTGAAAATCCTCAATGTTGTGGGTTAAATTTGGAGCATCCATATTTTCTCCGTCGGAAATTTGCAGCTGTCTGTCCGAAAAATTACAACTTCCTTCTCCACCAAATCTTGATAACCGCTGACTGCACACGGGTATATTAGTCAAAACAGCTACTAACTGCTGTCTGACGTATCCAATGACCTCGCCCACTGGAGCCTCGACAGAGACCTCCATCTGACAGCACTGGCTGCAGGCGCAGCAACGACTCCTTCCCCCACAGCATTTGAAGTCACGCACCACGCGAATCACCTCCTGATGACGTCACAAACAGTACATCAACCGCCATGAATCTATCAAGGACAGTGTATAATTCAGTTTTCAATGCATTGAGTGAATAGAAGACTAGTTGGGAAACGATGAAAAGCCAAAAAGGCCGGAAATTGAAATTACTGGGTAAGAGTGGGGATGTGGTTTTTGGGGGCACACCAGCTACATGGGTGGTCTGTGGCAGCTTCCCCAGCGACCGCAGAGAAAAGTTTCCAGAATTTTTAGCACTCAAGATAAACTTTCCTACACTATGACGTGGTTTATTGCACATCGTGTTCATTAGTGCACTTTTGGGCATATTACATGTAGATGGGAAAATGTCCACTTGCATACCGTCTTGATAAAACATTGCTTGCAGAACATGCAAAACGCACTACGATATGAAATGGGTGCTCAACCGTCACTACGTCAACTTGTACGCTGAACTTAACACAAAAAATCCCAAACACGCACAGTCAGTTTTTGTTCAGTTGGACAATTATTTTTACGCACAACAAAAGTCTGGTGTTTGCCAATCCAACTGACTGTGATCACTGCATTGCTATAGCCTATACTGTAATAGGCTAACTGTACTACGATGGCATGGCCATATGATTTCATGATTTCCCAGATTTCTTATCATGTGACCATTTTCACTGTATTTTCCCTGTATACTTTTTTCGGAATCACCACATGTTATGCCAAATTCTCAAAAACAAGACCTTCGAAAATGCTGCAGCTGACTTTTTACAGGCCAAGTGCCCTTACGGCCAACCGACTAATTAACAAAAATGAAGCACTGAAAGAGTTATTAAAACACTGTCACTTTTTTGTCGTTCATATCGAATCTATTTCGGTGACAGTCTCCAATCAGACCTGGCTGTAGTTGTTGACGATGTGCATGATGAAGCCGCGATTTTTGCCACAGCATTGACGCATGCACATTCCAGATTCTACCAGCACACATCAGCAGACACGAATCATGTCAGGGACATGCTGTAAAAACCCCTGCTATATCAGTACAAGTTACTGTAACACTCTCCAGTCCCAAACATGCTGGTGAGAACACTGTTGCTTAATATACTTTTTGGTCTGTCCAATGCAATGCATAGCATTGGACAGCGTATAAAATCACCTGAGCGTCCGTGCGTGCGTGCGTCCGTCAAACTTATAAGGCGCCATATCTCCATAACGGTGCCAGATAGATGCGTGGTCACAATGGACCACTCAAAGAAAATGGCCCACTGTGAGTCAAATGGTCACGTGACCAATGACGTCACATGACCCCAAAAGGTCAAAGTCGTGACCCCATTATCTTTGACGCGGCAATTAACCTTTTATAAATTTTTGCCACTGGCCTACACAGCTTTACGTTTTTTACACAGCTCACTGATTTAATTTTATACAGACTTTATTCTAAGCTATCAAGATGCATTGGATAGACTCCGTGTTTGTGTGAACATTATCTTGTTATTAAGGACAGTTAGAAAGCAAGGCAAGGGCGCTGTAAATTCGACAGTGGAACAAATAATGCAATGGCAAACACCTTACAAGAATACAGCTCTGAAAAAGAATAAATATGGACTACAAGCCAAGCCATGCACCAAGGCCAACTCAGCTTGACCACCACTTCTGGGATAGGGGTGAAAACGGTTACTACTATTGGCAATATACATGGTTGTTACCGCTTCCGCTGTGATTGACAAATTACGCACAATCCTATGCACGTGACCCAGTCTGTTTAAAGTGACGGCTAAATAGCCGGCTGACTTGGGTTGTACTGTGCGCTCCCTTAATTGGGTTTTACCGTCACCGGCTCAAAAGGAACGAGCCTCATGCAAAGGACCTTGGTCCATACGAGAATCTTCTTTTAGTTTTACAACAAAACGACCAAAACCTGCTCTGACCTTCAGACGCAAAGTAAACTTGTTGACCAAGGGAATTCTTGATCTGGTATTTGTTGGCCATCTCCCAGGTGGTCACCACTGCAAAAACACGCACAACACGTCTTATCAGTCTCTCAGCTTAACACCAAACAACAATAAATACACTGTATAGGCCTATTAAAGACGTCGGCGTCGTGTGCTGACAGATAATATAAATAGGCTAACCTAATGCGACTAGCAATCAATGGTGATCCCAGCACTGAATTTTCACAGTCCAGTTTAGTCTTGTTTCTTGCAAGCCACAGCACGTGCCGTGCCACGCGGTAATCACAGATGCAGTGCTCACACTAAGCGGAGACCCTATCTCGCATAAGCTTGATAGAAGTTTAGGACGTATATACTTGAACAATAATTATATTGGTGCGTTATGGAATAAAGACGCGTGGGGACTTCCGCTGCATTTTACAGCCAAGTAGCGTGTACAGTACGTTAGCTAAAAGCTCGAAAAGTTATGAACGGATTTTAATTGATATTACAGAGGCGGTGGCACGGTCCGAGAAGGAAGCGGTTAAATGTTAGTGGCAATTCGCATTCTATTGCGTCCGTGTCTGTCTGTCCGCAGCTCGGCTACTGCAGCAGTTGCGAGCCACAATGCCTACCGGTTTGTTGTTATTATTATTACTTACGTTCAAGTAGTTCAATCTGTTGATGAACTAGCAGCTGGTCGATCTGTGTCAGGTATTCCAGGCCTGTAGGCACTCCAGGTATCGCCGCTGGTGCGGCCATCCACTGTACTTGACCGCCAGGTTGAGTTGAAATAACCGGAGCTGAAACACAAATCCACACAAACGCAATGCACAGCGCGGTATTGTCACCGTGCGTTGTCTGTCCGTCTGTCTTTTTGTCGTCTGTCAGTCTGTCACGTTAATGTGTCGCTGCCGTATAGCCTACGTTAGGTTACTTGGGAAGTTATTACACCAGCGATTAGCTTAGAGTCTTCGCTGGTCCTCAGATCCCGACATCGGCAACCTTGTCCTTGCGGGAATCAGCCGCGATAGAGGTGGACCAACACGTTTGCCAGGAGTCCTGCAGTCAGATTTCCTGGTTCCCTCAATTCAACTTTTCACACTGTTCAAGCACTAGCTTTAACGACATAGTAGGCCCCTACTGCAGCCAAAAAAACTCCATACGGTGTTGGGCACACTTAGCTAACTTTGAAATGGCCTTAGTGTTTAAATAACTGCTGCAGGGGAGCTGGTGCAATTTGGGGGCTTAAACCCTTCCCCTTAGTTTTCCTGACCATTTTACAGTCAGACCCACAAGATGCATACTACGTAACAGATGACCTGGATCTCATAGCGACAAATGGCAAGCCTCCATTTAGCAGCACTTTTGGATGAACGAAGGACTACAGTCTCCAACAGCCAAAAAAGTCCACCGGAGCTATTTTTCCACTGCCCTAGGGTCTAAATGGCTATACTAATGAGCCGTTAGTTAGCCTATAGGCTACGTGCGACAGTATAACTTGGCAATGTGACAAATACCGGGTTCTATTGAACGTAGCCTATTTCTAGCTTAATCTAGGACAAATCCATAGCGACAACTGGCAAATGTCCGTTTGATTACCAGGCGCAGCGGCTGCTGTCTGGGGCACGCTGGTCATGTGTATCTGTTCCGGCTGTAGTAAGGGCTGACCCGGCTGCGAGGCGTACGGCGGCGGACCTGAAACCACAACGAGTGCACATCGTGCATTTCCGACAATACTCGTGATATACACTGCCAATTTACCACAAAGTCGCAGTGCTCTTAAGCATTTAGGCCTAACTGCGCGGTCCTCGGTATGTATTTAAACAAGTAATTTGAGCAAAGCTCACGAGACGCGCGAAAGCCTATAGCAGTTCCTGTTCGCAGTTAATCGTAGTCTATCTCCATCCATTTCATCGCAATTCACTCTTTTGCAGTCAAAAATCGCCAAAAAATCACGTTAAATCAAAATTTTTAGGCTTCAAGGTCATTCAAGGTCATCGATCTTGATAAATTTAAAAAGCCTGTCACCAGTGCTTGTTATGATAAGCAGCATGTATGTACCTATCTGCCACCATTTTTATGCTACGCGAGAAAATTGCGGTAAAATAACCACTTTTTAGGAGGGTAGC
>Ga0209671_1003788_pt1 | contig 14719 bp, 10 predicted proteins | sample WorMetHERISLAND2_2_FD_187401 | JGI IMG/M metagenome (GOLD analysis project Ga0209671, IMG submission 187401) | Marine gutless worms symbiont microbial communities from Max Planck institute for Marine Microbiology, Germany - Olavius geniculatus... | ecosystem: Host-associated > Annelida >... | reverse complement strand
GTGTGGTTATAAGATAATAGCATCAAACTAACTACATATACTAGTTAAAACATTTTATTTAGTATATTTGAACTAAATAAGTAAACTGCACCAATATAAGTAAATATTAATTCGTTTCTGTGGTTCCAAAAGTACGTTTAACGAGGCCTACGCACGCGGGTGTCAAATAGAGGTATCCCTAAAAATTGTTTATTTTTCTGCTATTGGCTTGTCTAGCGTGAAAACGATTGCATGAGATAGGCACAGACATGCTGCTTATCATAACAAGCACTGGTGACGCGCTTCTTAGTGTTATCAACAACGATGACCTTAAATGATCTTAAGCTTACCTCCAAAATAGCGGGTTTTTAGTAATTTTTTTTCGATTTTCGGCTGCAGAAAAGTGAATTTTAGCGAAATGGAATACTAAATGGACGTGGACCAAGACAACGTGCGAACAGAAACTGCATGTGAGCTCACTCGCGTCTCGTGAGCATTAGCTCAGATTTCCTGCTGTTTGTAGGCACTGTCGTACTGTATAAGCGGCGAACCTTTAGAGCTACTTGCAAATGTTTATAATACTAAAGTGTAGTAACATTTTATCTAGCGTTTTATGTTGCGATCGTCAACTGCAATTTTATCTGACATTGTAGGCCTACGTGACATTTTATGTGACATTTGTATTGTATTGCATCGTATGTATTGACGCAATCCAGCCTCTCGGCTCTAACGCGAATAAACGTTCATTTCGTTACATTAAAATTCATTTTATTTCAGTCTTTTTAAGATATAGTCGTATAAATTACTCCAGATATTGAGTTGAGACACAGCAAAGAGACGAGCATCGTAGGCGGACGATTTCAGTGGTTAAATGATCACCTGACGTCAGCCAGTGATCTGAGGATGGTTTCTGTGTTGCCGGAGTAGGTTATACAAAATTTGAGACAGGTGCACTGTTTTCGAGGTTGCCGACTTCAAAAAAATTAAAATACAATATCAATCGGCAACCATCGGCACCGAAACAAAACGGTGTCTGCTGTATCCGGATACAGTGCTGAAGCTATCACTGGTGATTCACTGTTTTCATCGTGCTGGTTTCGTAGTTTCGTCAGTGCCAGTTTGCGATTGCGAACTGTAGAATATGCGAAACGGTCACAGTAACTGAAGTGCATGACGTTGTGTTGGACGACGAAGCGGAATTATATAATATCTAAGAAACCGGTCGGCCGGTCTTCCATGCAGTTCTTCTCAACTGACCTCGAGAGCTCGTCTTCGCTCGTGCTGCGTGTACGTGTCGAGAGAAATTATGATGGATCGTCTAGATTCGTTACGAGCTAACTGACACCGTGACACGCCAGCATCATTCTCTGCTGCAGATGCGTAAGAGATGATATTCTGGTCATATTCTGTCAGCACATTGCCAGTTCCAACGGAATCGAAAGCGAAAATACGTAGAGGATAATGTGTATCATTTATACATGTAGGCCTAATTACCTGCAGCAATTGAATGCAGAGACGTAAGACTAGTTAGGCCATTTACAACAATGAATTTATACTGGATAGCGCACGCGTCTGCTTAGAAATGATTAACTGAAAAGCGACAAACACAATTGGCAACTATTGTATCTCAAAAAGTCACACGTGTTACATCACAGCCTTTTTATTACAGCATGTGTTCAAAATGTCCTCCTCCAGCGCGAATGCAAGCGGCAAACGTTGACACCACTCACAAGCAGCAGGCTCAAAAACCTGCATTTCACAAGGTAGTGTAGCTAACAGTATAGTCACTTGCGTCGAGTTTCTTCGCGATGTTGCACGCCAAAAATTATTTAAATTGGTTAATGCTGCACGGAGCGAATCAAAAAATAAAAGTGGCAGTTTTTATGAACCACGGTGTACTTAAGCCGTGGTTACACAATCGCTCACATGTTGTTGATGAATTAAACTTCCAGAATGTTGTCATTTGGAGGATAGAGAAAACCGGCTGACAATAGAACGTAGCTTAATGTGTTCACAGTGCAATGTCACAACAAAAACGCACATTTACAAAGATGTTTGTTTTGCTGCACGTGAAGATTTTTGGGTAGCCGTGACCGTGATTAATACGCAGTCAAACGGTGACGATTCACGCCTCATCTGTCATTGCAGCGTAATGGGACGAAAAACGATTTTGCGTTCAATATGCAGAAATCGCACGGACAACAATTACTCAATGTCATTGCTACTGCCTACTATACAGGAGGTTATTAGGCACTTAACGATCGTTCAGTCACAGACAACTAAATTGGCGTCGATGCATTGGCATGGCCGGAGAAAGTCAGAGCTTAGAGGTTGAGGAAAATATGACGGGGTGTTGGCCCATTGGGTCTAGCAAACAGTGCTTGGGCGCAGAACGCTTCTGCGAGCAGTTGCGAAATTACAATTTAGTTTTGGTTCAGTTTGATCAGAGTTTTACTGTGAAAGGCGACACACATGCTTTTACCTGAAAGGGTTCGTACTGAAACGATTTGGAGATGTTGGCTATGATGTATCCATTGGGTGGTCCGGCGACCGAGTGCTGTTGCATTTTCAGCTTGGTCTGCCTGCATTGGCTTCTATCCCTATACCTGGTGGGCGCAGCTTGCGCCCAGTGAGAAATAGGGGAAAGTTTTGTTAAGGATGTAGATCAAAACTTTTCTTTTAGTTTCTACTGACCAATTTACGCCTTTAACGAGTCTTTTTACTGGGCAATGAACATCTTAACTTCCTTACTTTTGTTTTTTTCATTCTGCACCTTTAACAACAAATTCCCCTTAGAGAGAGAGAGAAGCCCAAGGGGGGAACTTGAGTTTGAAGGGGGGACTTGAACTTAAAATTGAGGGAATTTGAGCTTAAATGTAAGGGAAGTTGCGCCCGATTTGGACTCTAGATTCGTGGGGAGACGGTTAGAAGCCACTGCCTGCCTATACGCCAGTGTATTGATGCTGTGCATTGTGACGAATGACAATCAGCACACAGCATTCTGGTGTTACCGACACCCGACAAATACATCACTGTCACAACGAACTGGAGAAAATCGCAAATTCGAAGTCCCAATTTCGTCATAGGTAAAGGTCACGATAGGGCACATCTCCCTGATAAATAGCCAGATGGCGTATACGTTGCAATAAGAACACAAAAGTACGATAAAAATATTATGATACAACTAGAAAGCTATACTTTAAACTAATTTGAACCAGTGTTTCTTTCCCGTACGTCACTTTAATTGAACTTCAAAATTATATGAAAGCGGAAAACGGGCATCAGTGGCGTAGCGAAGCGTTGGCTATTGAATGATATTGCAAACTTACTGACGTGTGCGCGAATGAAAAAAAACTTTTAAAATTTGTTTACTTTTGATGCAGTTATGACAAGAAGCAGTGGCTCATTTGTTCATGCAATCTTTATGCGATGATGAGTTTATAAATGAGTTACAAAATACGAAAAATCCGGGCAAAATCCGGCACCCCATACGTGTTGATGTAGATCTAGATGTTACTAACATGTGTAGCATGTGAGTGGAGTAAGCGGATGTATGCTGCTGCAGTGGCGTTGTGGCAGGGGGAGGGTGCAGGGGGCAATTGCTTACCCTAAAATTTTGGACTGTCGAAAAATTATCAGCAAATTTTTAAGTTGTTGGACAATTTTCGTCTGAAAATGTCACATTTTGGCTGTAAAACCACTATTTTCAAAACAATTAGGGAGACAAATTGAAATTTCGAGCACCTGTGAAAATATGCGGCTATCTGTCGAAAGATTGCAACTAATTCCTGCAGGCTCTTAATTGTAGGCCGACTTTTTTCGCCAGTGACGCCGCTGTGCTGGTTGGTGTTAAAGGTGGAGCCGTGCTGCTGGATGACGTACACGACGCACCGCGACACCCAGGAGACCCTGCAGATCCTGGACGGCCTCGAGCTGGACACGGACAAGCCAACCGAGGAGGACATCATGAAGAAGTTCGGTCTCGAGGACGAGTATCAGAGCGGAGATCTGACGTGCTGGCAGCGCATCAAGCCGCGCATCTGGGCTACCTTCGAAGAACCGTACTCGTCAACCTTCGCAAAGGTACGCAGCGCGGCGCCGTTTATATTAGTTTATTACCCGCGTCGCTGTTTTCTGTACCGTACTAGATACCTCACCGCTGGATTGGATAAGCCAGCATGCAGTACGACTGTACGAGCTTATGCCACTCCAGACAGTGCGGTGTCGTACTTAAACCACGATCGGACGGCATAGAATACATCGCTAATTTTCAATACACTAGACTTTTCTCGTTATATTAACCCCAGCGACGCAGGGGTCCAGTCCCCTAGATTTTAACCTGTCGGCAATCTTTTTGTACAAAAATAGAAAATATAAAACTGGAAATATCTAATTTTGGAAGAATTAAAGGGCAAAGTTAAAGTTTCGGGAATTTGAAGCCGTCTGTCGGAAAACGTTGCAACTTTTTGCCTCCAACTTTTTCGACGAACGACGCCGCTGATTAACTTGGCCTCACCAGCCAATATTACTGAAAATCTAAAGTGATTTTTTTGGTTTCCACACATGCAGGCCTAAAGAATGTAAACTCAGTCAAAACTGTGATTGCGTTTCTAGCCATTACATCTTGGCCACATATGGGGGTCTTATTAAAACCGTCATCACTCGTAGACGGACCGATCCGTAACTTATTCGCACTCACTTTCCACCGTTTAAGCCTTTTAGGCGGACGCCGGCATGTGTGTGCTTGGCTGAACGCGATGAACTGAGCAGAGGGGGGGGGAGAGCGGCTTTGTGGCGCTGTGCTGCGGTCGGCCAGCTGCAGACACCGGCGCCATACGGCGCACTGATGATTAGTCTGTCAATTAGCCGCATCATTCAGTCAGCCAGTCAGTCGTGCTGATCCATAGTCCCGTCATAATCACGCGTGGATTATCGCTTCTGCTCGGCTGATACACGCTCGTTCCGGCGCGCACCGGCTCGCCTCTCTCCGTCAATATTTGATGTATCTAATGCGAACTGTCCGTCACTCATTATTAGCTCTGTCACTTATTTATATTATCCACGGACGTCAGCGGGAATTCGGCTCCGCATCTGGAATCGTACGGCATTCATTACTATGCGCATTTGCAATATGACGTTGTCAGTTGCCGTGCCCGGTCCGGGCGTTGGCGATCATGTTGCGCTATCTCTCTCGCTTGGATGATGGTGCTCTCGTTGGCTGTAGGGTCCAGCCAGTTCTTCAGGCCAGTGAAGTAGCTGGTTCTCGGTCTTCCTTGCCGATCATGGTCGGATTTTCCAGTTCTGACTTTCAGATAACGTGCCCCCATAACTCCGCTTGTCTCGCCCTGGTTGTCTTTAGCAGATGTCCCCCAGTACTTGCTCGGTTAAAAAGGACAAGACCAAACCACAACGGCTAGAACCTGAAGTCGTTCATTATTTCAGTGCACTAATTTGTATTTGCCCAATTTTGGCTAAGTTGTCGGCATCGTGCTATACGATGAGTTATCACCTTAAGCTGCGATAAACGGCTTCGTTTGTCTTTGTCGGGCACACCTTATTATGTTACCTTTTACCTCCGCCAAGGAGGTAATGTTTTTGCCGGTTTTTGTTTGTTTGTTTGTCTGTTTGTTTGTCTGCGTGTCAGCAAGATAACTCAAAAAGTTATAGACGGATCTTTCTGAAATTTTAAGGGTATGCCGGGCGTGGCATAAACTACCAGTGATTCAGTTTTGGGCGTGATCCGGCAGGAATCCTGGATTCTGGATTACTTTGAAATTTTCGTTACCATTGCGTTAAAGGGGGCATAAGGCAACCGTTGGCAAAGCGAAGATGGTGACGCCACCTGGCGAATAGCTTTGCCTTGGCGGAGGTACCTGCGGGCTATGACTGCTTTCTAGTTTTCCCTTTTTTCATTTTTTGTCCTTAGCTTAAAAGGCGATTTCGATAATTATTTAACCAATAAAACGGCAGCTGCATATGGTCAACTTTGTGCACTTTGTGTATGGAGTTTGCAAGCCAAGTATAAATTATGACTGTGTGATGTAATGTCTGCATACCGTATACTGGGATTTATCTAAAGCGTCTTGCATGCACAGAATGTTCAAGAAAGCAGAACATCCAGTAAGAGCTGTGACATGAACTCTCAACTCTGATGAAAATTTGTAAATGTAAGCTTATTACATATTTAGCGTTCATATAAACTGACTGTGTTTGAACTGTTTGTCGTCGGTGCAGTGTCACAGATTACAGTAAGTATCGGGAAACACTATTAACGGTTTACTTACTACTCGTGATGTCACAGCAGCGAGTTGCCCCACCGTCGTTTGACGTTCATGGAGACCAGACGTTTTATGTTCGGCCCGATGGTCGACGACACACAATAGTTAAATACAATGATGTATACTGGGTGCGTCGATAAAAACCGGACCGTTTACGAACCGCTGCAACTGAAATAGAATGAGTGGCCCAGTAATTTTCAGAAGAAATCTTTTGCGTCATTGTCTTTTTGTTTCATTTTGCTTCTTTTCAAGTGAGTAATATTAATATGCTAAAGTAACGTGCATTTTTCTTTAGATTTTTAACAATGTTCTCTTCACGGGTAGGCCTTTTTATCGCGATATTTACAACTCTTCGAAACGGTATGATTTTTTATCGGCACATCTTTTGTTCGAGCACACGGGTTACATACAGATCATGCGGTTGGCTGGGTGCGGAAAGCGTTTGAATTTCCCAATGGTTCTGCAGTCCAAACATGATATCACTGGATGCGGTGTGTAGTCGTCGTCGTCGTCGTCGTCGTTGTTGCAAGTGAGCGTTCGTTCACCGTGCCGCAGCGATTCCGCCACGGCCACCATGAATTGTGGACGTTCCGACCATTAATTGCACGCAAGGGCATTTTATCGTCGCCGGCTCGATTCGCTGATAAACAGTGCTGTCATGGTCGTCGCGGTGCTCCATTATAGGATCGCTCCCCAGAAAAGTCTGCCCCGGCCGACACTTTACTGGCAAAAATCCGCCCCGCCCGGCGGCCGCCGAGGTGCGGGGGGTTTTACCGGTAAATTGTCAGCCGGGAGATACTTTACTGGGGGCGATCCTATAACGGAGAGACTTTTTGTGGAGCCGGCGATATTATAATAAGAGGTACATACGTTATCAATTCCGTGATTATCTCTCCCCGGGCGGATTTTTCATGGGGGAGACATTTTAATGTGGTCCCCGGCGCACGGAACAACGATCAATAACAAGCGTGACGTTAATATGCCTCGTCCGAACTGTTCTCCGTGCTGCATCAGCTGATTAGGATATAATTCATGAAAGGCTCTGCTCCACGGACTGTCATCAAGACTCGGTGACTTTCAGCTTGTAGTCCTCTTATCTCTCATCGTAGTGACTGGACTATTATAACTGCCCGTAATCTTACCCCAGTCAAACGCGATGGCTGAAACGCGTCTCGCGTCTGTTTATGACACGCATTCCAGGCAAAACACGCCGTCGATCGCAGTCGTGAAATGAGTACGTTTGTGCGTTCTCACTGCAGGCGCTAACGCGCGTGACGTGCGTTAACGCGCGTGGACAATCTCAAATGTATTCGCTCTTCTAAGGTGAGGTAGCGCCGTCGCGCGTCACACGCGTTAACGCGCGCAGTGAGAACGCATCTTAAGAGTTTACTATGTTTTATTACACTCCCATAATACACTCTAGACCACAATGAAACCTATACTTATAAAGTGTGTCTACGTTTGTTACCTTCGCGTATGTACGTAGGCCTATTTATCTGCCGGATGTGGGGTGATGGGTAGCGATATCCGTGTGATTGCCTACGTGCTGTTTTACTCTGTGGTTAAAGTTTGGAATGCTTTGAGTGAAGTGCAAAACTGTCGTTTGACAATTATTAGCCGACCATACTTAAGTAACGGTCAAGCTATTGGCATGGTTGTCGTCTTTGTTCGTCCGTCCGTTCGTCTGTCTGTCTGTAACGGATACACTCTGTCTAACGGGTAGGTCGTAGGGGAAAAATTTTACACGAATGATTAGCCATCTGCCTTAAACTTGGGTGTGCAAAATTTCAGCCATCTAGTGCAAAGGGAACGTTTTTAAATTGGGGGTAAATTTTGTAAATAGAGGGGGTAAGAAATTTGATAAAAACTGGCTACATTTTGGAAACTGTGAGAGATACGGCCGAGGTTACTATTGATCACTAATAGGAAGTAACATACGCTTTCTCAGATGAAATGAAAACTATCGACTTTAGATGACGTTGAAGGTCACTGACAACCAGTACGGTCGGCTATTCTAGCGACAGCTGGGCTTCTTGTTGATTCAGGGCTGAGTCACAACGAGCGAGCGTCATTACGTCGTTATTCATTGAATCATTAGTGCATCGCCATCTGTCGACAACATCGTCGCTACCGGAAGTGCGCTGTCGACTACCGGACGGACATGCGCGTTGCGGTCTGCCAACATGGCCGCCAGCACCGCCGGCGCTGCTAGGACTCTGCATCTATAGTCTATATATACGCGTGGTGGGTGGTCTAATGTTATGAGCTGAGGCGACCGACGCGTTGCTTCGGGCGTCCGTCCACTGACTGAGTGACGACGCACGACGTCGGTGCGAACATCGTCACGTCTCCTCGAGGCGTTGACTTGCCCTCCCTCCACACCAACTACCAGCACTACCACGTGCCCAGAATCGATTTTCATCTTCACCTGCTACTCTGCGGACTCGACTGGAGTAGTGCTAGCTGCAGCCGGACTTATTCATATCATCCATCCTTCCACTAACATGCGATATCGCAGTTGACGCCATTTTCGCATACGTCATTATTACGTCTGTCACGAGTGCATCTTTTCTCTTGCTCTACTATTGCGACGTTTTGTAAAACAAAACTTCATATTGCAACGCAGCACGTGTACAACTTATACCGATACATTGGGGCGTTTGATAGGCAGAAGCCATGGACCTTATAAAATTGAGTTTGGTAGGCTACAGCGCAGTAAAACGCTAGCTAACTTTACATTTAATCCTCAGTTTTTTTTATCTGACGTCTCGATTTATTAAGCAGGCCCACGTGCGTGCGTTTAGCGTCATGTTTTAAATGTTCGTATTGTGATCTTGAGTATATCGTACTCTAGCAGTTATACTCTTTGTGTCGTCGGTTGTTTTTCCACGGCAGCTACGCTGATGTTCTTTTAGCGCGGTGTTTTGCTTCTACGTGTATTTTATTACATTGTTCGGTGCGTTTTATTGTGCTTATAAATAAAATATTTGTGTAGGCTTGTGTGGCGAAAAAGACTGGCGAACTAAAACATTACACCAATGCGTCGTGAGCTATAATTGAATCACTAGTATGGCTGCTGCTGCTGCTGCTGCTGCTTTTCGCCATTCATGAACTTCATGTACTCGTAAGCTGGCTGGTGATCTGGTACACTACCGAGTGCTTTCGAGTGTCGTCCACAATTAGCGAAATGTCACTTGCATGTAGGAGACCGATCGAGCAAGTGCTCGCAGTCGGTACGTCGTGAGCGAGTGAGTGCCTAGCGTACGCCGTCAGCCAGCATAAAAGACGCAGCCATATTCAGTCATGTCGTTAACAGAGTCCAGTCGGCGAATATGTTCTGTGAATTTTCTTCCAATTAGCAAACGACTCGGAGAAGATATCGCACGCGGCGGCCAAAAAAACGTTTCGGAAGCTTTGATAAGGAATTCTCGAGTTCCTTCAGTGATATAGGAGTTTGACGCGTGGCGTCGTTGTGCGTCGGCGGCGGAAATAGCTTGTACTTCCAGCAACGGAAACCGATAATAAACTAATGTAATTCGTGCTCAGAGCGGCCGTTGCGTGGTCACGTCGACGTCTCAGATTTATGACAAGTCGTGCCGATGCATTCAGACTAGGCCTACTTTGCACCGATGCCAATAGGCCTACTGCGTGCGCGCCTAGACCAAACAGCAAGTGAGCAAAAATCCCGTTCGCAGTCGCGTCGTGGTCGAAGGTATGAGGAAGAACAATTGCCCTCGTCCCCCCTAAATTTTAAGCTGTCAGAAAACTGTCGTAACATTTTTTGTCGGAAAATTTTCGTCCAAAAATGCAAACTTTGGCGGTGAAAATCCTCAATTTTAAGAAAATTTAGGGTCAAAATTCAACTTTTGAGCAGCCGTTATTTCCGCTGTTGGAAACGTGCCGCGCCTACTTTTTACGCGCGACAGCGAGTACTGCTGTAGCGCGTCTTAGCCATCGCAATTCTGTCTGTCTGTCCGTCCGTCTGTCAGTTTGTCTGTTACACGGATGGATCAGTCAAAAACGGTGCAAGCTAGGATTACGAAATCTTTACTATCGGCTGCCGGGAAGACTCTAGTTTCAGGAACCGTAAAGCTTTTCCATAAATTCGAAGGGGGTCACCCCGAACGAAGGCGCTAAATGAGAGGGGGTGGAAAAAATTTGTGATTTTTAGCCAATAAGTCGCTGTATCTTAATAACGGTGCGATATAGGGCCTAGGTTACTACTTATCACTAATATGAAGTCGGGCACTGGCTTTCGATTGCCACCGAGATCAATAACCTTGGATGACCTTGAACATCAAAATAGGTTTTATGGATTTTTGGCGATTTTGGGCTGCGACACACATTTCAGGAGCGGCAGCATCCACGCGAGACGGTGGCGCCGTCTGGCGTATGTAAATACATCGTGCCCAACGTCAGTTGCTGGAATCGATGAGCTTAGATTTGTTCGCAGTGGGCCTTTAAACATGCACCGCTGTCGCGCGTTCCCCTTTGCGTTAGCTGGGCTTTTCTTGTTTAAACCTACGACGACGCTGTTCGTTGCAGTAGTCTAGACGGCCACGAGGAAACTGCTCTCGCAGTGTGTGACGTGTAGGCCTAGTGGCTGATGCTGAGAATGCAGATGATGGTAGAAATGTTCCTGTCACACTCGAGTCATCTCACGCGCGGAAAGTTTGTCACAAGCAACAGTTAGCTAGCTGTAGTGTACACTGCGATTATGATAATCCGACATGCAGTATTCATTTGACGCAGATTTAACCTACACAAGCCTGGTTTATACATTTAACTTTGATCGTTTCTCGCTTGCTGCACTCTTGTTGACGCTAATTTTACACGCGACAGCTTAGCGCGTGTTAGTTTTCGTAATTATCTCTGTCCGTTTGTCGCTACCGAATCAAGCGCAAGTGAGATAGACACTGCGTTTTCACCGTACGATTGTGCAGTCTTCAGTTTCCTGCGACAATATGCCGCACTCTGGGGGGTCAATTTTTTAATCGATATCAACTGTGTACGGTCTTAGACATTTCAGCGGAATGCGCGTACATATGTAATAGCTTATTTATGCAGCAAGTCCACGAAATCAAAGTGGCTGACAGCGTCAAAGACGAACTCGTACACCAACTCGTATATCTCGGCAGTGTACTAAAGGAGGATATAAGACTTTATAAAACTTGTGATTTGTCGGCGAATGTGAATATGTAGGACTGTATGAATAGTTGCAAACTATGAAAACAAACCCAAGTGACGGACAGAAAAATGCTGGACCAATTTGCAAATTGGTATTTTGTTTTGGAACCAGTTCAGTTTGGAAATCGTTACTGTTTGTGGTTACAGTACAGAGATCCGGCGCATGCTAACCTATAGAACGCCGTTGTACAGTCTGTCGTTTGTCGCTACCTAGTTCTAGGCCCACCCCATGTGACACGTGGGAAATTACAGTACGCAGAAACTCAATGTATGTGCCTACTTCACAAACGATGTGCACGTAAATTACTTCGCATTATACGTATCTGGACTCTGTACGCCACGCGGAGGTCTCGGAACTTGTCGGAAGTCCAGGGTTTTTGCGTTCGTAAGTCGTTGCGCTATAGACAGAACATGCTTTCGTATGCGTTCTGTGCACAGAAGTGACCGAACAGTCTCGTCATGGTAAGTGAACGTCGTGTGACAGTGATACCCTAGCTACCGAGAGCTACATGTATGTCGCAACGTTTTAAAAACGGTTATCGGCTAATGAATACGCAAAGGGGTTCGTTCGTTGTATGGAATTGTCTTGTACGGGGTGCCACGTTTATAGGCTGTCCCCGGCAGTCTGTTCGTCGCACTTGCTTGCCGCCAGAGAGCGGGAAAAATTGACAGCGGGAGAGAATATATTTCGATGGCCATTTAGCGCTCCGACGTCGTCCATGCACGCGTGCGGCTATTTCCTGATCGAGCCAGTCGGCCGGAACGACTGCAGCCGTCACACGGAACGCGTAATTTGCCTCTAATCCGATATTCGATTCAGTGAACTTCAGCGTGTGCCTTGAGCGTCATTTGCTGACTGGGTGGGCGAGTCCATCGGCATCTCGGCTTCATTAGAAGACCTCCATAACATTGTATCAATTTATGCTCATTCAGTGCATGCAGGCTGCAGCAACAGGAGAGCTATTAATATCTTTTTAAAAACACACGTTCGTTATTGGAAATCCACTTATTACATGTCAGACACGCTCGATGTAAGTTTTCGACTTTTAAACTTTTGTTCATTTTACAGAAATTTTTAGCTGATTTTGTTTGGCTTTTTGGGAATTTTACTGATCGACTGCTGCCGACGTTAACGGTATTAGTAAACTTTAACAACATATTTATACAGCGAGAATAAATCTTATTCAGCTAGAAAAGATTTTTGTATTAAATGCTTTTTGTCGTTGGTGGTTTTCAGTTGTCTTCCGCCAGTCAGCGTATGTATACAGCGGCTACACGCCGGCATGCGTAAATAGACGGAAATAGTGTGACCAGTGACGTCATAGGGTCGGACTGACCGTTGACCCCGTGACCTGTCTCCGATAGGCCAATCTAATTCGACCGGCGTATATAGTCGCCGATTCTCCGTATCCCGTGTGATGATACGGAAAATAGTGCATTTGATGCACGGTGACGACTTGGCTATTTGTTGAGGCCGGGGGCGCTGAAAATGACTGACATGAAAATGGCGGACCATCAAAATGTCCAGGCATAAATTTGACGTTTTTGAAATTGACGGACCAAGTGTCCAGGCGTAAAATTGACGGACATGAAAATGAAAAACAAATTTAGACAAATTGGCAAGACATGAAGTAGCCTGACATGAAATTGACGAACATAAAATTAACGGACATGAAAATGCAAGACATGTTTCAAGTGGCTGAATATATAGGCTAGGCCTATATTTAGTAGACTTCGGTTTATCATTGCTCACCTGTAGCTAATTTTAGGTTGATATTTTCGTAATATTTTATGCATTTCAACATATTATACATATGCATATTATACAACTTACTTTGCTGTTGTGACTTGTGTTCTGCCGTTTTTCAAAAAGAATTGCACACTGCATTGTAATGTAATTTATTTTCAAACGATATCCTGTTCTTCAATTTTATGTCCGTCAATTTCATGTTCGTCATTTTCATTTCCGGCAATTTCATGCCCGGACACTTGGTCTATCAATTTCACGTCCGTCAAATTTGTCCGGCATTTTTAGTCAACCCGGTGAGACCACTGGATGTGCGCAGGCAGTCAGGTATTAATTGTAATTAATTGTAATCATCATAATTACAGCCAGTGGCTGCAGGCTACTGAGGAACAACACAGAGAGTAAAGAGGCAACGCATGATAATATATCCTAGTCTATAAACCGTGGCGCAATTTTTTTATCTTGCTTGCAAAATGATGAAGATTAACAGCGAATATGATGTGTTTGTGACTTTGTTCTAGTAGGCTTGTAGCAAATACAAGTTATCGTTATACAATGACAGTTCACTTTTTTCTTACTTTTTTGCTTTTTTAACTTTGCGTAACTTTCTTCTCTTTTTAGATTCTTTCTCTGTTCCAGTCAAAAGCTTTGAGAAGCGCTGTCAGTTCCGTAGAACTCGTCAATAGCAAAACGAAAAAAACAAAACATTGAATCGCGTCACGTGACATTAACAAATACGTACTGTCGCCCGCGCACTGTTGCCCGCAAACTGTTGTCCGGGCAACATTGAAGTCGTCACAGCTTTTTCGTAATTGTTTACTTGTTGATTTGTAGAATTGTTTGGTTTTGAGGTAGAACAAAACAAATAGTGACCGGCGTGTCGATCGTCGTCGACAAATTTATTAAATATTTTTTGCTAGTCCTGACGTAATGCTGACGTCATAATGTGTCACGGGTACAAACTGGACAGTCTCAACTGGTGCTGTCAGTTGCTACCCTGATCCAATGGTGAAAAATCTGGTTCATTCATGACAAATTGTTGAAGTTTTACACATACAGTTACAAAAACATGCAAAGCGATAACATTTACGTGTCTGTGCTGATAGGTACGCGTTCGAGCAAGACAGTGCACTAGCACGTCGACCTTGCAAAATTGTTGCATTTTTGGATCGCAAGACGCCTGATTTCATGTCCCCATGTTGCTTAGTGCTGATACAATAAACATTTTTCATTAGCGAACCAGATTAAGTTCACCATCGAAGTTGGGTAGCAACTGACAGCACCATTTGAGACTATCAAGCTTGTACCCGTAACACATTATGATGTCAACATTGCGTCAGGACTAGCAAAGAATATTTAATCAACTGCCATATTTTCTTGCAATATTTTGAATTAGTATTTCTTCAGCTACATCTGTTAAAAATTTTATGTAAATTGATCATCATTTAAGTGAATTAAGGCCAAAACCCACTACTGCGACCCGACCAGACCCGACCAGACCCGACCCGACCAGACCAGACTTTGTTGG
>Ga0209671_1003784_pt1 | contig 14729 bp, 14 predicted proteins | sample WorMetHERISLAND2_2_FD_187401 | JGI IMG/M metagenome (GOLD analysis project Ga0209671, IMG submission 187401) | Marine gutless worms symbiont microbial communities from Max Planck institute for Marine Microbiology, Germany - Olavius geniculatus... | ecosystem: Host-associated > Annelida >... | reverse complement strand
GCATTATATTTAAACATTCGTGGGCTATGAAAAGGTCCTAAAAAATTTTTCATGGGGTCGTAAAAAGTTTTGGATTATTTTGTCAGTTCTGCTGTAGTAAACTTACAACCACAACAGTGATTACAACAGTAATCAATAAACATCTAGCAAATGATAACTATAACTACAAACCCATCGCAGCAGTTCATAGAGTCACTGTTTATCACAGAGGATGAAATCTGCTATCATGTAATGGGCAGAGAGATGTATGTTAGAAAAAATTGCGTATAATCGGTGTAACGAATTTCACCCAAAGCGGAACACGACGTTCTGGCCGTGTGAATGTGTCTGGGCCGACTGGCTTTGCGCGCGCATACAACTGCTGCTGTTCCTGCAAAGTAACGCACATCACGAAACATCATTTTTAGCCAAATGTACTTAAGTGATCATCGAGCTATTGGCAGGGTTGTATGTCCATCTGTCACAGATGTATTGTGGCTAAACTTTATGTCGTAGGGGAAAACTTTTTACACGAAAAATTAGTCGTGTGTGTTAAACTCAGGCACACAAAATTTCAGCCATTTTGTTGAAGGGGAACATTTTCAAATTCTGAGTTGAATGGACGGGGTTGGGAAAAATATGTGTTTTTCAACGGAAAACTTGCCATATCTCGGAAACAGTAAGAGATATGGCCAAGGTTACTATTAATCACTAATAGGAAGTGCCATATGCAATGTCACATGAGATGGAAATCATTGACCTTGAAGGCTGTTATGCACTATTGTAGCTAAACAGTGCAAGATAGGGCTTAGGTTACTATTACTCACCAATAGGAAGTGGCATACACCCTTTCAGATGAAATGAAAATCAGCCTTGAATGACCTTGAAATTCACTGACAACCAGTATGGTCGGCTATCCTAGTGACAGCTGGGCTTCTTGTTATGCACTATCTGTCACCAATTTTGGCATATTCAGCAAGTTCGCACTGAACAGGGGTGTTCACAAAAAGGGAGTCCTAACAAGTCAGAATATACGAGGGTCGTTCGATAAATAAGTTTACAAAACGGTGCCATTCCATTAATTTTTAAAACAGGAAAAATCGGAAATATACGTTTTGTAGGGAACTTAATTCTGAACATGCGTGAAAAAAATTTTTTTATGCTGAAGTCATTATTGTGACGTCATATGTTAACAGAACACAATCTATTTATGTATTATTTTCTCCACCAGTAATGTAGCATAACTCACAAGTGACAACCAGCATAGGAGCAAAAAAACAAATAAACTTAATAAGTTAATATCAGCCCTTTAAAAGTTAAACACTAATGTTTAATCTTTCATCATATTGTCCAAGTTTGTTCAGACATTTGTTCTATCTGTCACCAAGTTTCTGAATGCTGATGCAAAGAACGATGCTGGCTGCTGTCCATGCCACTGAAGAACGACTGATTGCACCTTGGTACGTGAAGCACATTTTTGCCCAACAAGCATTTTCTTACACCAAACTTGTACTGTTGGCTTTGTAAAACACAAGTCTTTTTGCCCACAGAAAAGGAATAACGACACGCTTTGCGTTATAGGACAATTTTAGTGCAAACGTTTAATGCCTATAAATGACGTCACAGTGGCATCGTCTTAATAAATCTTACAACTAGTACTCAGAATTAAATTACCTACAAAACATATATTTTCGATTTTTCATATTTTAAGAATTAATGAAATGGCGCCATTTTGTACACATATTTATCAAATGACCCTTGTATGTTAGACAGCAGCGCAACATTTTCTGCCCTCTGTGGCCTCTTTTTGTGGCGTGTTGTGACATTTTAAAGTTCACTGGGTGCAGCAACACATTCTCTAGCCTGGGCACGTCGAATCACGAAATCTGAAATTCATACGATTATACGATGGTATAATGCTGAATTCTTGCCACACTTTTGCATATCAATTTATGTCAAAGGGCCCCTATATTTTTTACCAACAGGACCTAATCCAGTGTAAATACTTCCATTTTTATGGCCACCAGATAAGGCAGTTGCTTCTTAAGATGGCAGAAGTTCACAATGCACACTGCCCAGTACAGAGTGTATGACAAATAAACTGAATGCAAAACACCAGGAAAAATAACAAAACTATTACAACAACTCTGAACAAGCAACAATGAAAGTGACCACCATCTTTTGGTCACTAGAACAAAACGTTTCAGATCTTGAATTTAGTGCCGTTTATTAATTTATTAATAAACTGGTAACCTTTGCTAATCTGTAACGTGACGTCATTGCAGTTCATTCCCAGTTTGTTTTAGCACTAGTATGCATTTAAGTAAGTAGTATAGTTTATATTGTGCTAAGTGTTTTTTGCAAAGTGTAAGTAAGTAAGTAAGTAAGTAAGTAAAATGTAAATTTATATAGCGTATACTGAAAAAGATCTCTAATGCGCTTAATACATTTTGTCATCAATATTTCGCAAAAATGTATGTCTTAGCTGACGTTTGAAAGTATCGAAACTCAGTTCTGGGTCACGAAGACTGTCTGGCAGCGAATTCCAAGTCGACGGGCCCGCCACAGAAAAGCGCTGACGACCGAAACTGTTCAATCGATAGCGCGGTACGACCAACTTCCGCTGAGTGGCAGAACGCAAATGTTGATGGCCAGTGACTTTTGCTGTGAGTGTACAATTGTCCATCAAGTACAGCGGAGCAGTTCCATGGAGACATCGATACATGAGCATAAACAATGCCAATGCTAAGACAGATAGTATCACTGGCAGCATCCGCTGCTGTAGAGTGGACCCTAGGGTTGGAAAAGTTTGTATTTTGCCAAAACAAACTCAACCCAGTAGGTTATATTGGGTTTGTGTTGTTTAAAGGCCCACTTTAATGGGTTTGAGTTCTTCATGTTAGTAAACTAAGCACTGCCAGGTAGCATCCATGACAAATAGATATAAAAAAAATTGCATTATCGTTAAGAGCAAAAGCTGAAAAAAATTAACCATATTTAAATATTTCATTATTAGTGAAACAAGAAAGCAAAACTGAATTAAATCTGAGGTGGACTTTTGGCGGGTTCAACTTGACAAAATGCACTGCGTTTTTTGTTATGTCCCTCAATCTTGCTCAAGCCACCAGGCGACTTCACTTTTTGACTTAGACTTTCGCTGAGACAAAGCTAAAGCTGAACGCTAAAGTCTGTACTTAGACCAAAGTTCACCTAAACGATTAAAAATGGTGGAAATCGGGTAAACCTAACAGGAAATGAATCAACCAGTTACGCTTGGACTTGCTTATTTAATTGCGCCACGCACGCAAATGACGTAATTACGCAACGTCTTACATCATTGCGTAGCCATTACAACGTTTATTTTTGGTACCAGACTGTTTTAATTTACTAAACTATCTGTGTTAGTCGCCATGTTTTCGCTCAGCAAAATCACTTCACCTTTTGACTTGAGTAGGTACTTAGACCAAAGTTTAGGCTCAGCGAAAGTCTTTAAGTCAAAAAGTGAAGTCACCCACTGTTTGTAAACACCGATGTCATCACTGCTGGAAATGACACATGCACATCATGAGCAGAAGAAGAAGAAGATTCCGCATAGACCGAGGTCCGTTGCGTGAGAGCTCAACCCTTTACAGCGCTTTGAGCCGGCGAGGGTGAAGCCGGTGCGATAGTTTTACCTGCCTGCAGGCAGTCACTCATCGCAGTACTAAGCCCAATTAAGCTAGCATACAGCCCAGGTCGGCCGGATGGCCGGCTTGAATTAACAGCCAGCGCCTTTAACCGACTGGGTCAGTATACTAGCAGTACTGGCCACAGGGGCTACTGTTGCACAGAACTCGCCGTTTCTTCCCTAGCGATGGGCGTGACCACCGCCAGTACTCATTCTACCATCCTACAAAGGGTAGAAGGCTGAGACGAACTAGCTGGCAGGCTTCGCACCAAGATGGTTTACCTGCCTGCAGGCAGCCACCCATCGCAGTACTAACCAGGCCCGGCGTAGAGTAACTTCGTTTCATCCGAAACGCGTTGCAAACTATGCCACGCCACCAACTATGAGATCTGTATGAAAACTGTGCAGCACATAGCAAGCAATAAACTGCTCATTCGAAGATCTCATTATAACACCAAATCACAGCAATACACTGCCTTCCAGATCAAAATGAACACAATCACATCAGGTTTTTGAAATGTGTAGTGTACCTTTTGCTAGCACACACTATCTTTGAGCCATCTACATTTCACAAGCTAATGTAATGAGAAAATCATTCAGTAAGTGTGGTGAAATCTACAACGATTATCACTGAACAAATACAATTTTTGCAGAATGTGTCAGTAAACAAATTTTCAACGACTAATATCCTGAACTCCGGTTTTGAACAGAACTTGGTGTTACTTTTTTTGACTCCAGATATATACAGCAGAATTTCAGGGGTGGTTTACGCCAATTTAAGGCAAAGGAAATTTGAAAAACTCCAAAACTTAAAACTGATAGCAAGTTATCAATCCTCACAAGAAATGTTATTAGATTGTGACCAATCTAATGTACTCCTCGTGCGCATCATTTTCTTTGGAATTCTTCTAAAAGCTTTCTTGTTCCTTTCGGCTTGTATTAGAGACCCGGCATCTAAATGAAACCCGTCTATTATTATACTAATACTGACTAGTGTCGAGGTCATTATTGGAAATTGTCTCCCCAAAGTTCATAAAATATTGCCCAATTTTAGGAACTGAGAGAAAATAATTTTCAATAATGGTTGATGAAGCTAGTTGCCATTTGTCTTGTTGTACCTCAACGCATGCGTCTATCTAGCACTGTTATGGAGATATGGTGCCTCAAAGATAATGCGGTCATGACCTTGGCCTTTTGAGGTTACATGACGTCGTCGATCACGTGACCATTCGACTCCGGCGGTCGACTGCTTATGGGTGGTCTACAGCGACCATGCGTCTATCTAGCACCGTTATGGAGATATGGCCGTTTGATTTTCTTCCAGGAAGGCTCTTCCAGGAACAGAGGTCGGTCGTCGGTTGATCAGTTCTCAAAGTTACACTGATCTCATATACTCCTCTTCGCTACGTTAGGAATGTAGTGCACAAGGAGTAAGAAATACTTCTAGTGAATACAGCATATATGAAAAAACTTAAATAAACCTTTCTAGCTTCGTCGTGAATCTGGGTAGCAAGTTCTCGGGTGGGAGCTAGAACCAACGCCATTGGATACTGCTTCTCCGGCTTGTGACGTGACTGCACCTAAGCATTTAGTAAAAATCAACCGGATTTAACAAGGTAATCACGAGTTCAACTAATTACAACATCATTTACTTATTTCATACATCTTGGCAAAAGCAATCGTCTTTGTGGCAATCAACTGCAAACTGCTGCAGAAATCAGTAACCACAGAATTCTATACCTACGTCACTGCTTAATCAGATGCACTAACCATGAATTAGCATGATTCTACGTAAAAAAGTAACTTGTATATTAGTTTCCACAAAATCAGAACTAGAGCAAAAGCTAGAATTCTACATATCAGGTAATGGAGTGCACTGCTAAAAAGCAACAGAGAATGCCAACTGGAAACAAAATGTCTTAAACATGGTGTCTGCAAAACGTTATCACAGATCCGCACAACAGAACACTGTTAGGCAATGGTACGTTCAGCAACTGTTAACATGTAATTGAATAACTTAAAAACTAACAAAAGTCATACAATGAAAATGTACAATGACCTAATGTCAAAAAAATTTGGCTACAATAATCACATGACATACAAAGCATCGTCCATCACTCACCGCCGGCTTTGGTGCAGCAGCATTATTAGCCTGAGGCCCGTTGCTGTATATCTGAGTCAAGATTGGTACAAGGAAAGCCGCAGTCTTACCGGAACCTATGCACAGACAATCATGCCGATTACGCACACACACAGTCTATTAACAGTTCATCAACAACTGAATTGAGTTTCATCATTCTATACTCAAAGGCAGAAGACTCAATAGTATTTACGCGCGAACATCTTAGCCATTGCGATTCTGTCTGTCCGTATGTCACACCGGTAAATCAGTCAAAAGCAATGCAAGCTAGAATCGCCAAATCTTCACCATCGGCTGCCTGGAAGACTCTAGTTTCAGGAACTGTAAAGCTTTTCCATAAATTCGAAGGGGGTCATCCCGAACGAGGGTGCTAAATGAGAGGGGGTAGGCAAAATTCGCGATTTTTGGCCAATAAATCGCTGCATCTCAGTAACGATGCGAAATAGAGCCTAGGTTGATATTAATCACTAATAAAAAGTCGTACACTGGCTCTTGATTGGCGCCGAATTCAATGACCTTGAATGACCTTCAACGCCAAAATAGGGGGTTTTATGGATTTTTTGGCGATTTCAGGCTATGACACATGTCTATATCATTCACAAGGTGGCGCCACGGAACTATCGTTATGCGATCCAGATAGAGAATTTGATATTTGTATATTAACTTAGCATGAACACGGCAATTTTCAGCTAAACTACTAAACCGGAAATGCTATAGGCTTTCATGCGTCTCGTGAGCATTAGCTCAAATTTCTTGTATTTCTGTCTCACGTTATATATATGCTGCACATACATAATAGCTTAGTGTACAACTAGTTTATACTCTGCAGATATACTGCAATGATACAAATATCGTGAAATCCATTGAAAGATTTCACAAATTTCCACAGGCACCAAGTTGTAGCTGATTTCATATCAGGCATCTGGAAAATTACTGACATTGCAGCCTAAGCCCAAAAACAGTGTTGGCACTGTTTGCACTGCATTAGAAACTGCAAACTGCTAAGATTAATGTCAGCATAACTCAAGACTACAGCTGTCAAGGCGTTAATTTTTTTAATGCATTAATTAATGCGTAAATTAACGCACCCAGTCCCGTCGAGAGGGAGAGTAGGGTGATAAGTTATCACAGGCCTCGCGACGTTTGAGGGGCCCTGCCTGTCTAATATAGAAAGATAGAAACACATTTTTAAACGTATAATTAACAAAAACTGACGTCATAGGGTAGCATAGAAATCTATTAGCATGTCATCGAAAATCGAAATAATCATTTGTTTACAGTAGTGATAGAGCGGAAACTACAGTATAGTTACTCGAATTCATTCGATTGTCAAATAACCGCAGTTTAACGGAATATTTCAACTTTTGCTTCACAAAATTTAGTAAATTAACATAAATTTACGTATGTGCATTAATTTTTTTAACGCGCGTTAATTTATTAACGCATTAATTAACGCGTCAGTTGTGACAGCTCTACCCAAGACACTCACCAGTCTGTGCACAGGCCATCAGATCCCTCTTGGCCAGGATGATTGGTATGGCATATTTCTGCACTGGCGTCGGCTTCTCATATTTACTCAGCATGATGTTGTTCTTGATGATGTCTCCAAGATCGATGTCTGAAAACTAGCAACAACAGTTACAACACACACCACACACTGGAATTTCTAATGCCAACCTTGATCTTGATTCATCCCGAATCTAACTGGACCACACTGGGCTACACTCTAACGCCACTCTAACACCATGCCATGACTGCTTCCTTGCAGGTAAATCCCACATTTTTACGTCTGTTGACTGTGCTCCTCCAGTTCACTATAAGTCCTCCGGCATCCAAAGAACAATGCTTGCTGTGGTATGGGCTGATGACCCCTTTATTTCACATGACAATACATAATTCAAAAACGTCACAGGATTTAACACAATATAACATTAGAGCTGCCCTGTGACTGATATTTCAACTACGTGACTGTTTACGTCAACCATGCACTGATTCGCTGGAACTTTGACAATATGTTGTTTGACATCAAAATTCGTCTGTTATGTTAAAATATGCCAAAATTAAACCAAGAACAAATGCACATTAGTCAATTTCATCTGAAAAACCTCACATCAGAGTTGACATTCCTCAGGATCTAACAGTGCAGAGTCAAGTGATCTAATCACTGGTGCAGCCGTATCAATCAATCAATCAATCAAAAAATAACCACTTACAAGTAACCAGTGGTGTACAACGCACCTAAAAACTAAAATAAAACCTAAGGATAATGTACAAAAAGTAAAAACTACTCAGAGGTAAAAAGCTCGCTGAAACAGCAAAGATTTCAAGTCACTTGCTATGAGGTCTTGCATATCTGCATTCTGTTTCTGCCAAAACCAAACATTACGGCCAAAACTGAATGAAAAAACAGACAGAGCTCTCGTACGTTATCAATGTGTATAGGACATCCCTCGCCAGTCGCCTCCACCGGTATGTCTTCATATTTGTCAAAGTTAATGCCCACACCAACTTCACCAAACAACTCGCTGCAAACGACATCAGAATAAAAAATAAATAACTCGGTATGAAGACTTCACACCCAGTCACAATGCACTACAAAAGTGCATTTAACTTCATATAGATTGTTAACGTTTGTCAAACAGAATGCGATCAAAAGTGCAACAACCAAGCTGAGCAAGAAGAAAGTAAATTTCACCAAATCGAAAAAAACATGCTCAATATGCCATACTGTTCAAGCTTCTCATTGCGAGGCAGCTGTTTGGTCCAATCACTTGGGTCACAGTCCTTTGCCTCATCCCAATGAACACTCTCGGTGTGTGGAGCATTCCAACGATGACCTCCACCATAACCACCGCCACCGCGCTGGTTCTGCCATGAGCCGGCAAACTGCTGGCCACCGCCACGACCACCTGGGTACGGATGCCGGAAACCATCTCCGCCTGACTGTCCGTCCCATCTCGGCCTGAAAGGTCAAACAATGCATCATAAAGTCTTTAAATAAACTCGTAGGTTGAAACGTAACTTAATAAGTTGATAAATTCATCAAATTACAACCTTTATATACATTGTTGTTGTTGACGTTTCGGCAACTGCTACTGCCTTCGTCGGAACGACTGTCCACCAGATGTCGCTGTGGCAGACAGTAAGTAATCATAGATGTGTGGAAGTTGGTAGGACCCCTCGTCTCGGTTCATCGACTTGTCTTGTTCTCGATGAACCGAGACGAGGGGTCCTACCAACTTCCACACATCTATGATTACTTACTGTCCGCCACAGCGACACCTGGTAGACAGTCGTTCCGACAACGGCAGCAGTGGTTGCCGAAACGTCAACAACAACAATGTATATAAAGGTTGTAATTTGATGAATTTATCAACTTATTAAATACATCATAAACTTCTGAATATAGTCACTGGTTGAAACGGTGATCAAATGCTTTAAAAAGTCATAAACTGTAGCAAAACCACCATTGTTAAATGTTGAAGTTTCTGCAGCTGTTGTTCACTGCCAGGTATAATCACGGTCAACAAATAATCAGACATATGAGGAGCTTGCCAAAATGTCAGAAATTGGTAAACAAAGGTAGCAATTCAATCAATTATCGTAAACGTGTAATGTGACTCAGAGTAACTATATCATGAACATATGAACAAATATTATGATAAGATTGAAGACAGAAGTCAAAGACAGGAGCATCTGGCAGAAGAGATTGTCATAAATGCACATGCCATTTGGTGGCAAAGACCAAAAGAAGAAGAGCCAATGATGGAGTGAAACTCAAACCAATACTGACCCCATGCCACCGGGTATGAAAGGTCGATATCCACCACGGTTGTCCCACTGTCGGGGCTGATGTGCCTGGTTCATGTATCCATCACGAGCATTGTGTCCGCCACCATCACGACCATACTGCTGCGGCTTTCCTCCTCCACCGCCTTGTATACCGTCAGGACGATCTCTCTCGGCACTCCATGCTCGATAACTGCCAACACGAAACCCAATGACGTACCAACACCATCTTAGCAAGAACACTTGGAACAGTCTCACCCTCCGACATCATGCGTTAAAAAAGTAGACAGGGCGAGCAGTTGTAATTTTCCTACCGGCAGATATTGCAAATTTCCGACAGAATTCCGACGGACAAAGCTCTGTGAATTTCCAACGGAAGAGATTGTGGGGACTGAAAATTTCAATTTCGTAACTAAAATTCCCCAAAATAAAAGTCTTTAGCGCCGATTTTTGCATGGCTGACAGCCATCCCCTAAAACTGACAATCATGAATTGTTGCAATTTCCCTCCCTCCTCCTTTCTGCCACAACAGCACTGCCCTCACCTAGTTTCGTCAATCACTTAACTGGGCTTCATTTCTGAAATTAAAGGCTCAGCCTGGTCTCCAAAGCAATTACTGCAGCCAGCATATTTGCATGCACAATAACAAATTTTACCATCACACAATCAACAGAATCAAAAAAAAGAAGAACACAGACAATACAAATAAGAAAAAGTAAAATTATGCGCATAAAAATAAGATGACAAACTACAAAAGTTTAACAAAATCATCTAATTCAATGCAAAAAAAAGATAGTATAAATCTTTTTCCAAAAACTTGCTACTTGTTCTGCTTGCTAAATCCAAGACGATAAAAAGACAATAAAAAGGAAAAACACACTTGTTCTGTTGTGCACCGGCATTTCCGCGGAAGTTGGATCCGCCCATGTACTCATTCCCATACTGCGGAGCCCCAGGCATCTGCGTATTGCGTGGAAATGTCGAAAACTTCTGTGCATTCCCATAGTCTGCCACACGAATGCGATACGGTATTTGTTACAATACAATCGCGAAACGGTTAACATGCTACAATGCAGCAAATGTAATACCAGTATTCGATCACTGACAGTAGTCAAACATTAACAAAGACAAATATTCAATAGAACAGTATTTAATGAAAAGCACTTGCTATACGTAAAAAAACTTGCAAAGGGCTAAGAGCCTAAGGCATAAAAATTTAACATACAAACCAGCAAGCCTAGTTCATCTGTGAGAGCTGTTTACTTGAAGCTATTGGGTATCGTAGATGAGAAGCACTACATCGCAGTGTTGTACAGTCACAACCAAACATGAATAGGAATAAACAGCCGACCGGATATGGCATGTACGCAAACTTAACAACTAATAAACATGTTCGCAAACTAAAGCCTGCTAGAAAATTATTACTTCTCAAGTCTCTGCCATTACTAACACACAATAAGCTCTGCATGTCACACAGTTGGCAGAACTTACTTGCTGGCTGCTGCTGCTGCTGCGGCACAAAATTGTTCATTGCCCCGCCCTGAGGCATGGGACCAGACGCGTAACTGTTGGGAATGCCTCCGGGCTTTCCTGTATTTTTAACAACAACATATGCAGACTCGAGCCATGCAACTATTTGTAAAGTGCTAATTTGTTACTTTTCAAACTACGGATGACATTTCAACATCACTAGTTATAGCCAGAACTTCCCAGCTGGCTGGTTGTTACTACAACACTGTTAGCTAATGTACGGCAAGCAAATGAAAATCACTCATCGTGGTAACAAAATGCAGCAATAGTGATGCAGAATACGGTCCTGGGTCACAGTCACAGCGAGTCTTACAACTCTTAATGGTTATTATTCTTCATTTTTCACTCGAAACTTACTGGCCTAAGGATATGGAATCTGGATTATGTGCACGTGTATCCTCAAAAATGCAAACATAACACAACAGGCCTCCAGCTCACTGCCTGGCAGTGGAAAAGACATAATAGAAGCATATATCAAGCCAACAATGGGTTACTATGCTGCCTATGACATCCAAGACAAGAACACCAAAAATATCATATATGCGATCATATGCTTGGAAATGTAATACTGTCTTACTTAGTTGCTTTTTTGGGCTTGCTTTGAATGACATTGTGCAGACTGCAGAATACCTTCAATATCAAGTGACATTGAAAGTGAGAACAATATCAGGTGAGAACCCCACCGTGGTTAGCCACATGGTCATGGTGGTGGCCGCGGTGGGGCTTTGCACCGATGACCCGAAAGATTTCTAAAATCTGGAGACGAAAAGCTGACTAACCGCTGACCAAAGTGAGAGCAGATTGCTGCACGTTACCAGTGCTTTGTGCTGGTTTCAACTCCACAGCCGACTACGGCTTCACAGCCGTCTGTTTACGGCTTCATAGCCGTCTACGGCTTTATAGCCGTTACCTGTAACCTTGTGATTACATTCAAGGATACGCATTGGGCCGAGCTGATACGGCCTCAGCGCTGGGCAGGTGTAAGAGCCTGCCCACCCCGGAGGTAAGGTAAGGATCAGGTGAGAAGATGCAGGACAATGCTTGGTGGCAGAATATGTAATATGAAACACGTTTGTTGTCTTTCCTCACTAACGATAACAGCATTTTGCTTTGTTCTGGTGACCACAGTGACTTCATGATCATGCGATTGTGGTGTGGATTCGTGGAACTTTCGTACCCGAGAACTTTCATTCCCAGGAACAAACATCAGAATGCATCACCAGGTTAAAATTGTAAATAGTTCTTTGGCAGACTGCTATAAAAAATAACACATGTAATTTTTTAAAGAAAGAAACTCTAATCAAGGCCAATTACTGTCATCCACAAACTAACAGATAAAGGTAACACACTGATTATCACAGATAGCAGAGAATGGTGTAAAAATCTAATAAAAATAAAAAGAAATAGATTTAAATTTTTAAAAATCTGATTTAAATAAAACAAATTAATGCTTTCAATTTTTATTTTAAAAATCGTCATCTTTAGCAACCCTGATCTCATCTAAAAGGGCATATATGCCGCTAGTATATAGTAACTAGAACTGTCAAATACGCACGTTAATTAATGTGTTAATGTATTTATAAATTAACGCGCGTTAAAAAAATTTACACACATACGTAAATTTATGTTAATTTACAAAATTCTGTAAAGCAAAAGTTCCAATATTCTGTTAAACTGCAGTTATTTGACAATCGAATGAATTCAAGCTGCCTTTCCATCACTACTGTAAATAAATTATTATTCTGACGACAGGCTAATAAATTTCTATGCTGGCTATGATGCCAGTTATTGCTGAGTATACGTTTAAAATGTTTCTAACTTTCTATATTCTACAGGCGGGCCCCCCAAACATCGCGAGGCCCTGGTTAACTTACCCCCTTACTCTCCCTCTTAACAGGTCTGGATGCGTTAATCACGCGATAATTAATTGCGTTAAAGAAATTATTGCAGTGCGTTAATGCATTAAAAAACTAACGCTTCGACAGCTCTAATAGTAACCTTAGCTCTATCTCTTGTTGAAAACACACATTCTTACCCTTTGGCCATTCAACCCCAAATTTCAAAATGTTCCCCTTGCAACGTATTACCCAAATTTTGTACATGGAAAGCATTAACACAGCGCTAATTATCCGAGCAAAAAGTTTTCCCATATGACCAAACGTTTAGCCACAATACATCAGTTACGAACAGACAGACGGACGGACGACAGACAGATGACAACGACACCATGGATGCCTAAAACATAGCTGTAGCGCATCAAAAAATCGTGTACAGTACAGGCCTAATGATCAATGTTAGGGAACAAAAGTTCCATGCTGATTTTGATGTCGAGAACGAAAGTTCCCGGGAACGAAAGTTCCAAGGGACAAAAGTTCCAGTAAATGAAAGTTCCAAAAACGGGGAACAAAAGTTCTCGGGTAAGAAAGTTCCAGTTACCATGGCGTGCAGCTCTGAAGGCTATGCACCACTGGCATGTAGTGACTAGTGAATGAGCGACATACCCTGGTAAAACATCTGGAATGGGGGAGGTGCCTGCTGCTGCTGGGGTTGATAGAAGTTGGGGTTGAAGTTGCTTGGTGGCCCGCCATACTGTGGACGTGGCTGCCTGTTGACAAACCCTGTGTCTACATGCAACACAGCAACAAACAATGCATAAAGCAACATCACATCTTCCCAACATCTCTGCATTTCTGCTATATAACCATTTTCTTAACTGAAACGATAAACACCTCTCGTAATTCACCAATCACCAATGGTTCACCATATACCTCACAGGATATGCAACAGACTTTGTTACACAGTGGCTATAAACCACATACCTGGTACGTCAATGGTGACATAAGTGAATGATTCACATTGACACATTTGGTGTCACTGCGGTGAAAATGCTAAATTACTTATGCTGCGGTAGAGAAGCCAACCCCGGGCATAAATTTCATCCCCGGGGAAACAGGGACAAAAAATGTTCATCCCCGGGGCCCCAGGGATCCCTGGGGACGAACTGTATGCTAATGTGCTTCGCCCGTTGCGGAGGCTAATCAGTTCTAGAGGTCAGGCGGCTGGCCTGCAGAACTGATTAGCCTACACGGAAGGCTAGAAATTTAATTCTTTAAAAGTCCTGTCTGCCAAGTTTTCAAAACTGCAAATGTTTAAGCAATTCTGAGCTCAGTGTCACTGATGAAAAATAGTCTGTACTGTAGGCCTAAGTTAGCAGTTATTCTCTTCGGCTGCTCACCATGAAGCACTAGCCTAAAAGTCTGTATATGAGGCTGGTTTCCAGTGTCCTGATAGTGACAGTGTTTCAGTTACCCTTTCACTTAAAGATATTGATGCTGTTTTATACGATATAGTACTTCTCTATAGAGCTGCGGATTTTAACGATTAATTTAATCATTAACTAACAAAGAAAATTAACAATTAATTTTATTTTTAATGATTAACAGTTCTGCCGGATACATCATCAACAAGAGACGTTTGTCACTGGATCCATCAACCATGAACATGCTTGTTTGTCTCCGGGACTGGTGTCATTAACATTAAAAACCTAAAACGTTCTTAATTCATTAACACTTTCAGTGCATGTAACTCTACAGTGACTTTTTTTATTGATATTATGGTTTAAAC
>Ga0209671_1003783_pt1 | contig 14731 bp, 10 predicted proteins | sample WorMetHERISLAND2_2_FD_187401 | JGI IMG/M metagenome (GOLD analysis project Ga0209671, IMG submission 187401) | Marine gutless worms symbiont microbial communities from Max Planck institute for Marine Microbiology, Germany - Olavius geniculatus... | ecosystem: Host-associated > Annelida >... | reverse complement strand
AGCAGCTGAGCCTTCAGAAGGCTAATGAAAACGAAGGTGATGATGTCGCTGCCTATAGGCACTACACTGCTTACCACGCATTCGTGTTACCGTGGTAATAATGTTGACAGGTTGCCATGGTAATACCAGTCATGTAAACAGTACTTCAAGACCAAGACCAAGGCATTATTTCTGTCTTCGAGGTGCTTCGAGGCCAAGACAGACTCGAGACTGTACATCACTGGTCAGCATATTGATATGTTACCGTGGAAACAGAACATGTTGCCATGGTAATACGACACCGCGGCTACTTGAGCCTCGTGCACGTGTGCGTCATGGCGTTTTTAAAGCACACTAAAGTAATAATTGCGTAGCGGATGGAGGAGGCGACGCCGACGGGTTGTGACGAATAATATGGAGCAAGAGCATTGCGCATCACCAGCATAGTCCCCCTATAGGGAACGAGAAAACGATTTCAAACCAAGGCAGTACTGTAAATGAAACTCGTTAAACCTTTTCAGGTAAATTTACATAAAAGAAGAAAACTAATTTCAAACCTCAATCACTGCTTCGTGACGCTATGCGAACGTCTGGGTGTTTGTGTCATGACGTTTTTAAAGCGCGCTGTAATTTTACCGTTATTACCGCACAACTGCATGCTAGCGCAGCAATTCCGACTGTTCGTTTGTCCGTCCGTCTGTTTGTCTATCACAGATTATACATGACCTGTGTCGAAAGCACCCAACATATCACCGTACAAATTTGATTGCGCTTCGCCAAGCCTTTCCGAAGATATTGGTTTCCATTCCAAAGTTTATCTCATCTGACCATGAACGACCACCTTGACTTCAAACTTTTTCCCCTTAATCTTCAAACATAATCAGTTCACCGCTAAGCTCAACTAAGTCTTCAGCCAAAGTCTGGCGAAATTTTTTCGACTGCACTGGGTTCTAAAATGAGTTTTCAACACGAACCCCCCCCCCCTACGTGCAGACAAACGTATCACTCGAAAACTTAACGCATTCGTTGCGTGTCTTTACACGTTAACCGCTTATCCTTTACAAGGCGGTGGCTTGGCTAAGTTATAGTAATGGGCCCGGATGGTGTTGGATGGATGTCTGGCTTATCATAAGGTCTACGGAAACAGAGATCAGCGCCGTTCTATGCACCTTTTGGCTTGGGTGGTGGAGGACTTCGCAAGTGACGCTGTATAATCTATGTCGATATTCTCTAATCACCGAACAAGTCGCGGCTATCTGCGCCGTTTCGCTATCGATTTGCCGGAACGTGTCAGCCATAAAACTGCAGCTATTCGCCGCTTACATTCGTTGGTTATTGCGCCAATTACGACATTTACGTTCCTCGTCGTCGTCGCCGTTCAATATTCAAGCCGGTCGGTCGGCTGGTGCGCGTTATTGCGGGGCGTAACCGCGGAGCGCGGCGCAAATTATTTCGGTACCTTTCGGTCATTCGTCGGCGACGAGGCAACTAGCGTCGGCCAAAAGACGGTCGGGCCGACAAGTTCCGGCAACGAGACGGTTTTGCAACGTTTTGGTGTTTGGAACGTTTTGGAGTGGCTTGACTTTTGCAACAAGTCGAAGAGTAAAAAGTGTATGATTGCGTTGTTGCATGCTATTGTTGCAGGGGCGTCTATCTCCCCTAAGTCCTTGAAGCAAGATTCCTTTCTAACTCAAGTTGAGGCGCCGAGAACGAGGCTCTACTATTTAGCGCCAAAATGGAGAGGAATGGGAATAGGGTATACTTTTCCCCGGCCGACTATTGGGTTTGGGATAGCGTCATGTGCTCTCCCAACGGGGTCTGGGGCGGGCCCTAACCGAAAACGATTTTAGTGCATTCTGGCCATCACAGAACACTTGTGGTTGCAAGATATTGTAAACGAGAATAGTGTCTTACAAGCTGAAGCGCAGTATGCTATTCAACTATCCCCTTGATTCCCCCCTCCCAAAAAACTGTCCCTTTTATTTTTTTATTGGGGGCATATGATCTCTAGATTATGGCGCTCAGTGTGTGGGAAGAACTACCCAGACGTCGTCGGTGCGATCACTTACCGGGGTGAGTGGGCCGGTAAGCCGTCAGCTTTGATATATCGACGACGACAGTTTATGGAGCGTGTGGGGGGCCGGGCGACAGGTCGACCCCCACCTACTCCGCAGTGCGGGGGACTGGGCGCCAGTGAAATTGGGGGACACGCGGTGGTGGAAAAGCCACCAGGAAGGATGTTGTGGCTGGCTGGCTGAATCTGGTGGCGGGGATGGAGGACCAAGAAAGCAGGTCGCCTGGCTGTGGGGTGCGTCGTCTTGATGGATATTTCCCGAGGACAGACAGACAGCCGGCGTTCGTGTGCTGGTGCGGGGATCATCTCTGACGATGAGGTTGTGACTGACGACGTGGGAAAGCGTTGGGTAGTATAAGAACGCTGGAAGGTGTCAGGGTGTAAACATTAGGAATGTGCTAAGGTGCGTACAGAGCGACGTAACTGAACTGAACTAAACTGACGCGGTTTGGTTTTTGACGATCTGACCAACGGGCAAGCAGGGCGAGCTTATTGGTCATTGGTTGATGCGTATGTGAGCGTAGTCAGTAAAAAAAGGTCGCATATAGCTCCTAATGAGCGAACCCATCTCAGAGCTACGGAGCGTCACTTGTCATATGAGATCACACAGTGTTACCTGCCACCCGACAGAGGTGAACGCGCCCCGCCTTAACCCCAGCCAGATAAGCCGGTACTCGATTTACCTACCCCGGAGGGATGGAAGGCTGAGTTGACCTAGGCGGTTGGTTACATCCCGAGATGGTTTACCTGCCCACAGGCAGTCACCCATCGCATCGCAGTATTAACCGGGCCCGGCGTACAGTAACTTCGCTGATCGGATCAGACGCGTTACCACTACACCACGCCTACCGCAGTCACGTAAGCCACCGACATCGTTAGACGGTGTCTACTGTAATGCATTGCTGTTTGCTTATTGGTTAGTTCGTCAAAATCTAAACCACGTCAGTACAGTTCAGTTCGGTGACGTTGCTCCGTACGCACCTTTAAGTTTATAGGCCTACTGAACCATTTTTCGGAGTTGGACATGCGAGTAAACGAACTCATATACAGGGTGGGCCAAAAAACATGCCACTTTTCTTTTGTCTATATCTTCGCCAATTATTGACCGATTTTCGAAGTTCTTTCACTGGCACACACTCTGCAGACAGTTTGCGATAATGTGATTATTATATCTTACTGCACCGTAAATGCGTCTTTACACTACCTTGTGAAATGTCAATGAAATATGCATACATAACGATAATAACAAACAAACATTTTAGTAAAATTGAAAAAAAGCACTTAAGACGAAAATTGCAGTGAATGATCTGTATGACACTAGACTCTGTGAGTATAACACAGTCGAGTGTCATACGAATCATTCACTGCAATGTTGATTTGAAGCGTTTTTTTTTCATTTGCCTCAATTTTTGTTATTATCGTTAGTTTTTGCTTACATTTATATTCCACAAAGTAGTGTAAAAACGCATTTGCCGTGTAATGGGATATATAATAATCACATTATTGCAAATTGTCCTGCTGAGTGTGCCAGTGAAAGAATTTTAAAAATCGGTCAATAATTGGTGAAGTATGGACAAAAGTATAGTGGCACGTTTTTTAATGGCCCACGCGTGTATATCACTCCAGACATAGTGATTGAGATAGGCAGTACGTACGAGTGCGACGTGAAATAAATAACCAAGCCAAAAACGCTTTAAAACTTACGCTCGTACAATATCAGACGAAAGCCAGCAATAAAATTCTTAATCAGTTGTTGAAAAACGACTCAATAAAACATGCAGATCAGTTAAACATATGGGCAGTATCTATTTTTGGTGATTTTTAAGACACATATGCACATACGTGCTGAAAATGTGATGTCTGAAAAATAAGGTGTAATGGACTAGAACATGGCATAACGAAACCTGTATTTTTAATTGAAACTTTTTTAACAGATAGGTTTACATTCGTATTCCAGTAAGTCTAGTAGCGCTTTGGCGTCTTTTATGTTGATCGTGAACCATCATGCAGCCCCACGTCATCACAGAATCCGTGCGGCCTCGTTGTCGTCGTTTTCTCTTGCGCCGTCGCGCTAATGCTATTAAGCAAGCTTCTGTGACGGCGACGTCACCAACAGCGGACGAGCTCATCACACTAATGGGGTGTTTACACGATCCAGCAAACGTCCAGCAAACTTCCAGCAAATGTAATGCTGGACGTTTGCTGGAAGTTTGCTGGAAGTTTGCTGGACGTTTGCTGCCATATGTTATAATGGAGCTGGACGTTTGTTGGACGTTTGCTGGATCGTATAAACACCCTAGCACAGCATAGGAGGCTGAGTTGTATAAACAGCAGTACTGCTTGATAGCAGTCTTGCGATGTCAGTCACCAACAGCCGGACGAGCTTGCCACACTATATACCGTCGTCGCACACGCAGGCACGCTGCGTGCCATGTAATTGAAAATCTCCGTATGCCATCTCAGTGGTAGCAGAAATACACAATAGAACAGCGTGATCACGATACACACAAGACCTTCAAGAAGATGCGCATCATCTTAATTAGCAATGACATCAACAGCAATAACTAGGACGAAATTCCGGCAATGTTAATGCAGGGTGGCGCATTAAATGTAAAAAAAATTTACTGTACGTGTTTTACAAATATGGAGCAGTCGAGCAGTTTGTGAACGAGCCCTAAGCAGTCGTGTTGATGACCGACCGCTCTTCAATTAAATCATTGACAATAATCGTTTCCGAAGCTAATACCTCGTTTACCCGATGAAACAAACATGAAGCAAACATGCACGGCGTGTGCTCTACGTTTGCTTCATGTTTGCTTCATCATGTAAACGCTCGAGCTGTGCGTAAAGCATGCACGCTTTTTATTCTGTTGTACTTGTACACCACCTGTTAGTATATGCCTGTTTAATTCTTGTAGGCCTATAGCCATGTATAAGGCCTAGATCTACCGTTTATGTACCATTTACGTTGTGCATGTTACAGCGATTGTTTAGGGAGCCACAGTGTAAACGACTGCGGTGAAGATTAAGACAGAATGGATGGAAATAAAGCACCGAGCAGTAGCCAATGGATTAGTGTGCGTCCTATTGCACGGAGACCTCTGTTCTAACTCCAATCCGCGGATTGGTTTTAAATGATACGAATTTCTGAAGGTTAGGTCTGGGCTGGCTGCACAAATACGTCGGTTGGCTCAAGCTGTCAGCCGTTGAAGCAGCCCTATTTACTGTGCTGCGTACACTGATATTGATCCTCTTAATCCCTGCTCCAGGCATGTTTCTGATGCTAATTATTATTCGTAATGCTATTATCCCTAGTAGACCTAAACCAATTGTAAGGATTTCAACAGACATTGCAGCCAAATCGTTTTTTCCTACACACGTCGTCTCTAATGTTAATCAAAGTTACTTACTTTCGTACTTGCTTAATTATTTAATTACTTACTTATTTCTTAATTGTTAAAGATGAACCACAAGACAAACCTTCCGCGACGTGCTTTGAAAGTTGTCGCGGTGAGGGAAATTAAGGGTCAGACCGTAGGATTCAGTGATGGATCCTAATGGCGAACATAGGCAAAACTCCGATCCGGTGTCCCAAGAATTTACTGCGCTTCTTTCGTAGTTAAAGCGGTTTGCTGAACTAATTACTTTGAAATCCTCGTGTGTCTGTGAACTGTAAACGTACACTAATTAGTGGCGATAGCACGACAAAAGCCCATGCTTCTATCGAAACCACCTGCTTACCCGCCACATGATGTTTCCGTGATGGCACGCAGACATTTGCCGTTGTAACCGACAAGCCTGGGAAGCAGCCAATAGGCCTACGTCTTCTGAAAAAGACAGTCGGTTCAAGGAAAGGGGACAGCAAAAAAGCCTTGCTCCTGGAAAGTTGCGAAGATCAGTAGGCCAGGGGCGTCTATCCCGCCTCAGCAGCAGAAGGCAATCTTCCCTCCCCCAACTTGGACGCCCTTCTTTTTCCTTTTGCTCCCTTTTTCTATTCCCGCTCTTCCCATCCCATCTCTTTCGTCTCCATTTTCTTATCCTCTCATTTCCTTCCCTTTTTCCTTTCTGTTTTTTTTCCTTTTCCTTTCCCCATCGTTTTAAAAGGAAAACCCTTGTAGCAAATGATCGGCACTAACACTGCCGTCGTGCAAGCAGAGAACTTCGCCAGTAACAGGCGCCCTCTGTTGAATACGATAGACACACTTCATAAGCTTATAGGCTGCCCCACCACGTGCGCTAATAAAACAATCCCCTAGAAAACATATTCAAGTGAACTGTAACAAGAAGCTCAGCTTTCGCTAGGATAGCCGACCGCGCTGGTTGTCAGTGATCTTCAAAGTCATCCAAGGTCGATGATTTTCATTTCCTCTGACAGGCCGCATGCCACTTCCTATTAGTGATAATATTAACCTTGGCGGTATCTCTCAAAGTTTTCGAGATAGGCCTATATCGAGTTTTCTGTTAAAAACGCTCATTTTACCCCACCCCTCTTCCATTTAGTCTCGATTTTGAAAATGTTTCTTTAGCACTAGATTGCTGAAATTCTGCGTGCCTAGGTTTAAGGCACATGGCTAATTATTCGTGTGAAAAAGTTTTCCTTTATGCCTACAACCTAACGCTTACAAATAGCCACAATACATCCGTTACAGGCAAAAGACGACAGACAGACGACAGATGTCAACTCGTACCATAAGCTTGACCGTTGCTTAAGTACGGTCGGCTAAAAATTCTCTTGGTGATCGCGCTTATGGACCTATAACAAAACTTTGTCAAAGTTAAAGATAACAGATTGAAACTGTATATAGGTTGCAGCAGATTTGAACGCAAATATTGCTAAAAAAATTTTAGTATTTAAAAAAAACATTTTAGAACATGTCAGAGGTGTGAAATTTTTCTGACTCACGCTGCAGGTATAATAGACATACAGGTAAAAGTATTTACTGGCGCAGCTGCGATCATGTGATGGATGGTAGAAGCTCTTACCTGTTTACTGTACTGCGTCTTTTAGTATCAACCGTATTATATGACGATGGTATAGTGATACATCTGATATAGTGAATATCAAGCTCAGCGGGTCGCGTGCCCGTAATAGGGCTTGTTCCACGGCTGAGAAACGGCAGCATCCAGGCACCCACGCGTCTGCGGCGTCACGAGTTAAACAAGAAATTTGAGCTAATGCTCACGAGACGCGCGAAAGCCGATAGCAGTTTCGGTTCAGTAGTTTAGCTGAAAACTGAAGTTTTCACGCTAAGTTAATATACAAATACCAAATTATCTATCTGGATCGCATAACGATAGTTCAGTGGCGCCATCTTGTGAATGATATAGACTTGTGTCGCAGCCCAAAATCGCCGAAAAATCCATAAAACCCTATTTTGGCGTTCAAGGTCATTCAAGGTCATTGAAATCGGCGGCAATCGAGAGCCAGTGTACGACTTTCTATTAGTGATTAATAGTAACCTAGGTCCTATTTCGCACCGTTATTGAGATACAGCGACTTATTCACTAAAAATCGCAAATTTTGCCCATCCCCTCACATTTAGCGCCCTTGTTCGGTGGTGACCCCTTTTGAATTTATGGAAAAGCTTTACGGCTCCTGAAACTAGAGTCTTCCAGGCAGCCGACGGTAAAGATTTGGTAATTCTAGCTTGCACCGTTTTTGACTGATCCACCCGTGTGACAGACAGACAGACAGACAGAATTGCAGTGGCTAAGACGCACTGAAATCAGTAGCTGCTTTCGCGCGTACAAATTGAGGGATGCTCTGAAAGTTGCAATTATCCGACAGACAGCTGTTGATGGGACAGTTGCCCCTCTCTCGCTGCATACCATGCGGCACTGCGTTTAGTAATACTGACTCGTGGGGACTCCTTTTCGTCTTAGCTTTGGTATAAATAGAAAATGTGCCTCGGTAACAAAAGTGGCTGCGCAGTTTTAGCCTCAAAATGTATCAAAAATTGTCTGACAGTGGGGCGAACTGCCAAACGATTTTGGGCAGTGGCGGATTCAGGGGGGAGGCCGCCCCCTATTGACTGGATGCATCTTAAAACGAGTAAAAATTTTGCACGAAAATGCATTATATTTGCTTAAAATTTTCAAAAAAATTTTGCGAAGGGGACATAGTTTTTCCCTAAACCCCACCCTGTACTTTTCCGCCCCGTATTCCAAATTTCTGGATCCGCCGCTGATTTTGGGTCCACCATGTACTGTACATTTTGATGCGCGACAGCGGATATGGTAAGCCCTGAATAATTAAGCCAGCTCAATGCATGAGTGTTTGATTGTGCCTAATGAATGCTCGACGAACTATGCAACTGCAAGCCTGACAAGTGCTTGCCGGGTGCTTGACGTCTGCTCGACAAGCGCTGACAAGCCAGTTTCATCGTCTAACTCGGGTATTACGCTCAATTAATCTCTTATCGTTAAAAGGATAAATTCGTTTTTCTGTCAAATGGGGAGCAGGCGAAACTTGTCTCTTATACACGCGCGTCTGCCGCATTGCCTCCCCGCGTATTTGCGGCGCAGTGGCGGCGGCGAGCGGGGGGTCCAGGAGTCCCGACCCCGTTCCAGCCTCCAACAGGACAACCCATGAGACTCGCGCAAATCCGAGCTTTTTGGATGGGTCAAGGAGGGGATGGGGATAGCGGCGGTAAATCGACAACCACTCTACCTGGACACGCTTAGGTCTGAAAACCTGGCGCCGCCCCTGTCGCGGCGGGTACCTGTGTGTGTGTTATACCCCGTTTACACGAGGAATCATACATGAAGCACACACGAAGCACACGCGGAGCTAGCTAGCTTCATGAATGTTTGCAATATACACCATTATCAAGCAAGCTCTAAGAGTGCACAACGTGTGCTCTTAGTAGGTTGCTTCAAGTTTGCTCTAAGTTTGCTCTAAATGTGCTTCATATGTGCTTGATGTAGGCCTATGTTTCATCGTGTAAACGGAGTATAAGTGAGTGGACACTGGACAGAGTGTATCTGAGGTGCTACTGACTAGCAGTGACTGAGTGATGTGTCTGTAAGCATTGATCGATGCTCTTGTTATGGGGTGTTTACACGATCCAGCAAACATCCAGCAATTCACGTGTATTTTGAATACATTTGCTGGCAGTTTGCTGGACGTTTGCTGGATCGTGTAAACACCCTATTAAGGTAACGTGCGGCTTTGACCAGGCACCGCGCCGAGCACACAGGCCGGCGCGCGTCCAGCCTTCAAGACCACTGCCATCGCCGTCTTTCTTTCTAACCGGCCGTCGCCTGTGATAGAGCGGGGTTACCGGCTTTAGTCGAGTCTGGTCGTGTGTAGAGAGAAGCTATGATGGAAAAAATCCCGTTTTCAACGTGTTAGCCTGTTAGGGTCTGTCATCAAGCCCGTCCAATTGGCCGAAAAGATGACAAAATCTAACATCCGAACCCCGCCGATCCCATTGTTATGGCCGGGAGCGCAAAGAAGTGCGAATTACACTTTTTTACTTAAATTTTATGCTGTCAGAAAATTGTCGCAAAAAACTGCAATTTTCTGCCGCGCCTACTACTACGCAGGACTCTGCCGCAAAACTCACTCAGATAATTGACCTTACAGCACTAGTTGCACTCCCATAATGTCCAACTTGTCAGCCCCGGGGCTGGAAAAACCTAGGTTTTTGAAGAGACTTTTTAAATTTTAGGTTTTTGTAACAGTTTTGGAAATTTTAAAAATTTTCAAAGATTTTTCTAGATTTAGTGTCCAATGAACACCGTACACAAAACTACGATCAAAAAACACCCTAGATACACTCTGTTATGATTGAACGACATAATGACGTAACTGACGTCATAACTCAAAAATCACAATTAAATTATGAAATAAAATATCTGATTCGTAGTAAATTTTACAAGAAAACAAAAAAAACCTTTAAAAACCTGAAACTGGACTTTTGAGGTTTCCAAAGGTTTTTACAACTTAAAATCTTACGTTTTTCGGACCAATTTTCCGACCCTGGTCAGCGCCTCGCACGTTGCGCTAGGTCCCGCCATCTTCACATAATTCATCGGTGTACCTCGGCTGCTGCTGCTGCTGCTGCTGCTGCGCCAGGCGCCAAACGACAGACGGACAGACTGCTGCTCGTACAGTGCTATAGCGACTCACTCACCACTCACTCACTCAGCACTCAGTTGCTTTAGCACTCGCCAGCTGCTCGCCTGCTCACGGATGATCCGTTCGTGACGTCATCATCAGCGACATAATCCACCACCGGATTATCCGATCTGCATCGTGGGTGGTCGGTCTTCGGTGCGGGTATTAATCACCCTCATCATCACCCACCGCCGTCAGGCAGGCCAGTATATTCCTTGCTGTCGTTCTGTATGTTGCACGTAGGACGAGGCGCGGAAACACGAGAATGAGAACGAGGCTTTTCCTTTTCCGAGACGAAGACTTCGTCTCCACGGTAACCGTTGCTATGACGCTGGTCGCCCTGACAACGGCACTGACGGAGCTGGACGGTATGTTGTATCACGTAATTATTGTTTTCTGTGCGTTAGATCGTCGGTGTATTCCGAAGCCGCATAAAACTGCAGGGCAGTTGCAGAATTTTGCAAAACTCGAACGCAATTTATTTTGATTAACTGAAAACGAACTGGTCAGTGGTCACCCGCAGTGTGGGACGTTTCCTAAAAGCACTGTCACAATTAAAACTCGTCTTTATTCTAATTTGCCTCTCTTGAGTGCTAAAAAGGCAGATGGGCCGCCTGCAGAAAGGTAAAAACGGGTTTTCTTGGTTTTCATTTAGTCGTTAGGACAATCACTAAATCAGTCAATCATATTGTGGTCTGGTTAACTCATTAGTTTAAGTTTAATACGTGACACGATGCGTTGAGCCAGGACAATGTTCGAGCCGGGTAGCAGCGTTGCCACTGCAAGAATTGCTGCTATGATAGGCGAATGGCTTTAAGCGTGTTTGCCTATTACTGGCTTTAGCATTAGTAAACTATATTTCGCCGTGACGGCAGCAACACTTCACTTTTGCACTAAATGTGCATGCAGTAAATGAATTTTATACTTCGTGGACGACATTTTGTCTCGAAATTATAGATATTCCCTCGAGGAACCCGCTTTCATTGCGCCAGAAATTCAGCAACTGTTTCAGCTGCTGATGACGACGGAAACTCCCTGCAATGCAGACTCTTACAATAAACCCTACTTGGACCCCCCAGTAAAGAGCTACGTATTTGAAGAGAAAACGCCGTGGGACGTGCCTTCCCATTGGAAAATCGTGCGTATACGGGGCCCTTGCAAGAACGCCTAATGCCATTGTTGGGGCCCATGAACAGCGTTACCTCGCGTTTTCGCTTAGTTTAACCGCTGGACCTCACTTGCTGGGCCAGACTCCGGCCAATCCCCCATGTCGCGTGGCGTGCGTACTGGCTGCAAGCCGAGGAGGCACAGGCGGAAGTTGTCGGTGCGTTCGATCGGTCGTGATTGTACGACATTGTACGACATGAACTACACGCGTGCCGCTGCATGGCAGCGACCACACAGCACGTGCTTTATGCTCAGACGTATTGATCATACACCGAACCCCACCCCCCACGTCGTCGCCGACCTACCGCAGGCAGAGTGGCGCCGGCGTAATTGTCGGATTAAATGCTCGTCGATAATATATCGCCACTTGAAACACACCGTTACAACTAGGCGCCCAATACTGCGGTATTTCGTGACGTGAGGTACCCGGTGTTTATAGATTGGTCTTTCTATACGAGCTCTGACGATCGTCCGTGCGTGTTCCATGCAGTTCGTAAGCGCAAAATGGAATATCTCGCAGCTGCAAAAAACGGAATTAAAACACCGAAACAACGAGACAGGTCACGCCCTCTGGCAAGTACGAGTAAAACACTATAGATAATTAGCCGCTGGTCGTTTGGCGCCCTCTGGCGGCTGTAAAAGAAACATGGTTGCTAGAATGAATGAACTTAGATTTTGTTTTACTGGGCTTTCAAACATGCACCGCTGTTCTCGTTTCCCTTTGCGTTAGCTGGGCTTTTCTTGTATACGTTTGGTTTCACGTGTACTGTGAAACGGAACTAAATGAAATTATTTTCTTTCCGTTATATTTGCAGGCCAATTCACTTCGGTTTTGTTTCGCATGTGAAAGCCTTAAATGCACCGGCCAGCATAATACCGCGGTATTTTGTTTATCTCGTTATCGTGCACCTCACTAGCGTAGTTTGCACGAGATCCGGCCGTTAGCTTATTCCTTCGTGCACGAGGCACGCTTGCAGACTAGCGACGTACATGTGCATGAATCAGAGTGCTTAGCTGCTGTGACTGACAAGACAGATTACCCGCAGCTGACCACTGACCAGTCTTTAAAGACAGATTTTCGCTTGCCTCAACACCGGCACCTTTCTATACCGAAGTACCAAGCTTCAGTCGCAAGTTTCACGCTAGTCTCTGCATTTAGCTCTCGACTTTGTCAGTCGCTTGCTTCCGTCTGCATGGGAACTTATATCCCGTTTACACGATCGAGCAAACGTCGAGAAACGTCGAGCAGGCATCGAGCAAACATCAAGCAGACCTGATGAAACCCCGCCCCTGGCTCAAATGTAGGCCTAGACTTAGCCCACAGCTGATCACATGTTATACAGGGCTTCCAATTACAACCCGCCCGCCCTCCTAATTAGCATGTAAGTAAGTAAGTAAGTAAGTACGTGAATATTTAAAGTGCACAATGTCAGCCAGTGGCCGAATCTGAGGCACTTGGCTCTTGTTAATTACCATAGCTCGTCGAGCTAGCTGGATGAATGCTAGCAGACGTCGAGCAATTAGCACGCGTATTTTGAATACATTTGCTCGACGTTTGCTCGATGTTTGCTCGATCGTGTAAACGGGGTTTTAACTACATTCCGTAGATTCATAAAGTGCCACCTAAATACACTACTGACAAACGCACTGTGTCAAAATGTGCATCACGTGCCGAGTGACGGCCCACAGTGTCTGCATGCGTCGCCTACTGCATTTCACTTTCTTCCGGACGACCTGCTTCGTGTTAACAATCGAGAAAAGATCGGGTTCTTGTCTCCATCAGAGACAAGACTTTCAACTTGGTCTCTTTTTTGCCGGCGACAGTTAAAGTGTCGACTGCAATGCGTGGTCGCAGTGACGTAGCCAGGATCCGAGTGTCGGGGGGGACACTTGAGAGATGGGGGGCTTATGAAGGGGTATTCCCTTCCCACCAGAGGAGGGAGTCTGGTGAAGGGCTGTGTCGTCTCGCCAGTAATCTTCCGGATTTTTTATTGCGCCAAAATGAAGCGTTTTGCTGCGTTTATGGCACTATTTTGACTAAGTAAGCGGTCTCAGTGCCTTCCTATGGCTACGCCAATGCGTGGTCGGTTGCGATCTCAGGTCACGTGGCAACCGGAAGTAAATGCCTGACGGGACGGGACTGGTGGCGGCTGTCACTGATCCAGGAAAAGCTGCAGGCTGTCGTGTGACTCGATGACGGGCCGGAGAGCGTCACTCAGGCCGGGCCGGGGCTTCGATACAGAGCCGTGACCGACTGACCAGCACTTAACCCTCTTCACAGGTCTCTTCATTTGGCATCACTAAGTTCACTGAATTCGTCCTCTAATACCGACGCCGGCATTGCCGCTGGTCGGAACGAGACTTGTTGCTGCCGGTGCCCCATTATAGGATCGCCCACAGAAAAATCTTCCCCTGCAGACAATTTACCGGCAAAAATCCGCCCCGCCCGTTAACATCGGTTCATAATTTCGGAGTATAGTCAGGCTGACGAAAATCAATTGTAACCTCTTTCACTCCTTCAATTCAGCGAATGTATAACATAGTCCGGCCACAGGTAAACTGCGTTGGCGACATTGATACATTTGATACATTACAAAGCTGGCATAGGTAGAAAATCCGGGCTACTCTGCACGGCAATGTAGAATCATACAGAAGCAGATAACTAGAGTGGCATTAGACGTCAGAGGGCGTTGATCTCAGGGTTTATGATTGATGGTGAAGAAAGAAGGGGCTAGCCGTATAGTGGATATTTCCTACAACGACCACCCATCCGTTTCTCCTGGTGCTTGGACATAACCTCTCCGGTTTTCAACCCTTTTCTGCGTAAAATTTTCGCCCTTTAGTCGTCGCCTTTACTTTAACTCAGCTTCCTATTCTCGGTGGGATGGGAAATGAGTAATAACTTACATATTAGGCTGAAGGCCTAGTGTGGCTGATTGGATTTGCAACTTTGCATGCTACATTTCGAATGCAGTGTTATTTTTACTGGCCCGGGCAATGGATGGCCGCATAGTGCGCTGCGGTGTCTTTAGCTCATGCCAATCAGCTGCCACATTTCCGAGATTTTAAGTCACGTCTGGTCACGAGTCTGACTCATGTAAGCAGCTATATACGCTGTCAGTTTCCTGGCTTTACCTTTACCTTTACCGACAAGCCTAAGATGGGCTGTGTCACAGACGGGGTCACTGGTGATGATGATGACGATGATGAACGAATGTATTTTGACGTAACGTAAGTCTTAAGATTGCAAAGACACGTAATAGTAAAGTCATGTATAATAGTCAGTCACGACATGATGATCTGCAACACGAAGTTCCAACAAAAGGATTGCAGGAAGTGGACATGGCGATCTAATGACGGAAAAACAAGAAACATGATTGACATGATAC
>Ga0209671_1003781_pt1 | contig 14734 bp, 7 predicted proteins | sample WorMetHERISLAND2_2_FD_187401 | JGI IMG/M metagenome (GOLD analysis project Ga0209671, IMG submission 187401) | Marine gutless worms symbiont microbial communities from Max Planck institute for Marine Microbiology, Germany - Olavius geniculatus... | ecosystem: Host-associated > Annelida >... | reverse complement strand
TTTTTTTTTTTTATGGTGCTGAAAAAGTCCTGAAAAAGACCTGAATTTTGATTCTGTCATTTGAGTGGGAACCCTGGGTTTACTTGTCCGCGGACAGTTACCCATCCAGGTAGTAACCGCTTGATAGCAACCCGGCTACGAATTGAACCTACGGCATCTTGATCATACATCAAACGTCTCAACTGTTTCACCACTAAGCCAGTTGCTGAAATTGAAATATCTCTGTTGTTCATTGTTCTGCAGCCATTCGAGCGTTCGTACACCGACAATCCAGGTCCCATGGTTGTGATGGCAACCCCGGGCATGCTTCATAGTGGTCTGTCACTGCAGATCTTCAAGAAATGGTGTTCCAATGAAAATAACATGGTACGTACTGCCAGCCATATAACTGTGGTATTGGGTGCGATCGGCTGTTGAATGACGATATTTGCACATTCATAGCTGTTGCCACACTGTGCTGACATGAGATGCGGCCATCCACCTAGCTGTGCACTTTCAGCATTTATTTGTTTTGAAATTTAAATTAATGTCTACTTTAATTGCATTTCCTGGCATCACAGGCATTAGTGTGGCTCGGAGTCTAACAGTAATGTGTCGTACTTGTAATCCTGAGAGGCGCAGGTTCGACTCTGCACTAGGACATCTTCGGGTAACGACCTTAGGCAAGTTGTTCACACACACACATGTGCCTCTGTCACCAAGCAGTATTATTTGGTACCGGCTTCACCGCTGGGACATAAACAGGCAAACTGCACGATACGCTGGCCTCGTATTTGTGGTCTCGCAGTGTAAAAACTGGTGTCTGGCTGAGGGCCTTAGGAAACGGAGATCAGTGCCACCCTATGGGCCGTAAGGCTCGGGAAGGACTTTACGTTTTTTACGTTTAAGCATTTACAGCAAATTAGTCAAGCCGTGTTTATGTCATTTTGAGCTGAGAATTGGCACTTTGGCTATGCCTGTTGAGAGGAACGTTCACACAAATTTTGGATTTTCCGCATATTTTCATTCTTCAGTTAGCCCATATGGGACAGATGGATGGGTGAGCCTGTTATGTGAGTTATTAGGATGTTTGGATAATAAGCTGGTATTCATAGTGTAGTGTTATATGAATACGTGGCTCAGATTCATAACATGCCCATTGTTTTACTGCTAAAATACGCAACATTATAAATCTGATGTGTGTATTTCTGACATTTGTCGGCCACAATACATGACATGATGTGTATTTCACTGACAGATAGTTTGCATTCGTTCATTGCAGGTGATAATGCCAGGTTACTGTGTGGCTGGGACAGTCGGTCATAAGATTCTCAACGGGCAAAGGAAAATTGAGTTGGAAAATCGGCAGACGGTAAAAATCTGTTTTTAAAACTTTTTGTTAATATGTATGAGGGTCATTCAATAAATTCCAGGACTGTTCTTCTCAGTAAGCACATAGTGACAGTCGAAAACCAAAACTATTATGAAGTTGTACAGACACTGTAGTACATCACTTACCGTAGTTTCATTTATGATGTCACACTGTGACGTCATTATTATTATGATATAAATGATGGGCATTGACGTTTGGCATAGTCAGACAATAATCAAGCCATTTTCAAATCCGTTCAGTTGTTTGGCTAAAAATTGGGGTGTTCACGCTAAGTTTATATACGAATACTGATCTCTGTCTCCATCGCATAACTAGTTAGTTCCGTTGCGCCGTCTGGCGAACGCTGTAGACTTACCTTACGTTGGGTGTGCTAATCAGGCTTGCGCATGCTAATCTTTCTCCCCCTCGTTCGTAGCGACCCCCTTCACCCAGCAGCATAAAATTTGGTCATGAAATACTAGATACTCTAAGCTATGATATGGTGAAAACCCTAAGTCTCTGTCTTACCTGGTCTTGGAACGGTACCGGGTTGTGATACCGTGACAGACGGATGGACAGAATTGCCATAGCTACTATGCGCTATAGCTATACTAGCTCTCGCGCGTAAAAATTACAAGAGATGGGCTGGGAATTGATACAACATTTGCTATACAGTCCAGATTTAGCTCCAAGTGATTTTTTATTTGTTCGGACCACACAACGAATCACTTGGAGACATTAAGTTCAAGAACGATGAAGATGTTCTACAGCGTGCATCCGGAAATTTCAACACGGTGCCAAAAAAACTTATTGCTACGGGTTCCAGCCGACTTGTAGAACAGTGTGACTGGGAACATTGCAGTGAACTGCCGGGAGATTATGTTGAGAAGTAACGTAACTGTCAGAATTGTTTGATTTACTGTTGTTGTATAAGGATGTCAGTTCTGGAATTTATTGAACAAGCCTTGTACTTTTCATCGCTTGACTTTCAGTGCTGTGACACAGTTAGCAGGGAAGGACATACAGCCTGTCAAACGAACTTTATATAAATTAGTGATTACTACCATTAATTTCGAGTAGGAACTAATTCGTACTTATTGTCAGAAAACTTGTACGTTTTCATTTAGAAAGTTTCTCTGCTATTTGCTATCACAAATGCAGTGAAGCATAATAACTAATTATTTTTCATCCAGTCTTTCAGGCAGATTAGAAAGTTCACATTCTTTGGACCTTTTAATGTTTGTAACATGAACAACTTAATGATCTCTACTTTGCAGTGCTTTTTAAGTGACTTGACTTTAATTCGAAGTTTAGAGATTGCAATTTTAATTGTTAAAATTTTTTAGTGATTAATTTTGTGATGAATCATTAATTTCTGCAGCTCTAGTGTTCACTGCTGTTCAGTAACGTGTTTGTTGTGAAACTCAGATTGATGTGAAAATGAGCATACAATACATGTCATTCAGTGCACATGCGGATGCTAAGGGCATCATGCAGCTGATCCGTCAGTGTGAACCTAAGAACATACTTCTCGTACATGGAGAAGCTGCAAAGATGGAATTTCTCCGGAAAAAGATCGAGCAAGAATTTGGTAGTTTATTGTCCGTATGATTGATTATCGCAACTTAATGCTCGAACAGTGTTAGTACTGTCAGCGTAAACGTTATCACTTTTATGTCACAACTAGGTCGCTGCCTTTTTACAACTCAGCCTTCTATCCCCTCTAAAGTCAGTACTGGCCTGTCTGCCTGGGGTTAAGATGGGGCGTGTTCACCTGTGTCAGCTCTCAGGTAACACTGTGTGATCTCATATGGCAGGTGACACTCCGTAGCATTGAGATGGGTTACCGTTAAGAGCAATAGACAACCTTTAATTTTTTTAGTGTAGTATTTCTAGTGTATGAGTCTGCTGTCCGTTGGCTGATGTCTGAGTTGGTGTATTTTGTCGCTGAAGCTGTGCAGTGTCACATGCCAGCCAATGGCGAATCAGTTACGATATCAACAGTTCCTACTGTTCCTGTTGACGTGTCGCTATCTTTGCTCAAACGGACCATGTCAGACACAGCAGGTGAGGCCTCTAACTTAGGCTGTGAATTACTATGCATATATTTCTGTGCATTTTTGATGCTGTTATATTGTATTATGTTGCTGTGCTGTTTAATTTTAGGATTTCTTGTAGTTTAATGTAAGGTTGATTCATTTAATATAATAATGTAATATGTACACTAACAGATTTAAGCAATACTGAACAACAGTAAAGAAAAGTTTGTACATAATTTGAAAAATTATTTATGTCGTGAAAGCTGGTAATTGTGCACTTGCGTGTATATTCGCTGTGTATTGATGTATTTACGCTTGTTAAGGCGCTTATTCACTTTTTTGTCGGCAATTATTATATCAAGTAATTTCTACAGGAATGCTGAAAGTGATTGCAGTGGAAACTGAAGGTGATACCTGTATTTTTGTAGGTCTGCCTGAGCCGAAGAAGTCGAGGGTTATGCGAGGCACTCTCATAGCAAAGGATGGGGTATGTTATTCAATTCAGTGTTTGCTTTTTTGGTACCTTTTTTACCTTCATACGGCCTTGCAAGAATTTTATTACCAGACTTTCAGAATGACTTTGATTTTCGTATTAGATTTTTGTGTTTGAATGGTGCATATAAATTGTCAGGTGCACTATTTTTTGCAACATATTGTAGTTAATTTAAATGGGTAGCATTGATTAAAGTTTGTACATTACATACTACATGTTGTAGCTATCTGTGAAGCCAGGATTAATAGATGAACCAGAACTGGATCGCACAGCATTGAGCCCTGCTTGCCTCCATTTGCTTAGAGAACATTTATTCCATAAGTACATGAGATATTGCAGTAATAAATTTTGAAATGATATCTGTAGCATATTTGTAGGGACAGTAGAAAATTATGGCAAAAAATAGCAAAAAAACACGGCAAACTTATGTGAAAATGGCAAAAATCGAGGCAAAATCATGGCATCAAATTACGGGCCCAAAAACCATTATAAAGTCTATAAAACTCAACATCTAGCATTGACGACCATTATTACATGTAGTGCAAAGTTTTTATTTGTAAAATTTTGTTCCTGCAAAGCATTAAAATACAAATTTCTACAATGACGTCACGGTCACATATTGAGCCAGTAGGTAACAAAGCATACGGACTTTGGTAGCAGTAGCAAAAGTAAATATTTTTGTGTTAAAATCACACCATTTATGTTGATTAAAAACAAAAAGTCATTGTAAAAACGTTAAAAACAATAAAATCACGGCATTTTGGCTAAAAACGTGGCATTTGGCAAAATCTCAGTTTCCGTGATTTCCGTGTTTCCGTGATTTTCTGCTGTCCTTAAATATTTGGTCGTGTTTTGACCTTAATAATCTTAAGCTGAGTTTCCACCTCAAGACCTAATCAGTTCATTTTTGTTCTGAGTTACACTTCTCACCAAAGTGGCAAAATCCATCCATGCATGCAATAGGTATAGTGCAGTGAACATCACGTCATGAAGAGACAACAAAAATGTTGTCTCAGGCATTATTTAAGTAATAGTGCTATGTATTTGCCATATTAGGTCCACGTAATCCACACTAGTGAAGACATCGAACACTGTTGATGGTAGATTATGACTGTGTTGCGTGTTTTGTGGCTGCAGAAATTGCAGATCCTGGAGACGAACAAGGCGCTGCAAGAGTTGGGATTAGTTGAGCACCAGCTGCGGTTCACATCTACGGTTGTTGTAAATTTCTCCGGAGCTTTAACAAATCTTTCCGAGTTCGTCTACGGACTACTAAAACGGTTTGTGCTATGTCTGTCCTTTAGTTACATGTCTTCTATTATATTTTCTATATTTTTAATGGTTCAATCGTGATTGTCATAAGTTTGTATTTTTACAGGATTGTTGGTAAGTTTTCGAACAGTAAACGGTACGTCTTAAATTCGTAACAAGCTGAACTGCAGGCAGTAAAAATAGCCAGTGACCAGCTTTAAAAAAGAATGCTAAATTCACATAGCTTATCTTTTTATAATTTAAACACTCACGTAATTTGTTAGAGGCATAGTAAAAATTAAAGTGGGTTGTGCCCCATATCTAGTATAAATTCCATAGAGCATGCAAGCAGATGGACCACAAAATCTAAAGCATTGCCTCGTGCAGCGCCAGACCTACTCAGTGGTTTCTATCCCTATACCTAGTGGGCGCAGCTTGCGCCCAGTGAAAAATGGGGGGGAGTTTTGATGAGGTTGTAGATCAAAACTTCCCCCCTATTATTTACTTCCCCCTATTTTTCACTGGGCAAAGAGCGGCAAACTAACCTTAACAAAACTTCCCTCCTATTTTTTGCTTTTCCCTTATTTTTCAATCTGCACCTTTAACAAAAAAAACTCCCCTTTCCCCTATTTTTTACTTTCGCCTATTTTTCACTGGGTAAACTACACCATTAACAAAACTTTATCCCTAGAAGGGAAAGAAGCCCAAAATAGAGGGGAAAACTTGAGTCAGAAATTGAAGGAGGAACCTCAGCCCAAAACTGGGGGGGAAGTTCCACCCGATTTTGATTCCAGATTTGGGGGAATAGAAGCCACTGGACCTACTGTTACCTTCGAAGCTGCAGAGCACCACTTCCCTTTGCTCAGTATCAGATTATATTGCTTGCTGATAGGTGCATATAAGTGTGAACTTGACCGAAGTTGTTACTTGATAGCAAATTGGCTGGGAGTTGGAATTGCTAATTTTCAATTGTGAATTAATCCGCTGCCCTGACCACCTATATCCTACCAAGCCACCCATACAGACGTATTATTCGGTATTGTGTATGTTTGTTGATTGTGCAGTAAATTGTCGGAGTACAGCGTACAACGTGGCGCTGACGGCAGTGTGTCGGTGTCGGACTCGGTGCTTGTCACAGTCTCCGGGGCTGATGAAGACAGTGACAAAGAAGTGCTTGTTTCCTGGAGTCTGCAGGTAAGACGTTTCTGTCGTAAGCTTTTTCTGATCTGCTTTAAATGATGTGATAAGTGTGTTTCAAACTGGAGTACGATGAGTGAGCGACGCGTTAGACAAACATACCATGATTAGCGACTGTTGGTAGGGTAATGTAAGTTATCTGAAGATATGATACGATACTTCATGAAGTGCTGCCGGTTTAATCTGGCACATAAACTATTATTACTTGTCACCGTCTTTGTTTATTGTAGTGGAAGTAATTGTTTGAATTGTTCTGTGAATTTGTTCTTATTTTTCTCATCGTTCAGTTATTTGATGCATTAGTTGAATTGCATCCAGCTCGTAACGACAATTCCTTGGAAAAAATGTGCTGGTGGAAACCAACTGGTGTGGCCGTCTGCCTTACCTTTGACCTTTTGAATTGAAAATTGGAACACCGGTTACCCCTGTTCTGGGGAATATTTGCACTAATTTTCGTTGTTCTACACTTTTTGGTTTTTTGAGTTGTGGCTACATATGGGACATTGACATGGACGGCATGACAGTCCATAATGTAACCTATGCACAAAAACTGAGAATGCATATCTTAGGATCTCTGCTAGTTTTTTTGTGTCTTTTGTCTCAGGATGAAGATCTTGGAAGTTACTTTGTTCGACTGCTCAACACTGAACTCGTTAGTCGGTGATCTGAACATGAATCAACACATTGACTGTGTCTACGCAATTAACTGTTGCAATCTACTGCATAGTACCAGTGACATTCGCCATCCAACAGCATTGGCTGATACTGACTTTTTATTTTTAGGTTGTATTCTAATTCTAAGGAAGTTTTCTGTATATTTTTTTGACTTTTTATAAATTTGTATTCACTGGATAGACATTCAACATGGTACAATACAATAAATACAATAGGCTATCAAACAGAAAAGCTGAAAGAGCACAAAAAATGCACATCACAGTTTATACATAGATTTGTCAAGCTTTTTGGTTCATCAAACTAAATGTCCACTTGCCAAACGTTCACCCCATCTCATAACAAAAATTACATAACAAAGTGAAGAATTTGCCATTTGACATTTGTTCATTTGTGTCGTTGTGGCTGCTGATCGTCTAGACTGTTTACTTACTCTTGTATTTCTCTTCAGTTTGTCTTGGATCATTACTACTGATTGCACTTTACAGTTTGTTATTAGCAGTTAATAAAATAATTTAATGCCATTGCTCTGAGCTGCTTAGTTTGTGATATTGGTCGTGAGATGGACTGCAAGACAGCCGATTGACTTTGCCGATATTTTTCGGCCCTCTAAACTCTACAGTACTACTGATGCTACACCATGTCTCAAAAAAAGAACAGTCAAAATTGTTTTTGGCATAATTTTGTCAAATTTCCACCAACTTTGATAATTTTTGGCACAAAGATGGCCAAGACGATATTATTATGTACGGTGCACTTATTTACCACCTCACCTAATTTATGTCAATGCACTACCGTGTGAAACACAGATGCTCCAAATTGTTACATTATGTGGTGATTATTTGTATCATATGGCTCACCTTTGCATCATCAGTTTGACAGAGGGTGCAACATGGCTTATTAATTTTGAGGTATTAAATATTTTATGCTGAAAACAGCAGACAACAAAATAGCTGTCTGATGAGCTTAAAACACGTCTAATCGATGAGTGAATGCATTTGATCAGTCAATCATTGATTCTGCTATCAGCTGTTGGCATTACATCTAAGCCATTGCATCTTTGTATGCGGAGCACACTTTTGCATAAATTTTAATTTGCAAGCGAGTTGTTATACAAACTTATAATTCTGTTAAATAATTCATATTTTAGTATATTTTGTGCCTAATTAACTCGTTACAGCATTTACTTGAGACAACAACTCAGCATTATGCAACAATTTGGAGCGTCTATGTTTTACATGGTAGTGCATTGACATAAATTAGGTGAAGTGGAAAATGAGTGCGCCTTACATAATTTCGTCGTCTTAGCCATTAACATGCCAAAAATTCTTAGAGTTAGTAAAAATTTGACAAAGTTATGACAAAAAACAATTTTGACTGTTTTTTCTGAGACATGGTGTACCAGTTAAATAGCTCTGCGGAGCGGCGTGACTATATAGCAGCATGTTTAATGTTAGTCTAGTAGTTGGAAGAGAGGGTTATTTTCCAGTACCCGATTCATGCAATTACAGGGCAAACTACAGACAACCATGCCGGCCTGGTGCTGACATATTACGCGGCCGTCTGCCTGATCTTTCACCGTTTGAGTTAAAAATTTGCAGAACTTTCATACCAATTGTGGCTTTTGTACGTTTTTTTTCGTTTTCCAGTTAAGAGTTCGTACGGGACGAACGGGCAGTGCACCTAATGTGGCCTGTAGGACGGCCGTGCAATAATTAGTAGCACTGCAGGAGGGTGGCCAGCATAGTACCGGTGCTGGCCGACCGTAGCTTATCGTTTATCGTTGCGTTTCAGTTTGACATCATAAGTGAACGAGATGGCGAAGTTGTAGGATGTGGAACAATGCTAGTGATGCTGCGCTACGTTTTGCTGCTGTCCATGTTGCCCCGTGCCCTTCAAACTGCTGTCCGTCTACACTGACCGTCGCCACCATTTGACCGTTGTTGACTGCATACGTGTAATAAACGTCAGACAGGGAAATATTTCAAAAGTTATAGCCTAACGCATTTTACATTACAATTGCATTGAAATTAGAATCACCTTTGACATTGTTCCACGACAAAGCTTTTTCACGTTCGGTTCACTAGATCTAGGAAGCTAAGTACAAAATCTGCCGTTATTTTGTCATCAGAAGTTCAATTTTCGGGTACATAGCCCACTTCAAGTCACCGTTATTTTTACACCGGCGGTAAGTCATTAAGTAAAAAACGTAGGGCGAAAATTAAAACACAGTTAAAACGCATTTTAAGAGAAGTTCAAACGTTCATAAAGGCGTGCGTTTAAGCTTATTACCGACGTGGTTGGCTGTAGTTTGTCGGATGTATCGGGCTGAAGGGCGGACGTCGTGCAGCGCCGCGGTTGCGTTGAACCGCCACCTGTGATGACGTGTTGGTGACACAACTGTAGTAGACCTATCAGACTCGGCGGTCGCTGATGAAGCAGGTCTGTCGGCAGCAGAAAAAGCGGACGTGGTCGTGCCATTGCTGTAACTGTCGACTGTCAGGTAGTCAGCCGGTCGACAGCTCGTTGAAGACACCTGTGTAAATCCAGGGGCGCTTACACTACAGTGTGAGGCACAAAAATACAACAAAATTTATCGATCATAACTTAAAGGTGGATTATCAGATTTTAATAATCTTTGGTACAGCTATTCGTGATACAACTTGCCATCAGACGATTACTCAAGTTTCCACCTCACCCAATATATGCTTCTGCCCTAGCTACCTGGGTTAATCAGAACATGAAATCGGCGTTAAAATGAACAAAATATGCCAAAAACCATCCGTGACATTACTGAAAGTATAACTTCGAGAAGGTTAACGAGATTTTAATAGTTTTTGGTATGAATATTTCTGACATAACTGGCCATCAAATGCAGGCTTGCCGTGGATATGAAATTTCCCATCCATATCCATATCCACAGATTTTCCGTGGATATCCATGGATATATCCATATCCACAGACGCCTAACCTGTGTACATGCAGCCCCCAATTTTTGCAAAATACAGCAATGCAAGAGCGTTTATCCCCCCCCGTAAAACATGACAGATATTCCCCACTTTTGTTTAAAAAAAATAAAAATAAACAAACACACATTAGCATTATCTTAGTTTAGTATTTCCCAAGTTTCGTGAAAATCAACAATTTTATTGTCCCTGTTTTGGGGGTACGATATGTCGTGTGTTTGTCGTCTGTCTGTCCGTAACGCATGTACTGTGGCTAAACGGTACGTCGTAGGTGGTCGGCGATGGTATTATTGGATAGGGCGACGGCGACTTTACATAGGCTGTCAAAAGTAACCACGTTTCTATCTGCAGCTGTTGGGCTGCAATTTTGAATGCAACATTGCTGCCCGCAGCCGTCACCCCCCGTATCGTATCCCTATGTTGATTCTAGCGTTCGATAAAACAGTGTCACCATGGCCTGAATAAGACTGTAGTCACTCTGGGAAATTGCTTTCTTTCCGCGACCTGAAGTCGGACGCTGGCCTTCGGATATAAGGGATAGCCTACGGTCGGCACACCCCGGCAACAGCTGGAATTCTTGTTTTCCAAGACGCAGGTTGCATTCATGTACGACTACAAATATAGGGTGGAGTGGACGCTTTTGAAGCGCTTTTAGTTTGTACTTCCTACTAGCATTAAATATGTTAGTAAGCAGAAAAACGTTTGATAAAAATTATAAATAAACTCTCAAATAAATAAACATTTTGTTGCTCATTGAACAGTAATTAAGCAGCGAAAATTAAGATCTGTTGCTGTTATAGTACTGATAAATTAATTTAGGTTGATTAAATAATAGCGTGCTGATGTCACTGATTATTCATCTGACTCAGTAACGTAGGCCTAAATAAAGAGGAAAATGCAGAGTAAAAACGACAGACAAGAAAATATCATAGAAACACAAAGCATATAATAGTTTAATTAGCAGGTGAGCCAGCATAATATCCATGGATATATCCACAGAACGGCCTAAATCTCATATCCACACATGGATAGGGGCCTATATCCATGGATATCCATATCCACGGCAAGCCTGATCAAATGACCGTTTAAATTTTCAGTTCACCTAACGTCTGTTGCTGCATTACCTGGGGAAACAGAACAAATGCAACATGAGTTTAAAAAAGAAATACATCAGTAAATTTAATCATCCCAGATATGTAGCCCTTAAAAGCCCTGATCACAGTCCATTCGACATTTTGCAGTGTTATGCAGCAGCGAGTTTATGGGACGTTTAGGAATATCAATGAACTCAAGAAGCGACTAGTTGAAGTCTGAAGCAGAACATTATCAACTATCAACGAATGGTGAATGCATCTCTCAGCCTGTGTTTGCACAAATGGCCAATATTTCGAATATTTACTGTCAGCAGTTGCACAGTTGGATAAACGGTCAACCAAAGTGCTAGAAATTTGGACAAAATGTGCCATTGTACGTTATTTGAATCAAATAATGCATTCAATAAAAATGTAATATTTTGCTTGTTTTGTGTTCCCCAGGTAGTGCACTGTGCATGCAGAAACAGACGTTTGGTGAGGTGGGAACACAAATGGTCATTTGATGCCAGTTGTGTCTGGAATATTCATACCAAAAGTTATTAAAATCTGACCATCCTTCGTCAACTTACGATCGATAAATTTTGGTGTGTTTTTATGCCTCACAGTGTATACATGCCTAGGCTAAATCTCAGAGCAAAATGGGCAAATGCTCGATATCATAAAAGTCAGTTGCGTCGACAGGATTTTGTGCAAGGCGGGGCACGAAACAACGAGAAAGTAATTCATCATAATGAATAAGGCGAAGGTTATCAACTTATCAACCATTTAAGGTGAAATCAGGGCTGGAAAATTGGTTTGAAAAAAACCTAGGTATAAAAAGCGCGGCGGACAAACAGCTGCAAGTTTCAGGCAGAGTAGATTGACAGGTGTTCAAAAGTTCAATTTTTAAATTTTTCCAGAATGAAATATTTTAGCTCCGAATTTTGTGATTTAAAGGAAAATTTTCCGACAGGCTGAAATTTGGTGGGAGAATTGTCCACTCCTTTTATCATGCACTGACTGCGTAGTGGTGCGCGTGTGATGGCAGAGGTGCGTCTAGGTCCACGGTGAAGTCGGTCCGCGTGAACGTCGACAGGCAGTGGCACTGGTGCCGGGTCATGTCACTGACGATGACGCTTGGGTCAGGCAGTTGCACGCTGTCGCTCAGTGCTTGTTGTAGCGCGTCCCGTCTCGCCGACGACTTGGTTCTTCCTCTGCCGCGATACACCTGCATGCATCACACTTCCAGCTCATCACAACAACCTGAGGACGACGTAAACTTGGACAAAATGAAACAAACTGAAACAACTCAGGACAACCTATTCGCAGAGTCGACGGCGACGTACGTGTCGATGCTATTGTTTTAGGCTATTTTGGGTTTCTATAGCCTCGGGGGCCCGCCTAATAGATAACTCAAGTAGGCCCCATTGTACGATTAAAGATACGATAGTAGGCCTATAATATTATCGTGCATAATTGTGTCGTATGTGCTGACGATGCCGTGAGAGGAGACTTCTGCCGTGAAAGTCGGAGCATGCTGCGGTCCGCTGACAGACACAATATGACAGTGACGACTCGACGGTGAACTGAGCCGACTGACTGATGCTTGACGCTGCAGACGACCACGTCGTCTTCCCATCGTCAATTAACGCTTTTCCCTTTATTTTATTCACGTTTTTATCCTACACCTCGATCTGCGATTTTGTTTATTCTCATCCTACACAATTTAACTCCTACAAGCAGCTCTTAGATAGCGCCACTGAAGACGGGACTGTGCTCGTACGTAAGCGACAACAGTCTTCGCTATAGGCCTATGCTGTCGATGTCGCGATCGTCGCCGCACGACGGGCGTACGTATACGGGCGAGATTAGTTGCTTGTGCAGCGACGCCGGAATTAATTAAACTTAAGCCGCTTACATGCCGACAGCTAAAGACGATGAATGATCGGCGTTGGCGTTTAGCGAAAGTCAGCTGACTTTCGCTGCTAGATTTTACATACGCAGGCCCCTATGTACGAACTTAGTAGGCCTACTCGATAACTAACGTTATGCCTACGACTTTCCATATTCTCTAGGCCTACTCGTTACTCGTCCTAATCACATCGCATGAAAAATCATTCAGTATTTGGATTTGCGTTTCAGCGATCGAGAAGATAGATGTAGCCTAATTAATCAGGTTTCGACACATCGATAAACCATCGCCTGTATGCACATCCAAGGTCAGTGGCGGTTTTAGGCCCCGGCCGGGTGGGGGGGCACAGATCCCCAGTTTTGCTCCAGTCCCCCTCCAGTTTCATGGCCACGCACGATTTTTTGGCAAGGATAACACAAATATTTGATTTGTTTGCGTTTCTAAATTTTAGGAAAGTGGGCAAATTTGTGGCTTCCATTGAACGTCTAAAAACCAAAAGTGCTTCATGAAGCACTTTTGGCGCACTTCAGGGGGCTTTGCCCCTGTCCCTGACCTCTGACCAGGGGCTCTGCTCCTAACTGGACCCTGCTGGGACTCTGTCTCCAGACACCCGTTACAGGCTCGCGCTACCGCGCTCGCCATGTGGCCGTGCCGCTTCCCAGATATTGCGGGCTAGGACCGCCACTGTCCAGGGTTTCTGTTAATTTGTTTTACCAATTATTTCACAAAGTGGCAAATAGCAAAAGCTTATGGCAAAATTGGAAAGCAGGACCGGTGATGACCTTAAACGACCTTAAACCTCAAAAACGACCTCGTGCCCACAAAATAAGAGATTTTTAGACCTAGTTTTTTTGCGATTTTCGAATGCGGCGCACAATTTAATTCAGGCATGAATTGCGACGAAATGGGTGGAAATAGACCAAGCCAACTTGCAAAACAAAAACTGCAACTGCTATAAGGCTGTCGCGCGTGTCATGAGCTTTGCTCAAATTTTTTGTTTGAATTTAGTAGATTTCTGCATGTAGAAGTTACTTACTTACTTACCAATTGGAATTTGCGGTTTGTTAGTTTTTGGAGGTTAGCCAATTTTCATAGATTTTATCCCTTATGATTTGAGTGTATATTTAATGTATACAGGGTGCGGCAGAAAAAAGTGGGCCCCTGAAGTTTTTCGCCGTTTTTTCAGCAAACGTTTGGGATTTTAATATGGAATTTTACAGCTTTATTTACTGAAACCTTCTACATCCAACTGCCAAGTAAAATGTGATTCTGTTGAAAAACGATGAAGTTATAGACTTTTTAACATTTTCAAAAACTGGTTACACGTAATTACTGTCAATGACGTCACAGTGACGTTTTGATAAACATCAATTTATATTGTTTATAAATTATCACTAAATTATCATTTCTTTAAAGCAATCGCCGGCTGCCCACCGGATTCATCTTCCAGCACGACGACGCGTCAGCACACACAGCGCGCAACGCCGTGCAGTGCACAGAACTGGCTGCGGGCCAGCTGTCAAAATATCATCACAAAAGACCAATGGCCTCCAAATTCCTTGAATATAAACCCAATGGATTATCGCGTATGGGGTGCAATGTTAGAGGCTTACTGCGCGTTTAAAACAAAGCTGAAAACAAACGCCGAACTCAAGAAAGCGCTTCAGGTTATCTGGGGCAACTTGCCACAGGAACCGATCGACAAGGCTGTAAAAGATTTCCTCAAATAAGGCTGGTGTTGTAGCTTGGAGCTGGTGGTGAACACTTCGAACATTCGCAG